>Ga0210406_10001158_pt1 | contig 33343 bp, 32 predicted proteins | sample IncBWC30MmetaG_FD_155454 | JGI IMG/M metagenome (GOLD analysis project Ga0210406, IMG submission 155454) | Forest soil microbial communities from Barre Woods Harvard Forest LTER site, Petersham, Massachusetts, United States - Inc-BW-C-30-M | ecosystem: Environmental > Terrestrial > Soil >... | reverse complement strand
AACCTCTTCCCGCCGCCTGCCTCCGAAACTTGGTGGCTACACCGTGGGAGTTCTCGTGCAGACGAATTTTGGCGGTGTGCTCACGATTGCAGGCGCTCCGGTGGGTCGCGAGCTCGGGCAGTACTACCTCCGTGAGGAACTTCAACCGCCGGGCGAAGTGAAAGATCGGGGAAATGGGTCCGTGATGATCGTGGTCGCGACCGATGCGCCCATCGACGCACGCAACCTGAAGCGGTTGGCAGCGCGAGCCTGGCTTGGCGTGGCTCGCACCGGAAGCTCAGCCTCGAACGGCAGCGGGGATTATGCCATTGCATTTTCAACGGCACTGCAGGTGCGAATCCGAACCGAGGATAAGTCGCTGACGCGGCACGTCGAGGTGCTGACGAATGACGCCATGTCGCCATTGTTTCAGGCAGTGATCGAAGCCACAGAGGAAGCCGTTTACAACTCGATGTTCCGGGCAAAAACGATGACCGCGCACGGACACAGGGTCGAGGCACTCCCCATGGAAAAAACCACGGAGATACTGAGGAAGTACGGAGTTATAAAGTAAACACAGGCGGGGGGGCGAGCTGGGCCTGCGAGCGATCCCTCAAGAGTCGTAGCCGGGGGCCGCCAGGTGCCCCGCACTCTTTCCACACCTTTTCCCAATTCCAGAGCCCGGAGGTCACCTCGGTCGGCAACGGGAATCCGAGCTGACGCGCGAGCATACAAACCTGCCCGCGGTGGTGGGCTTCATGAGAAAGCATGTAACACAACATTTCTACCCCAACCGGCCAGGGCCGAGCCCAGCCGTCGCGGCGAAACTTCTCGACGCGGCCCTTACCACCGCCGAGCGCTTCATCGAGCATCTGCGCGCGGTTGAGCTGTCGGGGAACCGTCAGGTGCGGCGAGGTAAGCCTGACCCACTTGCAGCGAACGTTGTGCATGTGTGTGAAGGTCGCCGCGATGGGGCGGTGCGCAGGGTTGCGCGTCATGCCGGGCGGTTTGACTCTCCAGGCGGCAGGTCAAGATGCTCGATCAGTACCTGGTTGATGCGATCATTGGCGGCAAAGATTCGGACCGCGGCCCGGTCGAGTTGAGGGTGAACCTTGGGTTGACGATTGACGGCTTGAGGCGTGGTCACGGCTCCATGCCCCTCGCCCTATATACTTCGGGCGTCGGATATCTTCCGAGAATCGGGGAACGTCCCGCCCAACGTTGTCTCTGAAGGGCATGGATTCCATGCCAGCTTACAATCGGCGCGGGTGGTCAGACTGAGCGCTTTTTGCCCAGGTTGGGCGGGTCGGAACATCCCATTCTACCGGCAGCGGAGGATCCGACACGGCGCGTTCAAACCAAAATTAACTCCATGTACACATCGGCTCGCGCGTATCCGGAGGGGATAATTCGCTTCGCGTCGATGTGCTTGAATCCCATGGACTCATACAGTCGAATAGCCGGTGTCAGCACGTGGTTGGTCTCCAGGTAGAGTCTTTGTGCGCCGGCATTGCGCCCCTCTTCGATCGCCGCATGCAGCAGCCTGCGGCCGATTCCGGCGCCCTGATACGACCGCTCGACCGCCATCTTTGCTACCTCAAGTTCTTTGTTTCCCAGGCGAATCAGTGCGCAGCAGCCGACGCATCGTTCCCCGGCAGTCGCAAAGAAAATCCTACCGCCGGTGTCCAGAATATTTGCCTGCGGGTCGGCAAGAATGGGCTCCTCCTTTGGCTCGATACGGAACCAACGGGTAATCCATTCTTCATTGAGCCTTCGGAATGCAGCCGCATCCCCCGACCGGAACTGGCGGATGCCGATTTCGGCGACCGACGAGGGCTTGTGTTCGGCAAAAGTCATGGTCATAACCCCTCCTTGATCATTGCTCCTTGCTTCTTGCTCGTTCATCATGGCTTATTCGACGATAAAATCTGAGATGAAGATATGTCCAATATCTCAATTGTCTTCACTGAGACGAACTTAATATGAAACAAGAAATCGAGTTCAGGCATTTACGTTATTTTCTCGCCGTCGCCGAAACCCTGCACTTCAGCAAAGCGGCAGCTCAGCTGAGGATGGCGCAACCGCCTCTCAGCCAGCAGATCAGGAGCCTTGAACGGATCCTGGGGTATCCGCTGTTCGAACGGACAACCCGCGGTGTTCGGCTGACAAAGGTCGGTGAGTATTTCAGGGAGCGGGCGCGGAATACCGTCAGCAAGATGCAGGATGATGTGGAGATGGCGCGACGATTGGGGAGCGGCCAGGAAGGCGTTCTGACGGTGGGATTCAGCGGTTCAGTTATGCTGACCACGCTGCCCAAAGCGATCGAACGCTATCGCCGCGTGTATCCGAAGGTTGAATTGCGGTTGCGAGAACTGGTCACGGCGGAGCAAATGCTCTCTCTGCTGGATGGAACACTGGACTTGGGCTTCCTTCGCGATGGTGAATCGCGGGATGGGCTTTCGATTGAATCGATCCTGCGAGAACGATTCATTGCGGTTCTGCCGGCTCGTCACAGACTTGCCGGTCAAGCCACCATTCGTCCCCGAGATCTCCGAGACGAGCCCTTCGTACTTTTCGCGCGGCGGATGGGGCCGCTTGCTTTCGATCGGACTATCTCATGTTGTGAAGCAGAAGGGTTCCGGCCAAATGTTGTGCAAGAGGCTCCACAGTGGCCAACCGTAGTGCGCCTGGTGGCCGCCGGGTCCGGTATATCTTTAGCTCCCGCCTGCGTCGCAAATTTCGCAATGCCGGACGTTGTTTATAAGAAGGTGCGCTCTCGACATTGGACATCGATTGACATTGGATTAAAGCCTAACCTCGACAATCCTGCGGTTGAGGCTTTGCTGAGCATCGTGCGCGGGCAATTCTCGAAGAAGAGTTCAGGTTCTGCGCTGTCGAAAAAAAGCTGGGAACTGCGGGAATGCTTGCCGTCCCAATAAACATTTGTCTGCCGGTATTGAGGTTCAATGTGCCCTTGCAGGTGGGGAACAAAGTCTAAGGAGTACTCCGTACTGATCAGCAGGGCTTTTTCCCAAGGACACACATATGATCGGCCGGCATCAGCGTTGATTCTAGGTTGCAGTGATCAGCTTAATCCTTTGCTTGTGCGGGGCTGCGCAAGAGGTGGCCGGCGGTACCGCCACAGCGAACGAGTTCATCGACGCGCTGCGCGTAGCCAAGTCGGCAAGTGCCGCTGGCCGGTGGACCGAAGCCGCCCAAGCCTGGGAACGGGTCGTGCAAATCAACCCGGTGAATGAGGAGTATTGGCAGGAGTTGGCGGAAGCTCATTACAAGAGCGGAGAATTTAAACGGGCAATCCCGGCCTTCGAAAAGGTGCTTGATCTCGGCGGCAACTGCTGCACTACCTCCACGCACATTGGAATTTGCCGAAAACCTTTCTGATGAAGTTCTTTCTCTTCTGAGAGGGGCTGTACGTGATCGCTGCAGACCCGAGAAACCCACCCTTGCCGGGCTCCCAAGTACTAAAACTAAACTTTGGCGATGCAAGTGTGAATCAAACCATGGCAGCTTTGCCCCCTGTGGTTTTTAGGGACAATGACATCTGGCTCAAAAAGATAGGCCCAATCTTCTTCGTTACGCAGCTCTTTTGAAGGCTTTTGAACCTCGTCTCCGATCCATTGCAAGTGCCGTTGCCCACCCTTCGTTCCCTGAAGGTGGAATTCGACGGCCGGTCTATCAGGGGAATCCGAGTCCCGGTCGTACAACGCGCACAAGGCCGTGTCACCATCACCCCCCACCTTCTGCTAGAATGCCTCCGTGAAAAGACGAACCCTGCTCCAGGCCCTTCCTGCGGCGACCTTTCTTTCGGCATCTGTTTGGGCCGCTTCTTATGATGACAACCCCAATCCTGCGCAAACCTCGTCCGGAGTCTACGAACTGCGGGTCTACCATGCCGCCCCAGGAAAGTTGGGAGAACTTCTGGCCCGCTTCCGCGAACACACCATCAAAATCTTTGACCGGCATGGAATGAAAAGTGTGGCCTACTGGTGTCCCGTCGATGAGCCCGAGAAGAGCAGTACCCTGATCTACATTCTTCATCATCCCAGCCGCGAAGCGGCCGCCGCTAACTGGAAGTCCTTCCAGGATGATCCGGAGTGGAAGAGTGTCCACGACAAATCCGAAGCGAACGGCAAGCTCGTCGAGAAAGTTGACTCTACCTTCATGGCCCTAACCGACTTCTCCCCACGGTTGCGCTAAGACGGACGCCATGAAGGTTCGTCGTACTCATAGCGCCGAGGACGACCGCCATGCATAAAATCAACGTCGCCGAAAAGTTCGCCAAAATCTCCGAGTACTACAAACCCCACATCGCCGGCGAACTCAACGGACAAATGGTCAAGCTGGTCAAAGCCAACACCGAATTCGTCTGGCACCACCACGACCACGAAGACGAGATGTTTCTGGTGGTAAAAGGCCGCTTCCGCATGGAGTTTAAAGACGAAGACGCTGGCGACGGAGCCCTGGGCGAAGGCCACGAATGGATCGAGACCGGAGAGTTCATCGTCGTTCCCCGCGGCGTCGACCATCGTCCAGTGGCCGAAGAAGAATGCTGGATCATGCTGTTCGAACCGGCGTCCACGCTAAACACCGGCAACGTCGTGAACGAGCGCACCCAACCCCACTTGGAACGGGTCTGAGAATTGGGTAAGAGCAAAGAGCAACCGCGCATTCAATTCGCGCCTCTAAAATAAGCCCATGGAACTCACCGTCTATTCCTCCGCCTGGTGCCCCGACTGCCGCGAGGCCAAACGCTTTCTCGCCAAGCACAACATTTCCTATAAAGACATCGACGTCGAAACCACTCCCGGCGCCGTGGACGAAATCGTCAAGCGCACCGGCAAACGCGCTGTCCCTCAGTTCGTCATCGATGGCGAATGGGTCCAGCCGTACCGACCCGGCGAAGGTTTCCTCTACGAAGCCATGTCCAAGCGCCTGGGAATCAAAGCCCTTTAGCCTTAGGAAAAATAGGCTCTCCCGCGTTTACCGAGTGAACCGCTGCGGTTCAAGCTTTTGAGCTCCCTGCCACGACCGCCTCAGATATCGCCCGTACATCATCTTCGGTACCGTAGTAAACCCTGCTGCCAGCCATCAAAATAAACACTCCAAGTCCTCAGCTCATGGCGAACCAGGCTTAAGAGGCTGAACGGCAATGACTTGGATGAATTCCGAGGACCCACGACCTGATGGTCGAATCCGAGAGCGAATCCGAGATCAGCGAGCCCCCGGTTCCCGCCTCCGCGGGAGCCCCCAATGCCGAGGGAGCCAGCATCGTCAGCGATAGTTGGCAGCAGACGGTGCAGGCCGTTTTGGGAGTCGTACTGCTCCTGGGAGCCTTCGCCATGGTTCACTATTATTCGCCCACGGCAGCACTGGCCGAGCCTCCCAGCGATCCCACACTGCAAAAGCAGATTCACGAATTGACGGTTCAGGTCGAACAACTCCAGCAAGATCAGGCCATGCCCGCCGTCGTGCTGAACCGCTACCGCAACTCCATTGGCTATATTTATGGGGTCTACCAGGTGAGCTTCGCCAACCAGCGCCCAGTGGTTCGGGCGCGCGTTTCCGGTACAGGATTTCTGGTTGGCAGGGGCCTAATCGCCACCAATCGCCACGTAGCCGAGCCTTGGTATGGAGACTCCGAAGCCGAGAGGCTCATCGATCGGGGAGCTACCGCAATGCTCGAGAACCTCGTAGTCTTCTTTCCCGGCTCGCCGATGCCAGTGACTTTGTCGCCCGCATCGGTTTCGAAGACTTCCGATCTGGCTGTCTTGCGCATGGAAGATTCAGAAGCCGTCAGCGGTCTCGCCGTGCTGCCTCTCGCCAAGTCTCCCGGTTCCCCGGGTCAACTGGTCACCGTGATTGGCTATCCCATGGGGATTGCGGGTATGGTTGCCAAGTCGCCCACGGGAATTTACGAGCGCTTGGCCTATCGCCACAATGACATCAGCGCCGCCAGCGAGTTGGCGGCTTTATCGCTGATTCGTCCTTCCACCACCTGTGGACATCTCGGCGACATCGTCGGCGAGAAACTCATCTACGATGCCCCTACCGCCCACGGCGGCAGCGGCGGTCCGGTCTTCAACACCAAGGGCGAAGTCATCGGTGTCAACTCCGCATTCATGGACGGATTTACCGGAGGCACCATCGGAGTCTCGGTGGACTCGCTTCGCCCCCTGCTCGAAGAAGCCGAGAAGACCGCAGGTAAAGTAGCGCCACCGTCCTAGCGGCTGTCCTGATGGCGGCGCCGACGCAATCGATATCCATAGCCATTTCTACAGACGCGATGCCCGGAAGGAGTCTTCCCGACCGCAGCTGTTTTTCAGGCGAAGGGAAAGCATTCCCGGAGCACAGTCGAGGCAGACCTCGGGTGAAGCTTTCCAGCTGGTATTGTTTTCGATCGATTTTCCTTCTCGAGCGTTCCAGCTCACAAGACTCGCATCGCCACCGCGTATCCGCGTCCGCATTCGAGCCGCTTGAGCGCCCGTGAACAACAGACTTCTCATTTCTATGCCAGGGAAGAGGCCGTCGGTTCGATCCCGACCAGGGCCACCATATTTTCAACTACTTGCGATCGTCAACTGTCGCGAACGACTCTCACTGCGATCTTGGTATTCATCAGAATAGCCGCTCTCCGTTGCTCTATTTTTGAAGTAGTCCCAAGTGGCTCGCGACACAAATCCATTCACTGTCATGCTTGATCCAGGTATCGGTGAATCGCCCGTAGTGTTCGTAGGCCTTTCCTCTTTGTTTACCTTTTTCGTGCGTAGCGCCGGTTACGACGGCCGTATCGCCGAAGCGATGCACCTTCATATCGTCCGAAACTTCCTGAATCACCTTATTGGAGATATCGCCGATCGAAGCAAGGAACTGCGGCTTTGACATCACCGTGCCGTCAAAATCTGTAAACACGAAATCTGAATGTAGCATGCTGCCCATGGCAGTTGCGTCGTGGTTTATTTGTGCTTGGTTCCAGATGTTTTCCAGGGCGACAATTCGTCCTTCATCGCCTCCCGAGGACGAGGGTTGTTGTGGCGCGAAGAGAATCCAGGAGAAAAAGACACTGAGAAATAGAATGCGTGACATGGAGATGGCTCCTTGCCTAAAAACCGAGGAACGGCTGTTCCGCAGCCGAAGTTTAGCAGGAATCGAAGTAGCGGGGATTTGTTGACGCAATCCCCGATTACAACAACTACGGCCCGCCCGGGTCAGTTAGTGCTAACGCCTGTGGGTGTTGAAATAGTCATTCTCACGAAATTCGCGAAAATAAAATTACGTCAGGAGGCCCTACAATCTATCTTCTCGGGTCGCCTAGACATTTTCTATCCCCCAAGTCGGCTCTTTGAGGCGAAAAGCGAGTTTCAACAGCCACGGCCGCTTCCAACCACGACCGCGCCGCCTCTGGTAGCGATTGTCACTCTAGCTGTGGCCCGAAGTTCTGGACACTATGCCAACCCATACCAGGCGCCGCGACCTCTGCCGTGCATTACTAGGTGGCCTTTTCCCAGAAGCTGGCGGAAGTGCTGCTTGAGCGTGTTCCGACTCGTGCCGGTCAGTGTGACGATATCGCCGATGGTGACGCGTCCGTGTTCACGCGCATACTCGAGGATGTTCGCGGACAATTCGGGTATGGCAGATAGAACAATTTTCTCTCTTTCGACTTTCTTGGCCAGCCGCTTCATCTGCTGTTGAAGCGCGCTCAGGAAGAACAAGACCCAGGGTTGCCAGTTCGGAGTGTCAGTTCTGATCGTCCCTTGCGTCTGACGCAGCGCGAGGTAATAACCATCTTTGCTGTGCTCGATCACGCTCTCCAGTGAGCTATAGGGAACATAGGCGTAGCCAGCGCGCAACAGCAACAGTGTGGTCAGGATGCGGCTCACACGACCGTTGCCGTCCGGAAAAGGATGGATTTCAAGGAATACGACAATGAAAATGGCTATGACCAGCAAAGGATGCAGCTGCCGGCTCTCCAGTTCTCCCCTTGCCCAACCGACCACTTCCGTCATCAGGCGCGGAGTGTCGAACGGCGCAGCCGTTTCAAACACGATGGCGATCTGCTTTCCAGTCTCGTCAAAGGCCGCGACGCTGTTGGGTTGGGTCTTGTATTCGCCGCGATGATGCGCGTCCTTTTCGCTGTATTTGAGCAAGTCGCGGTGCAGCTGCTTGACGTGGTTTTCTGTCAGGGTGATCTCGTCCCAGGACTGGAAAATCAGCTCCATGGTTTCGGCGTAGCCGGCCACTTCCTGCTCATCCCGCGTATGGAAGGGCTTGATTTCAAGGTTGGCCAGCAGCTTTTCAACCTCCCTGTCGGAGAGCTTGCTGCCTTCGATGCGGGTTGATGATCCGATGCTTTCAATGGTGGCTACCCTGCGGAGGGCAGATAGACGCTCGGGAGCCAAGGTGCCTAGAGCCCGCCAAGCTCCTTTGAATTCATCGAGTTCGGCAATGAAGCCCAGAATTGCTGGGGTAATCTTTAGACTGTTGGGCTGGATCATGACACCCAATGCTACACCCAATTACACCCAATTAGTATTAGTCAAACACACCCAAAAACACGCCCATTTACACCCATTATCGAGATCCTTCCGCCACACTTCAATGGACACTCATGTGAGTAGAAAAAGGGCTGTCCCCCGCAGTCAGCCCTCGGCCCAAATCCAGTCTGGTAGGCAAATTGGTAGCACCTGTTTTGGTGGCATTTTGCTAGCAAAACACGCCGATTTTAGCGGTTTTTGCCGACTTGTCCGGCTATCAAAGCCTTTGCCGTCAGCAAGTTGAGATCTTCTCCGTTCCATGGCATGGCTAAAAGCCCTGTCGCTTGCAAGGGGTACGTCGTAACCGCGGACGTGGGTATTACAAGATCGTACCCGTAACGCTGTGCGAAATGATGAACTTACGATTCATTTTGCGCAACTCCCGGTAAATTCCCGCTAGCTCTCGCCGAACTCCCGGTAGCGCTCGAGAACGTCGCGCTGTGAAATCAGGCCTTCCAGCTGGCCGAAGTCGGCCCGGCTCACCACGGGCACCAGCGGCCACCGATCCACGTACCGCAAAGCGGTCTCCAGAGGGAGATCGGGATGCAAAGAAGGAATGTGCCGGATGGGCAACACCGAAGCCAGACTAGCCCCACCTTTCCCTTGCTCAGCCAGGGCGCCAAGTTGCTGCTTGGTCACGCTATTCCAGCCGGCGGGGCTCAGGCGAACCAGCAACTCCTCGGCAGTGGCAGACTGCGCAGCCCGCAGCCCCTGATCCACCGTCGCTTGCGCATCCAACACCGGATCGGTCACCGGACGCATTGCATCTTCGACGCGCAGGATTCCCTCTTCCCGCTGTTCTTCCATCGAAGGCAATTCCAGCCCGTCCTGGCGCGTCAGAACGTCAAAAATCGCAAGCGGCTGCAGTCCGCGAGAAATCACATACGCAATCGTGTTCGCCACAATCACCGGCAGAATAATCGAGTAATTCCCGCTCACCTCCAGCACCATGAACACCGACGTCATGGGCGCTCGCAGAAATCCGGCGAACAGAACTCCCATTCCCACCAGTGCATAGGTTCCCGGCGGCCCGCTCAGATGCGGCAGAACCGCGTGCTCGGCTCCGCCCACCGCCGCGCCCAGCATCGCCCCGATAAACAATGTCGGGGCAAACATTCCTCCCGGCGTTCCGCTGACAAAGGAAAGCAGCGTGGCCACAATCTTCAGCCCGGCCAGGAGAGCCAAAAACTCCCACGTAAACCGCCCATGCATGGCTTCATCGATCGCCTCATAACCGGCTCCCATAATCTGGGGCGCGCCCAGCAAAGCAATGATCCCAATGAGCAGTCCCGCCACCGCCGGCTGAAAATACTGCGTCCACCGTGGCAGCGCCTTGAACTTCGGACGCAACGTGGCAATGCCCGTCGAAAACAGAACCGATGCCAGCCCGCCCACAATTCCGAGGATGGCATACGCGATCAGCTCCGATGGCCGTTCCATTTGCACCGCCGGAATCCTGAACAAAGACTCCGACCCCAGAAACCAGCGCATCACCACCACGCTTGATACCGCCGACAGCACCACGGATCCGAGAATTCCCGCGGTCCATCGCCCGATGACTTCTTCAATCACAAAGAGCACCGCGGAAATCGGGGCGTTGAAGGCCGCTGCCAGTCCCGCCGCCGCACCGACCGGCGCGATCAGCCGCATGCGATCCCGCGACAACCGCATCTGCCGCCCCAGAACAGAAGCCAGGCACGCCCCGATTTGCAGCGACGGATCTTCCGGCCCCAGAGAGTGTCCCGACCCAATCGCCAGCGCCGCCGTAAGGAACTTCCCGATCGCAGTTCGAAATGGAATGTAGCCGTTGTAGATATACAGCGCCGCCTTGGTCTGATTGACTCCGCTGCCGCGGGCCAGCGGGAAGACATGGATCACCAGAAGCGCAATCACCAGTCCCGCCAGCGCGGGCGCCAGCAAAAGACGCGTGGGCGACAATATCGCTCCCGATCCCAACAAATAAATACGGCACCACCCAATCGCAAACCGGAAAGCGACGACCGCCAGCCCGGAAAAGATGCCGATGAATACCGAAAGGATCAGAAAGAATCGTTCTTCTCGAAATACCGATTTCAAAAGTGCCTTTGGGGACCGCCCATGAATCGGTCGAGTCGCCACGGGGTGGTCGTGACTCATCTCCTCTTCGGTCGCCGCTCCGGCTGGAGAATTTAATGCCCGGTCCGCTCTAGGTTCCTTCATGCAATTTCGCGATCAGCAGTAGCGCCAGATCCGCCCCGGTAGGAGTTCCGCAAGTCGCGCCGGTTGGCGTCGGAGGGGTTTGACTAGGGCCGGTTTGGGTCGTGCTGGTTTGGCGTTCGATACGGAACACCAGATCCATGGCCTGCTCCACCAAGTCCGGCTCTCGCCGCAAATATTGTTCCGAGACCTGCGGCTTTAACTTTGCCCAGCGGTCCGCCAGCGTCGGTTGTGCCCCTGGCGCCGGGGCTGCGGAAGCCCTGATGCCACAGGACTTGAGCCGCTCCCCCGCTGTTCGAAACGCCTGCACCACGATTTCGTCGCGATGCGCCACCGAGAGCGGTCGCCGAAATGGGTCCATCTGCAGCACCTGCTCCGTGGTCTTGAGTAGGTCCGCACTCGGTGTATCGTCAGGGTTGCCGGCGACCGCCTCTTGCAGGCGGTGCTCAGCCAGTGGATAGCGGCCGAGTTCAAACGCCGCCAGCCCCGCTCCCGCCATCGCTCGCTCACGGTGGGGATCTGACTTTAAGCTGATGTGATACGCCCCCAGCGCGTGCTCGTAGTCCTGAGCCCGCAGAAAAAGATCGCCCACGCGTTGTTGCTGGGATGGATCGTCTCCCAGATTTTCCTCCAGCGCAATCAACTCCGCTTGCCCTTCCGCCTGGGCGTGAATGCTCAACAGATACTCGATCAACTCCAGCCGCGTATCGCGCCGTTTCTCTTCCGGATCGCCAGGCCAGACGGCATAGATCGCATTGTGGTAATAACGCAGGGCTTGTCCCGTTTGACCTCGTTGCGCCGCGATCCGGGCGAGTTCCAGGTTCACCTGGCCATGCTCGGGCTGCTGGTCCCACAAGTTCACCAGATAGGAATACGCCTCACCCGTCCGCTTCAGCCCGATCAAAGCCTCGGCCAGGTTCAACTGGTAATCGTAGTTGTCGGGTGCATACAACAGCGCCGCGCGAAATTCGGTAACCGCACTATCAAAGTGCCGCGCATTCAGGTCGGCCACCCCGCGGCTGAACCAGCGGTTGCCAAGAGCGGCCCGTTGCGCATGATAAGCGCGCGATAACCCGCTGACTGCCGCGAACGAGATCACCGCCAACACCGCCAGCAGAGCCAGCATTACCGGCTGTTGCCGGATGTATAACCGGAGATCCAACCGAGTTGCGACGGCCGGCTTCGCCTGGTGGGTTTCGAGCATCTGTTGATACTATGCGGAAAATCAGGGCGGAATTGCAATCCATCGGATTGAGTATAGAAAGGCGGCCCCAGTTCGGCCTCCGAAAGCGAACTTCAATCGCGGATGGTGAGCACGCCTTCGCGAGCGGAGCCGAAGGAAACTGGCAGCAGCCTTTCCGGACTGGGCGGGATCATCTGCGAGCGGCCAAAGTCTCGCTCACTCTGGCATCTTACTTCGAGACGGCAACCTTCGAGACGGCAACCACCCCGGCTCGCGCACATGTTCATCATGAAACCGCAACAGCCGCGCCGCCAGAATCGCGTGGCGTCCCAGGTAGCCAACCACTTTGCGCTGGTCTCCGCGATCCACCACGGGCAACCGCCCCAAATCGTAGCGCAATAGTTTGGCCGCCGCTTCCGACACCAATTCATCCGGATACGTCACCACAAGTTTTGTGCTGCCCGCCTCCTCGACTGTCACCGCGCCGGAAGCGTCTTTGTCGAGCGCCCGCAAGATATCGCCGCGCGTAATAATTCCCGCCAGCTTGCCGGCTTCGTCCACAATCAGCAGCGCCTCGTGCCGCGCCACCGCGGGATCATGGCGCGCAATCCGCTCCGCCAGCACTCCCACCTTAGTGTCCGCCGCTACGACGGGTGCTTGCTTCTCCATGGTTTCGCCGACCGTGGTCTGCGTCAGCGCGTCCGCCTCGTAATCTTGGTGCACCCGCAGCCCGCGCCGCGCCAACTTCTCCGTCATGATCGAACTGGTCGGCATGAACAGCATCGCGATCCCGTCTGCAATCACCGCCACCAGCATCAGCGGCAGCACGGAGTTGTAGTCCCGGGTAATCTCAAAGGCGAAAATGATGAAGGAAAACGTCGCCCGCGACGCCGCCCCAAACACCGCGCCCATCGCCACCAGCGCAAACGCGCCCGGAGAAAGATGGGCGGAAGGAAACAGGTGATTGCCCAGCATGGCGAACAGCCCGCCCATCGCCGCACTCCACATGAACGTCGGAGCCAGTAACCCGCCCGAGGTGCCCGAGCCCAGCGAGATCACCAACACGGTAAACTTGGCGATCATTACGATCAACAAAAGTCTGCATACCAGCTGCCCGTTCAGAATGTCCCCGATCGTGTCGTATCCCACGCCGAACACGCGCGGCACAAAGAATCCGATGAGACCCAGCGCTAGTGCCCCAATCGCCGGCCACCACAATTCGTCGATCGGGAGCTTCTCGAACAGATCTTCCACCCAATAAAGTGCCTTGCTCAAACCCACCGCCGCCAGTCCGCATAGCGGCCCTAGCACCAGGTAGAACGGCAGCGCATGCGGAACCCCGAAGTCCATGGCCCCTACCTGAAACATTGGCCCCGGTCCGAGCAGTTGCATATGAACCGCAGTTGCCAGCGTGCTCGCGACCACGAGCGGAATGAAAGAACGCGACTTGAATTCGAAAAGCAGCAACTCAATCGCGACAATCACCCCGGCAATGGGAGTGTTAAACGTCGCCGACATGCCGGCGGCGGCGCCGCAGGCCAGCAACACTTTCCGCTCGACCGCTGTCGTGTGCAATACCTGCCCCACCAGCGAGCCTATGGCTCCGCCCGTCTGAATGATCGGACCCTCCGCGCCAAACGGTCCGCCCGTCCCGATTGCAATCGCCGCCGAAATCGGCTTCAGAATCGCGACCTTCGGCTCGATCCGACTGCGATTGGTCAAGACCGCTTCCATCGCTTCCGGAATCCCGTGCCCCTTAATCTTCGATGAGCCATACTTCGCCATCACTCCAACCAGCAATCCGCCAATCACTGGAACCAGAATGACCCAGGCCCCCAGATGATGCGAGCCCACACTCTTGAACGTCGTCGACCACTGATGGAAGAAAAAAAGATTGGTGAACAGCCCGATCAGCTTGTAAAGGGCGTAAGCCACCAAACCCGCGAGCAGCCCAATCCCGGCCGCCAAAAACGAAACCAGCACAATGCGAAACTGCGCCGGCGGTCGATCCGCCGACGATGGAATAGAAACCGCCGGCCTGATTCCGTTCCGATTTCCCTGTCCCGCAGCGGGGATCGAACTCATCATTTCGTTAGTCTTCCTCTTGCCTGTAAACTCCAGGCGCGCAGCGGCGAACGAATGCAGCCCACCCCGGAAGCTGCAGCCAGTGCAAACATTGAGAAGCCCCGGGGGGCGAAAGGAAACCCGAGACGACTGGGCACGGAACAACGCAGCGTGCTGAGGCGCAGAAGTCGCGCTGCACGATCCGCTCAACTCTGGCGGGAAGCGCGGGTCTTTCGAGCCTTCTCCGGAGGCATCAGCCGCCGCAGCGCCGCCACCAAATCCGGAGCCGCGCTCCGCAACTCGTCATGATGATGCCGCGCCAGTTCCCCCAGTACCCGCTCCCCCTTCGGCGTCAGCGCCAGCAACACCTCGCGCCGGTCGTCCTGCGCCCGCTCGCGCCGCACATACCCCCCGCTCTCCAGCCGGTCAATTAACTCCACCGCGCTGTGATGCTGAATCTGCAGCCGGTTGGCCACTTCCCGGATCCGCGGCCGCACTCCCTCCGGAATCCCCTTGATGGCCAGCATGAGTTGGTACTGCGCCAACTCCATTCCGCTCGCCCGCACGGCAAGCTCACGGAAGCGCAAGAACTTCCGGATCTGGTAGCGAAACTCGGCCAGAGCCTGATAATCAGACAGGGTGAGCTTCTTCATGCCCAGATTATATCGTGGGCCGATAGTACAGATACATTATATCGCGCAACGATACATAAGCAAAATGTGCAATCGCCGCTGTGGGCTCACCGCCGCCGGCTGTTCGTCGAGCCAACCTCGACACCCGTGCCGAAGCCGGCAGCCTTAGACCCGGCCTCCTCACCCATCGCTAGCCTCTTTCCCGCCGCCCAGTTAAAATCCATAGTCCACAATCTGGTCGACAATTTCGCCGCAGCACAGGAGACCTGGTGATCCCGCGCTACACCCGCCCCGAGATGGCCCGAATCTGGAGCGACGAAAACCGCTTCCGCACCTGGCTGGCGGTCGAAGTCGCCGCCACCGAGACCCTGGCCGAAGCCGGCCTCGTCCCCAAGGACGCCGCCCGCGCCATCCGCGAGCGCGCCGACTTCCGCGTCGAACGCATCCACGAAATCGAAGCCGAAGTCCGCCACGATGTTATCGCCTTCACCACCGCCGTCGCCGAAATCGTCGGCCCGCCCGCCCGCTGGTTCCACTACGGCCTCACCTCCAACGATGTTGTCGACACCGCGCAGGCTGTGCTCATCCGCCAGGCGTCGCAAGTCATCGCGCAAGACTTGGAGCGCCTCGCCGAAGTCCTCGAGCGCCGCGCCTGGGAGTTCAAGGACACTCCCATGGTCGGCCGCACCCACGGCATGCACGCCGAGCCGATCACCTTCGGATTCAAACTGGCCAACTGGTATTCCGAAACCCAGCGCAACATCGCGCGTTTCACGGACGCAGCGGAAGACCTGCGCGTCGGCAAATTCTCGGGTGCGGTCGGAATCTTCGCGCATCTCACGCCTGAACTGGAACAGAAGATCTGCGCACGCCTGGGACTGAAGGCCGCCTCGATTTCGTCGCAAGTCATTCAGCGCGATCGGCACGCGCACTATCTGGGCACGCTCGCCGTGATCGCGTCGACGTTAGACAAGATCGCTACCGAGGTTCGCCACCTGCAGCGCACCGAAGTGCGTGAGGCTGAGGAATATTTTGGCGAGAAACAAAAGGGATCGTCGGCCATGCCGCACAAGCGCAATCCCGTGACCAGCGAGCAGATCAGCGGTCTCGCGCGCATCGTCCGCAGCAACGCGCAGGCCGGTCTCGAGAACGTCGCCCTGTGGCATGAACGCGATATCTCACACTCGTCGGCGGAGCGCGTCATCCTGCCGGACTCGACCACGCTGGCCGACTACCTGCTGAATAAGACCACCCACCTGATCGACACCATGTTTGTTTATCCCGAGCGCATGCGCGCCAATCTTGAGAGCACGCGCGGCCTCATTTTCAGCGGACAGTTGCTGCTCGATCTGGTCGAGCACGGCGTCTCCCGCGAGGACGCCTATCGCCTGGTGCAATCGCACGCCATGCGGGCCTGGAAAGAAGGCCTCGACTTCCACCAGCTGGTGCTGGCAGACCAAGAGATCACCTGCCGGGTCCCGCGCCAGCAAATCGAATACGCCTTCGACCTTCCACGCCAGCTGAAGAATGTGGATAAGATCTTTGCTCGTGTGTTCGGCGGGAAGAAGGGATCGGCGAAGGAGAGTACCGCGAGCAGGAGCTCGGCCAGAGCCAGAGCCAGAACCAGAACCAGAACCAGAACCGGAAAAGGTTCGGCGGGAAAAAAGAAAAAGTGACAGCCAGATGCCTGCCATAGGCCGCTTCGAATATCGTTCCGCCGCGAGCGAGATTCCTGGCAAAATTAACCTTGGGATTGGTGCCGCACTCTCACGATTGCGGTGCGGCGCTGTGGAAATGTCCTGAAAAAATAGTTTGCTCGTGGGCGCGGCGGGTTTAAGCCAGTTTCGTTGCGGAAATTCTTGAAGTTTTCCGGGCCCGCCCAATGGGCATTGCCCTTCATAAGCGCCAACTTAAGGAGTCCCGCTAGGGCTCGATTGACCTGCGATTCGAAGATTCCGCCAATACCGCTTGAAACTCAATTGGAAGCCATTGGGCGCGCTTGCCTAGGGTGTTTCTATACCCCCAAGACCCCTCATCCACGAAAGAAGCGGGAGCGGGCGAGACAACCACGCAGTATCGCTTGCACGCGGCGCTGCTGGAGGCTTTGTTCGGGAACTTCCCGGCCGCGCAGAAAATCCTAAAAGATGCCGGAGATTTCATGATCAACCGAGATCTCGAAGGCGAGGTGGCCACTATCGGGGCGCTTTCTGGCGATAGTGCACAAGCGCAGAAGCTTACCAATGATGTAAGTCAGCGTTTCCCTGAATACACGTACGCTCGCTTCGGCTTTGTACCAGCAATCCGTGGCATCCTGGCAGTCCAGCGGGGAAATCTACAGCAAGGAATTGAGGATTTGCGCGCCATTTCGTCGCGCGAGCTGATGGCGCCGGATGACCAAACTCTGTATCCGATGTTGCCCGTTTACATCAGTGGCGAAGCGTACCTCGCGGCACATCAGGGCGTCGAAGCAGTTGCGGAGTTTCAGATGATCATCGAGCATTCGTCGTTTGTGTGGAATGGGCCCATCGGTGCCCTCGCGCACCTTGGCCTGGGCCGCGCCTGGGCACTCGCCGGTGACAAGACCAGGGCCCGCGCCGCGTATCGGGATTTCCTCACCCTCTGGAAGGACGCCGACCCCGACGTCCCCGTGCTGAAGGAAGCCAAGGCGGAGTACACCAAGCTGCAGTAGCTGTAACTTGACTCCAAAGTGCTCAATGATCGCTGAATCTTTTGCTCACGCCCACACCCTCGGAATGACAAAGCTTTGAAGATCAACTGCAGCCGCTGGTGCTGCCACAGCTGGCGCAGCGGTAGCAGCTGCCGTTGCGGGTCATGATGCTGCCGCAGAAGCTGCAGCTGGGCGCGTCTCCTAGGTCGATCAGGCCGGCCAGGGCGTCGGCGGCGTGGATGGAGCCGGAACCAGTTCTCAGTTCTCGGTTCTCAGTTCTCGCCTTGTCCGGGGAAGCGTTCGCGTCTCCGATTCCTTCTGGCCCGGGGGCGCTACCTGCGGACCTCAAACGCAGATTCTCGAACAGCATTTGCTGCTGGCCGGTCAGGAAACGGAGTTGAAGCCAGCGGAAGATGTAGTCCATGATCGACTTGGCGTAGCCGAGGTCGGGATTGCCGCTCCAGCCGCTGGGTTCGAAGCGGGTGTGGGCGAACTTTTCGCAGAACAGTCTCAGAGGAACGCCGTGCTGCAGGGCGATGGAGACGGCGAGGGCGAAGCTGTCCATGAGGCCGCTGACGGTGGAACCTTCTTTGGCCATGGTGATGAACAGTTCGCCGGGCTCACCGTTGGGATAGAGGCCGACGGTGATGTAGCCCTCGTGGTCTCCCACTTTGAATTTGTGGGTGATGGAGGCGCGCTCTGCCTGCAACTTGTGGCGGACGGCGCGGGGCGGAGCGTTCATGTCCTCTTCTTCGATGTGTGGCGCAGACGCGATGCGGGCGTCGTCCTTGGTGGAATTCGCAGTTTTGCTGCCGGCGGCGGAGAGCGGCTGCGATTTTTTGCAGCCATCGCGGTAGACGGCTACGGCTTTCAGGCCCAGCTTCCAGGCCTGGAGGTACGCTTCGCTGATGTCTTCGACGCTGGCGTTTTCGGGAAGATTGACGGTTTTCGAGATGGCGCCGGAGATGAAGGGCTGAGCGGCAGCCATCATGCGCAGGTGTCCCATGTAGGCGATGGAGCGCGTGCCTTTGGCGGGCTTGAAGGAGCAATCGAAGACGGCGAGATGCTCGTCTTTAATATGCGGCGCGCCTTCGATGGTGCCGGTGGCGTCGATGTAGCTGACGATGGCGTCGGCCTGATCGTGGTTGTAGCCGAGCTTGAACAGGGCGGTGGGGACGGTGTTGTTGACGATTTTGATCATGCCACCGCCGACCAGTTTCTTGTATTTGATCAAAGCGAGGTCGGGCTCGATGCCGGTGGTGTCGCAGTCCATCATGAAGCCGATTGTGCCGGTGGGGGCCAGTACGGTTACTTGGCTATTGCGATAGCCGTTTTTTTCGCCGTGGGCGAGGGCTTCGTCCCAGCATTGCTTGCTGGCTTCGTAGATGGGCGTGGGGACGTTGTTCTTGTTGATTCCGTTGACGCTCGCGCGGTGCATGCGGATTACGTCAAGGAATGGCTCGCGGTTGATGTACCAGCCGGGGCAGGCTCCGCCGGGCATGGCTGCTCCCGAGGCTGCGGAGTTGCGCTCTGCCGGACGGCCAAGGGTGGCCGTCCCCCCATGGGGGTTTTCAGTTCCTGCAGTTTTGCCGATGCCTGCTCCTAAATTGGTTTCGGCGAGATTCTTTTTGGTCGCTTCGGTTGCCGGAACCAGCGGGTCGCATTCTTCGGCGATTCTTGAACTTTGCAGATAGGCTTCGCCGCACATGATTGCGGTTACGCAGGAGGCGTAGTCGCGGCCGGCGTCGGAGTCGTAGGGAAGGCCTGCGGCCATCAGGAGCGCGCCCAGGTTCGCATAGCCCAATCCCAGGGGGCGGTAGTCATGCGAGTTGCGCATGATCATTTCGGTTGGATATCCCGCGTTGTCCACCAGAATCTCTTGCGCGGTGATCAGGACGTCTACGGCGTGGCGGTAGGCTTCTACGTCGAAGGTGCCGTTGGGTGCGAACTTCAGGAGATTCAGGCTGGCCAGGTTGCAGGCCGAGTCGTCGAGGAACATGTATTCGCTGCAGGGATTGCTGGCGTTGATTCGTGCCGTGTTCTTTGAAGTGTGCCAGCGGTTGACCGTGGTGTCGTATTGCATGCCAGGATCGCCGCAGTTCCAGGTGGCTTCGGAAATTTTGTGGAGCAGGTCTTTGGCTTTGTAGGTTTTTGCAACCGTGCCGTCGGTTACGGTTTTGCTGGAGAAGTCGGTGTCGCGAACCACTGCGTACATGAAATCGTCGGTGACTCGGACGCTGTTGTTGGCGTTCTGAAAGAAGATGGAAGAGTAAGCGTCGGAGTCGGGATGGGACCCGTCATATCCCAGGGAAACCAGGGCGTGGGCCTTGGCTTCCTCTTTCTGCTTGCACTCGATGAATTCGATGATGTCGGGGTGGTCGACGTTGAGGATCACCATTTTGGCGGCGCGGCGCGTCTTGCCGCCGGACTTGATGACCCCGGCGAAGGCGTCGAATCCCTTCATGAAGCTGAGCGGGCCGCTGGCGGTGCCGCCGCCGGAGAGAGTTTCTGTGGAGCCGCGCAACGGGGAGAGATTCGTGCCCGTGCCGCTGCCCCATTTGAAGAGCATGCCTTCGGTCTTGGCCAGGGTGAGGATCGAGTCCAGCGAATCTTTGACCGAGTTGATGAAGCAGGCGGAGCACTGGGGCTTGGAGTATCCGGTGACGCCGAACTCTACTTGCTGGGTTTGGGGGTTCCAGTGCCAACTGCGGCCGTCGGAGTTGGGCTCAATGCGGTCGCACCCCACGTTGAACCAGACCGGCGAGTTGAAGGCGGCGTACTGGCGGACGAGGATGTGGACGAGTTCGTCATGGAAGGTGGCGCTGTCTTCGGAAGTTTTGAAGTAGCCTTGGGCTTGGCCCCAGTCGCGGATGGTTTCGGCGACGCGGGCTACCAGCTGGCGGACTCCGGTTTCCCGCTCGGGAGTGCCAAGTTTGCCGTGCAAGTATTTCGAAGCCACGATGTTGGTGGCGGTCATGGACCAGTCTTTGGGGACTTCGACGTCCTTTTGCTCGAAGATTATGTTGCCCTGGGCGTCGGTGATCTGGGCGAGGCGGAGATCCCATTCGACCTCGTTGTAGGGTGAAACTCCGAGCTTGGTGAAGAAGCGGCGGAAGGAGAGGCCGGAGGGCTTCTTCTTGGCAGGGGTCTGGACTGCTGGGATCGTGAATTCGGTCTTGAGTTCTGGCATTGGGCTCTCCATGGATTAGATTCTATGCGTGTTGCGCCGATTCAGGGCGTCCGGCCAGGGGCGGGGAATCGGATGTTTCGGATGGTCTTTGAAAGAGCTTTTCTTGCGCCCTACGGGGCTTTTTTCATTTGCGGCATAACTACCCACGGCTTTAGGCCGCCGAGCTGCACTCTTAATCATGCTGCTTATGCCGCTTCGCGGCTGGTCCTAACTTTTACGGCGCCTACGGCCCTGGCCCAAGCCTTGCGGTCAGAAACCCGAGGGGAATGGGGACGGACAGTGAACGTTGGTGGCAGCTCCGGAGTTTAGCTGCGGGGCTGTCAGTTGGGATAGGGACGAGGGCGCGGGCGCCTTCGACTCGCGCTCCGGGCAGGTCCGCGCCACACCGGTGTCGGCGGCGCCCGTATTGGCGGACAGGAGTGTCCGCCCCCCATGATCATCGGATTCGAATAAGACTGGGGATTCGAATAGGACTGGCTGCGCGTCGTTTGCTGGTGGAACGTATTCGTTTGCGCGCGTCAGCTCCAGCGATGTGGCGAAGTGGGAGCCGATGCCAGTGGCTTTCTCGGCGGTGGTAACCATCCATTGATTGAGGGCGTTGCAGATGGTGCGGCGCTGGGGCTGATCTTCGATGACTACGAAGCGGACGAAGTAGCGGCCCGAGACCAGGCGGGCGCGCATGGGATTCTGGCTTGAGAGCATGCGGTCGAGGACGAAGGCCATGTCGTCGTCTTCGAAGAATTGGGTGACGGCCAGCATGCGGGGGGTGGGCGCATTGCTGCTGCCCGCAAGATCCCGCCGGGCTTGGCTTGACCTGGCCGGGTCTGAGACCCGGTCGGCCGGGTCTGAGACCCGGTCCCACCCAGCCGCCGCGACTGCCCCCACAGATCCTATCGAGCTTTGCTCGCCTGGGCAGCAGGGGGCGGCGGTCCCCGCATGAGCGTCGGCGAAATCCATGATCTCTTCAGCTAGGGCGAAGACTCCTGGCTTGCTGGGGACGAACAGGAGGCTGTGAAGGGATTCGCAGCGGAACCAACGCGACCAGTGAAGGCGACGATAGTCCAGGGGACGATCGAAGCCGTGGCGCGCCATCGATTCTGAGACGAGGCGAGTTAAACCTTCCATTGCGGGCTCCTACGATTCTGCTGGCCGCACCGCAGAAAAAAAGTTCCTTATCTGCCGGGCAGTCAGGTTACAGATGATGGCTTGCTGCACTTTACTGTTGTCGTGCGCCGGGGGGAGGATCGGGACACGGCCACCGCACTGACTTCGGCTTCCGGTATTCGGCTTCCGGAACACCTGAAGGGTTGAGCTTGCCTTAAAGGTCTCAGCCGCCGGGCTTACCGATGTGGAAGCCCGGGCGCCTAAGCCTTGTTTTCGCGGAGAGCGCCGAGTTCCCTCTGGCTAGGCGCTGAACCGCAGCGTTTGATTCCCTGCATCCACTGCCGGCAATTTTCGGTCTCATTCCCGTGAGGCGGAAAATTCGGGCTTGGGATTGCAAAGTTACTCCCGCCAGTTGTGCCTGTCAAGAGGGAAACACTACAGGTTGTATCCCTAACAATGACGGGCTTGATGCCGGGTAAGGAACAGGATTTCCACAGCGGGGAAAACCTGCTCGTTCAAGATCTGGTGCGCGGCGCCGCAAAAATCCGCATTTCCTCCCGGCTGCTCTCTCATAATCAGGCTCAGAGCGGAGGCTTGAGGGTCGCGGCCGGGTTGCGGGAATTTCCGGACCGGGGCGGCTTCGTCATTGCGGACGGGATCGTGCCGGATGGCATCGTGCTCCAGCGTCGTTGGCCGCGCCGAGATGGTTTCGGCAAGTCGCTCGGTGTCGAGCCCGGGGCTTCCCGAGTTTGACCTTTTCGATTTGGAGTGCCTCAAAGTGCATGCGGTCGATCTTTTGGGGACTGATTGGTCGAACCATCTTAAGAGCCGGCGATAGGGCCGGCGATCCTTCCCCGCATGATCTTTCCTCGAACGAACGTTGCTGGCACGAGCTCTTCCGGGAAGAACTTGTAGGCCTGGACATTGGTTTGATCGAGGTGGGATTTGAGGATCGCGGTAAGCCGATCATGGTTTGCCCGGTGAGAGGGTCGTCGAACGGCTGCATGGGGACGTAAATGTCTTCGAAGATGCGGCGAGGGGCAATGCTGATTACGCCGTCAGAGGATTCGACGAGGTAATCGCCTTTGCGACCGCGATGCTGGCGTCCGAGATGGTCGACGAAACTGAGATTAGAGTTAAGTTGCTTGGCCTTGACCAAAAAGCGAGTGCGGTAGGAATTCCATTCTTCTGATTTCATGTTTGGCGCCCAAGTGTATCTGCTGATTGCGACTCTTGCATGCGATCCAGAAGCGGCAGACGTTGCTGGAATTGATTAAGAGATTTTTATCAGAGCGAAGCTGACTGTACGGGCGAAATGGACGGGGGTCAATTCAGTATTTTTGGTGCAATTGAGGAAAAAACTGGCCACGGTTTTTCGCCGATTGGCAGGTTTACCGCAAACGCTAGAGACGAGTCATTCCTCCGCTGGATGGGCGGCAGTTTTCGTGTGGAGGGAATGGCGCGAGGAAAATCTGGTAGAGTGGGCAGCCGGATTGTCCACAGGGCGTGCACAGGAAATGCAGAAAGACAGTTCTCAGTTGCGAGGTTCACTTTATGCGAAAGGTTGGTTGTGGAATTACGGCGTGGCTGGTTCTTCTGTTTTGCGCTTCTCTCGTTGGACAGACTGCGGCTGAAACGAGAGTCGTCGCGCTGCGGTGTGGGAGTTTGTTTGACGGGCGTGGGGATTCGTTGCGCAGCAATGTTGTGGTTGTGATTGAGGGAGAGAAGATCAGGGAGATTAGCGGCAGCGCGCCTGGCGGCGCTGAGGTGATTGATCTCTCGCGGGAGACTTGTCTTTCCGGGCTGATCGATACGCATACCCACATCTTGCTGCAGGGGGACATTACGGCCGCGGATTATGACGAGCAACTGCTGACCCAGTCGCCGGAATATCGCACGATTGTGGCGACGGTGAATGCGCGCAGGGCGCTGGAGTATGGATTTACATCGATTCGCGATCTGGAGACGGAAGGCGCGGGCTATGCGGATGCGGACGTGAAGAAGGCGATCAATAACGGAGTGATTCTGGGGCCGCGGATGCAGGTGGCGACGCGGGCGCTGGATGTGACGGGGGCGTATCCGCTGCAGGGGTATGCGCCAGGCGTGAGCGTCCCGCATGGGGTGCAACTGGTGGATGGCGCCGATGGTGCGCGACAGGCGGTGCGGGAACAGATCAGTCACGGCGCGGACTGGATCAAGGTGTATAGCGACCGGTCCTATCGCGTTCGCCAGGATGGAGTGCTGGATGATATTCCGACTTTCACCATGGAGGAGTTGCGGGCGATTGTGGATGAGGCGCATCGCGAGCGGCATAAAGTTGCGTCCCATGCCATGGCGTTGAACGGAGTGCACAACTCGGTCGAGGCGGGAGTGGACACAATCGAGCATGGGAACTACATTGCGGACGAAGATTTGAAGACGATGGCGGCGCGTGGGATTTTTTACGTGCCGACAATTTTTGTGGGGGAATATGTGGCGCATGGACGGGCAGCGGCGGGTGCTCCGGTGTGGCTGCAGATGATTCAGATTCATGAAGAGACGTTTCGGCGGGCGATGAAGGTCGGAGTGAAAATTGCGTTTGGGACCGATGCTGGCGGATTTGATTGGAAGATTAATCCGGCGAAGGAATTTTCGTCGATGGTGAAGTTTGGAATGACGCCGGCACAGGCGATCCGGGCTGCGACAGTGACGGCGGCGGAGTTGCTGGGGATGCAGGATTCGCTGGGGACGATGGAGGCGGGGAAGTTGGCGGATATTGTGGCGGTGCCGGGGGACCCGTTGGCGGATGTGACGGTGATGGAGAGGGTGGATTTTGTGATGAAGGGTGGGGTGGTGTACCGGCGGCATTAGCTTTTCCAGGCAACCGGCTTGACCCCACAGGGCGCTGGGCATTCGGAGGTAAATCAGTGAGCTACGAACCAGGCTAGGAGACGGTGTTCGAATTCTTGTGGGGCGGTGCTGATGGCGCCGCAGTGGTCGGCGGCCGGGACTTCCCAAAGCTGAGTGTTCGGATTTCGGGCGTGAATGATGCGGGAATGGCGGACGGGAATGTTGCTGTCGACCTGGCCGTGGATGAGCAGAACAGGGATCGTGGTTGCGGCCACGGAGTCTTCCGGGGAAATATTTTCCAGGTTGAGGTGGTACTTCAGGCGGGCGCGAAGGAATGCGACTTCGACGAGCGGGCGGAGGAGGCTGCGTCCGACCCACGGACCCAGGTGGAAGGGCTGTCCCATGCGGTCGTAAGCGATCTCACGAAAGTTGGCGAAGGGAGACTCGGCGGCTACGGCGCAGAACTGTGGGTGGGTGTCGAGCGACTGGAGGAGTTCGGCGGCTCCCATGGATTCGGCGAAACCGAAGATGCAACGGGGATGATCCTGCGCGTTCACGAAGTCGAACCACTGGTGGATGTCGTTGCGCTCCAGAAGGCCGTAGGTGGCGAGTGGGCCGCCGCTGACGCCATGAGCGCGGGCGTCGGGAAGCAGTACGGTGAATCCGTGGGCGAGAAGGAGTTGCGCGTATCCGGTCATGCCGATTCGGTTGTCGCCGAGACCGTGGAGGAGGAGAATGGCGTCGCCGTTCGGGTGGTGGGGGCGGACGATCCACGCAAGCAGGACTGAGCCGTCGGGCGTTGTGATCGATGCGTCGGTCAGTTCGGCATCGATCGGGTGGGCGGATTGACGAAATTCGGAAGCCTCGGTTTCGCTGAGCGGACGGCGCGCCGGGTGAACCGTGCCGTCGGCCAGGTAGATGCCGCCGACGGCGCAGAAAGTCATGTACAGGATGAGAGCGAACAGGACTCGACGGCTTCGATGGGAAACTGGCATGGTCTGGTGGACGGTACGAGGATTGGGCCAAATTCGTTCCCCGGGGCTTGCCCAGGTTGTCTGGTAGAAGACGGAAACGAAAGTCATCGGAGTTCAGTCTTAGCCGCGGCGCCGTATTCCGTTCAGAGATTTCAATTACGGCAATTACCTGAGCGCAATTTCGACGGAACGGGCGGAGAATTTATGGCAAGGAAGAAAATTCATACCGGAGAGTGACACTCTATGACCAGAGACCCAGTTTGCGGAATGAATGTGGACGAGAACCAGGCTCCATATCAATCGCAGTATGGCGGAACGAAATACAACTTCTGCTCGGAGCAATGCCAGAAGGAGTTTGATCGCCAGCCCGAACAGTATGCGCGGTCGGCCGCCTAGATCAGTTTGCGATAGAAAAAAGCCCTTGCTCGGGCAAGGGCTTTTTCATGCGTAATGGCTTTTAGCGGTGGGCTAATTCGGCTTCGTGTACGGATTTTCCCGACTTGAAGGTGGAGTAGCGCTTGTTGATCTCGTCCCAGTTGAGGACGTTCCACCAGGCCGTCAGATATTCGGGGCGACGGTTGTTGTATTTCAAGTAGTAGGCGTGCTCCCAGACGTCGTTGCCGAAGATGGGAAACAGGCCCTGGGAAATTGGGTTGTCCTGATTCGGAGTGCTGATGACCTGCACTTCGCCGCCGGACTTGCCTGCGAGCCAGACCCATCCGCTGCCAAATTGCTTGGTGCCGGCGTCGTTGAACTTGGCTTGAAAATCCTTGAAGCTGCCGAAGGATTTCTGGATGGTTTCTGCGATGGGGCCGCTGGGATCGCCTCCGCCTTTGGGTTTCATAATCTTCCAGAACATGGTGTGGTTGACGTGGCCTCCGCCGTTGTTGCGGACCGCGGCGCGGATGTCTTCGGGAACGGCATTGAGGTCGCGGATAAGGTCTTCGGCGGACTTGTTGGCCAGTTCGGGATGCTTCTCGATGGCGGCGTTCAGATTTTTCACGTAGGCACCGTGATGCATGTCGTGGTGCAGGGTCATTGTCTGCTTGTCGATGATGGGTTCTAGCGCGTCGTACGCGTAGGGGAGTGCTGGTACTTCGTGAGCCATGATTGATCCTCCAAGCTTTTCTGATGACATTGAGCGGGGATTTGATGCAAGTGCTATTTGATTAGATTCTAGCAGTTGCGGAGTCCTAAGGCTTTTTTTTGAGGCTTTTTTTGCCCGGGTAGGGATGCCTCCGGCCATTCCTGCGCGTTCTGGCCGACAAGCGATTGTCCATTACTTCTTTCCAAGGAGGCGGATGCGGGAGGTGAAGGCGCGGCCTTGGCAGGCGGTGAAGCTGGGTTGGGGATGCGTGGGGTCGATTACGTTTTCGACTACGTAGGGATTGCAGCGGCCGTTGATGTTGTCGAAGCCGCCGCGCAGGGCAAGATCGTATCCAAGGAGATGAAAGCGTTTTTCTAATTGGAGGTTGAGGGAAAAATATTCGGGGAAACGCTGGGCGCCGGGTGGGCCGATCAGTTGTTGCTGGTCGGTGAGAAGATTGAAAGGGAATCCGGTGCGGGCTTCGAGCGAGTAGGCGACTTCGAGTTGGTGGATGATGGGCAACTTGAACAGGGGGAAATATCCCCAGGAGAGGAAGCGGTTGGGGGTGTCCCAGGGATACGGGCCGGGTCGCTGAGGGCTGAGGATGGGACTGTCGACATTGAAATCGAGCGCTTGACTAGAGTGAGCGCTGGAGCGCGTGTAGGATCCCATCAGCATATAGGCTTCGCGGAAGTTGTGGCGGAGAGTGAGTTGGAGGGCTTCGTAATGGTCGTAGCGGGTGTTCTCGAGGAGGTAGTCGGTGCCGGGGAGGTTGGGGAGCGTGTTGTAGACGAAGCCGCGACTGCCGCGGCGGTCGAGGAATTCGGCTTTCAAATAGATTGCGGCGGGGAGTTTTTTTTCTAGCGCCAGGCTCCAGTTGAGGAAGCGCGGGACCCGGAGCGTGCTGCGGTTGACGGTGAATGAAGTTGTGACGGGTCCGGTGGTGCTGACGCAGTTCCCCGTGCAGCTGGGGTTGGGAATCGAGTAGAAAATATCTTCTCGTGTGCCGGCGTAGGGGCGGGCAATGAGGAAGATGGGAGTCGCATCGTAGACCAGGCCGATTCCGGCCGATAGTTTGGTGTTGCCGGTGCTATCGAGGACGTAGGTTGCGGCGAGGCGGGGAGAGGCCACGGCGTGGCCGACGATTTCGTCCCCGTCGAGGCGGACGCCAGGCGCGATCAGCAGACGATCCCCGAGCAGCCAACGGTCTTCGGCATAGGCGCTGACCTCGGCGTTGTATTGTTGGTGCCGCGGGGCGGCGGTGAAAGTGGAGTAACGAGTGCAGGGGAAGGTAGCGTTCAGAGTCGCGGTGAGGCACAGGTCGGGCGAAGTCAGCGTGTTGGTTCCGCTGAGGAAGGAAATCGGCTGGCGGGCGAATTGCGCCTCGTAGGAAATGCGATCGAGATCGACTCCGACTTTGAAGTCGTGGCGGCCATGCCATTGCCGCGGCGGAAGAAATAAGTTCGCCAGCGCTTGCCAGCGGCGAGCCTGAGTTTCGTCGTCGAGATAATAGCTGCCGCCAGCGATGCTGGGATTCACGGAGTAGGGCAGCGTGCCATAAGGAGTGAGTTCGACGTTATATTGATCGAAGGCGAGCCCGGCTTCGAGCAGTTGTCCTCCAGCGAAATAGTGCTGGTCCTTGGCGCTGGCCACGTAGGCCGATTCCACATCTTTCGGATTCGAGAGTTGCGGGCTCTGCGGTGAGAGGAAGGCGTATTGATCGTGAAGATAGTTCACCAGGAAACTGGTGGTGAAAATGTTTCGGCTGGCGAGATTGGTTTGAACTTTGGTGAGATTACCGAGGCGCAGAGCGTGGTCGTTGTCGGCATGGACGGGCAATTCAGTGTAGACGATGTTGTCGTATTCTCCGTCGAAGCCGTTGTAGAACCACATCCTTCCTTTTTCGATGGGGCCGGAGAAGGTGAGGCGCGGCAGGAACTGGTCGAAGCGCCATCCGTGCTTGTCTTGCAGAGAGGGGATAAAATCGGTTCCGGCGAAGCGGAAGTGGTCGTCGCCGATTCCGGTGTTGAGGCTGAGCAGTCCCCCGGATCCTTTGCCCGCTTCGGCCGGCTCGCGCGAGGGCTCGACCTGAATGGAACGGAAGGCATCCGTGCTGACGCGGACCAGAAGTTGTCCGTTGGCGGGTTGAGTGACGTTGAAGCCGTCGAGCAGGGTGACGGTCTGGTAAGTCTGGGCTCCGGCGACGTGCGGCTGGCCGAATTGATCCTCGACCACGCCGGGAATGAAGTTGAGGACGTTGCGATAGTCTTGCGTGCCGGGATACACGATGTTAATGATGTCGAGGCCACTGATGGTTTCCTGCGCGGCAACTTGCGCGGGGTCGATCGCGGGAGGAGATTCGTGCACATCGACGATCTCGCGAACTTCCTGCTGGTGCGAGATGGCGACTTCGACGGCGGAACCGGGCGTGATTTTGACCGGCTCGAGGAACGCATAGAAACCTTCTTTTTCGACCCGGAGTAGATATTGTCCGACGAGAAGTGAAGGGAACTGACAGCGCCCGGTGAAGTCGGTTTCGCAGCGAATGGCGGGGAGCGGTGGCAATTCCAGCACCACGCGGGCGGAGGAGACGGCGACACCGTTCTCGTCGGTGACGGCCACGGTAGGAGTGGGAGCGGACTGGGCCGCAGCCATGCAGACGAGGGCGAGCGGGAGCAAGAGAGCACGCATGCGGTCAGCCACATTTTACTGTCGGATGCGGAGAGTGCGAGGTTGGTTTTGAGGGTTTGTCGCGCCTCGGTCCCCTTTGTCGAATCGTTGTCAACCTAAAGTGGCGCGGTTTTAGTCTCCCACTGCGTCCTGATCGGCTCTTCGATGAAATCTTCTCATGACCCTATGCTGCGACTGATTGCGGTATTCAAATTTTTTAAGTGCGCGATGTTGATTGCGCTTGGGGTGGGAGCATTCAGGTTGCTCAACCAAGACGTGGGCGCGGTGGCCGAACACTGGGCTGAGGCGTTGCGGCTCGATCCGGGGAATCGGTTTGTGGATGCGGCGTTGGGCAAGGCGGCAAATCTGCGTCCGCAACAGATCAAGAACCTGGGATTGGGAAGCTTTCTCTATGCGGCGTTGTTTTTAGCCGAGGGGACAGGGTTGTGGCTGGAGAAACGTTGGGGGGAGTGGCTTACTGTGGTGATTACGGGCAGCCTGGTGCCGGTGGAGATTTATGAGCTATACCGGCATTGGAGTGCGCTGAAAGTGGCTGTGCTCGTGATGAATCTGGGAATTGTCGGGTACTTGATCCGTCGGATTCGGAGTAAGCGCGGAGCGATGAGAGTGTGAGGATTCAATGGCGGCCAGGGAGCCGAGCTTGCGCCCGGCCCGTCCGGGTTCATAAGACCCGGACCCGCACAGTCTGGTCTGCGACCTGAAGGACACCCTTTGCCTACTCTTTGGTGGCGAGGTATTCGCAGACTCGTCGAATGGTGTCGCGCTGGCTGTCGTTGAGAGTGAGGAATTCAAATCCATAGCGGAGACCCTGGCGGTAGCGAACGATGGCGCGGACCTTGATGGGATAAGGCGCGAGGGGCAAGGGAATGTCGAGGGTGACGATCTCGCCGGGTTCGAGGCTTCCGGTGAGGGTGGCGCCGATGCCGTCCTGGCCCATTTCGGTGGAGCGCCCCCAGCAGGTGCGGAACTCTCCGGCTTGAAACATTTTGACTTGCAAACGCATGTCGATGGCGAAGCGGGGAAAGCGGCGGGTATAGGCGACCTTGGCGGCAGGAGCATTGCCGGGCGCACGGGTGCCGGATCCGGTGTCGGCGGAAGCGGCGGCGGTCTTAGCTTTGTTTTCTGTGCTCATGGTCGATACGGCCCGGTCTTAGTCGCGGCAACGCTCTAATTGCCATGCAGCAGGTAGCCCGGCTCGAGCGGCAGTTTGCCGGCGAGTTTGACGACTGCGACGCTGCTGTTAATGGCGTAGACATCCACGATTCCGATGGCGCCCGGGATGGAAGCGACCCGATTCACCAATTCCTCATCGGAATCCACGATCATCACTGCCGGATGGCCCATGCGTCCGTGATTCGCGGAAGCAATGATTTCCTTCACCTGAGAATCCGGGACTTCATAGACCTTTTCCAGGAGCAGTTTCATTTCCGGCGAAGATGGAGAGCGCATGATGAAAGTGACAGGCTTGCCATCAGGCCAGCGGTTGGTCTGCCCTTTACAAATCTTGACCAGGTCTGGCACGGTGAGTGCCGAGACGGAATTGACCTTGTTGGAGACCAGCGCCAGGTCGCGCGCGGCGGCCAACGAAACGCTGACGGCGACAAGAAGACAAACGCTTAGAGTTTGACGGTAGAACACACTCTCTCCGGCAAGGCGCAATCGGCCCTACAGTGATTTTCGCGGAAATGGGGCGGCGGCTCAACGGTCACGAAGGTCATGTACCTTCGGAGGTAATGGCGAATAGGGGTGGGGCGGTGCTGCGGGTGACGGCCTTGCGCCTCGGGGGTCAAGAAGTAGCGCGTTGCCTGCGGTCGCGGGAAGCCTTTCGCCGCTCTGGCGGAAGATCCGCGCATCCGGTGAGAACTGCGGCTGCGCGGATTCGCAGCCGCTGGGTGTACTGATGCAAAGCGAGCTGCAATTCCGCGAGGGTCGACTTTACTTTGTGGGAGCTTTTAGCAGCGACAGCCTCAGCACACAGTTCTCGAATGCGATCATCTACGCGTCGGGCGCGCGCACCCATAACGACAAAATCCAGTTTCTGAGAGAGAGAGTATCGTTTTAGATATCACAATCTTCAGGTCGAATCCCTACCCTGTTTCCCGTAGAAAATGGCGTAGAATCCGTCCTCGAATAACCTTGCAAGGGCTTGGCAAGCCGTGGGCAATCGAGTAGGCTAGAGCTTCTCTTCCCAATCGGATCATTCCCTCATGACAAATCGTGTTACTTACGCTCCCCAGGACTTCCAAAAAATGTGCAAGCAGGCCGAGAGAGATCATGAGTCGAAGAAACTCGTGGTTTTGATGGATCGCGTGAAGAGGCAGATCGCAGAACGCAAAAACCCGGATTTGAAGGTGGAAGCGTCGATCGCTGCCAGGGTGGAGAGTGGTGACGGCGTGGTGAGGCGGCTGCCCAGCCGCTCGGTTCCATTTGAGAGATAACCGCGCCGACGAGCCTTTTCAATCCGCTGCTTGAATCTCGGAAGGCCGTCAGCTGTCAGTGATCGATTCCGTCAAAATCGCTTGATGCTGGCCGTTCCTTTCATTTCCCGATACAACGTAGCTGCTGGGTATGTGTGTCCTGACAGGCCGGTTGAGTTCCGTCTACAATGAGAGACTAGGGTGTGAAGAAATCATATCGAGGAGACGATCATGCAACGTAAGGCGAGTGCGGTTTGGAAGGGTGGGCTGAAAGACGGGAAAGGAACGATTTCGGCTCCGAGCGGAGTGCTGAAAGACACGCAGTATTCTTTTTCGACACGGTTTGAGAATGGGCAGGGGACGAATCCCGAGGAACTGATTGCGGCGGCCCACGCGGGATGTTTTTCGATGGCCTTATCGGGGCAGTTGGGCGGAGCTAATCTGACGGCGGAGAGCATTTCGACCACGGTTACGCTGAGTTTGGAAAAGCTGGATGCGGGATGGACGATCACGGCGAGTCATATTGATGTGGTGGGGAAAGTTCCGGGCGCGGATGCAGCGGCGTTTCAGAAATGTGCGGAAGCGGCGGAGAAGGGATGTCCCGTGTCGAAGGTGCTGAATGCCAAGATTACGATGAGTGCGAAGCTGGTGTAGGGAGGGCTTCGGGCTTCCGGCCTCTCACTCTTCCTCACTCTTCCGCGCTGTTTGACACTCGGCGGCGTGTCTGTAAAATGAAGTTGTGGGCCTTCCTGATTCGGCGGCCGATCTGGCCGCCGCTGCAAAGCAAGTCCACTTGCCATCGTGGCGGAATTGGCAGACGCGCATGGTTCAGGTCCATGTACCGGCAACGGTGTGGGGGTTCGAGTCCCTTCGATGGCACCAAGAGTCTTTTCTTTCCGCCCCTTCTGGGGCTAATTCATTTTTCGCTGCGCCCGACCCGCGGGCTGCATTCCTGCGCCGCTTCGCGGCTGGGATCGATTTACCTTTCAGCATCCTCATACCCTGCGGCTCCGACCGGGCTTCGCCCTGGCCATACAGCCAAGGCGGCTATTCCTCGACTAAGTCGTCCCGGCGGTAGGAGGGGACCTACTTGAGAAGTTTGGGCGGAGGATTTGGTCAAACGTGAAAAAGGCGATCTCTGGTTGGAGATCGCCTTTTTGCAATAAGGGGATGGTTTACAGCGGCTGGACGTTCTCAGCTTGCCAGCCCTTGGGGCCCTTGGTCACGTCGAACTGCACGGTCTGGCCCTCTTGCAGGCTACGGAAGCCGCCCGCTTGAATCGCCGAGAAATGCACAAAAACGTCTTCGCCAGACTGGCGGCTGATAAAGCCGTAGCCTTTGGCGTCGTTGAACCACTTTACTGTTCCTTGTTCTGCCATGGTGTTAGGTGTTCCTTTGGTTGATCAATTTACGCCGGAGAGATTCGGAAGTACTACGAGAGGTTACTGGCTGTTGAGGCAAGAACTGCTCACGTCCGATTCGGACTAACGTACATCCCTATGCTACGCGCAGACACAAAGATTAGCAAGGCCCAGTCTTTTCCAATGCAAGATGAGCCTGAAGGAGGGGGCTTGTTTCCAATACAAGATGAGCCTGAAGGATAAGGCATGCTGAAGATGGATGATCAGCGTGCACGAAACAGAGAAATTAAGTTTGCAGCAGATTGAGCAGTTTCTTTTGGCCGCGAAAGAAGTACGGTTCGAGGCCAGCCAACGGGAAGAGATTTACGGTTGGGTGGAGCGGTTGTTATGCCAACAGGAGTACATGGGGCAGGGAC
>Ga0210406_10001157_pt1 | contig 33355 bp, 34 predicted proteins | sample IncBWC30MmetaG_FD_155454 | JGI IMG/M metagenome (GOLD analysis project Ga0210406, IMG submission 155454) | Forest soil microbial communities from Barre Woods Harvard Forest LTER site, Petersham, Massachusetts, United States - Inc-BW-C-30-M | ecosystem: Environmental > Terrestrial > Soil >... | reverse complement strand
CTTTCGACGGCATCGATATCCTCGTGAATAACGTCGGCAATCCCACTCAAGAGTCCCACAACTCGTGGTTCGATGCCCACTTTCAGGAATGGATCGACGACTACCATCAGAACACGATCGCCGCGGTTCGACTGGTCCATGCCTTTACTCCGGCAATGAAAAAGCGCGGCTGGGGGCGTTTGATCCAAGTCTCGTCTCGAAACGCTATCTCGCCACACGCGAACTTACCGACCTACGGCGCCGCCAAGGCCGCGCTCAACAACGTGACCCTCAGCCTGTCTAAGGCGCTGGCTGGAACCGGCGTCACATCCAACGGGATCATGCCCGGCCTGATCTACACACCGCAACTGGACAAGTTCTTTATCGAGACCGCGCAAAGGCAAGGGAGTGACGACCCTGAGTTTGGCAAGCAGTATGTTCTCAAGAACATCGTGCACCAGACCGTCGGTAGGCTTGGGCAGCCTATGGATATTGCAGCCGCGGTTTGCTTCCTAGCCAGCCCGCTAACCGACTTCATCACCGGCACGACTTTCCGCATCGATGGCGGCTCGACACCCACCGTGTAGAGCGGGGAATCAAACGGTGGTGGCAAAGCGGTTTCGATACTCGCGTGGCGGAATTCCTAAAATCCTGATGAAAGAGCACCGCATCTGCTCCTCGCTGCTGAACCCGGAGTCTTTGGCCACGGACTCGATCCGGCGGTCCGCCTCGTAAACATCGACTCTGACGACGCAAAAATTCGCATTGGCCATAGATTCCTAGATTGCTGTTTTGTCAGCAATGACAGTTATCCCTGGAAATCTGCCAACGGCCATCTGTAGGCGACGATGTGTGAGTTGGCGGGCAGAGCGAGTCCACAGGAGCTCGAGGAAACTCGCGGGCTTACGCTGAAAAGCGGGGCGCTACACCGAGCTGCGGCGAACGCCCTGAATGAACGAGATCAGCGCGCGCAACCCGGCGGGTTGGTATCGGCGGCTTGGATAATAGAGACAGAGCCCCGCAGATGACGGTATGAAACCATTCAGGACGCGACGAAGCTTCCCCTCACGGACGCTCTTGTCGACCCACCAGTCGGCTAGGTAAGCCAGGCCGGTACCGGCCAGCGCTGCCTCCAGAGTCAAGCTCGCATCGTCAAGGGTGAGGTGGCCCGGTACATCAAGAGTGATAGCACGGCCGTCCTGCTCGAACTCCCAACGGTACATGCTACCGCTGGGCATCCTCGCACGGATACAGGTATGGCGCAGAAGATCCTGTGGCGTCTTAGGCGCGGCTCGGCCCTTGAAATAGGCCGGCGATCCGACCACAGCCGATCCCTGTATCGGCTCCAGTTGAACGGCAATCATGTCTGCGGGCACCGTGTCTCCCGGTCTTACGCCTGCATCGAAGCCCTCAGCCACAATGTCTATCGGGCGATCCTCCGTTACGAGGTCCACCTGCAGGTCGGGATAGAGGCGCACAAACTCCAAGATGATTGGCGAGAGAATGCGCCGAGCCGCTCCGACGGAACTGTTGATCCTGAGTGAGCCGACGGGTTTGTCCCGATGGGTGTTGACGGTCTCCACCGCATGATTGATCGCGCCCACGGCCGGCTCGACTTCGGCTAGAAATTGCTCGCCCGCGCTGGTCGGGGAGACGCTGCGCGTCGTTCGGTTGAACAGCCGAACGCCTAACCTGGCCTCGAGCCCTGCAATCGTCTGGCTAAGAACCGTAGGGGAAACGCCGAGGTCGGAAGACGCGGCGCGGAAACTTCGTCGCCTGGCGACGGCCATCGCTGCTTCAAGCTCCACGATTCCGATCTTCCGCATTATCCAGATTCCTGCATCACTTCATGAAGGATAATACAGATAATTCCGGACATTCGGGAGCCCATAATCCAACGTAGTACTAACGGCGCGCGAGAACTTAAGATGCAAGAAATCAGTCACGTCTACATTGACGGTCGATTCGTCCAACCGCACGGGACGGAGCTATTTGATCTGCACAACCCGACGACCGGGGAAGTATTCGGTCGTGTCAGGCTCGGAGACGTTGAGGATGCGCGCGCGGCGATCGCTGCGGCGCGGCGCGCCTTTCCATCCTGGTCGCGCAGTACGAAAACCGCACGGATCGCGCTTCTGCATCGTCTTTTCGAGGTGATGAACGCCCGAAAGGATGCTTTGCTGGATGCGATCATTCTGGAGTACGGCGCACCAATCTCCCGATCGATTTGGATGGCCGCTCACGCAGCGAACAGCTTTATGGACGCTGCGCGCACCTTGGAGAAATTCGATCTGAAGCGGCAGATCGGCACGGCGGAAGTCATCATGGAGCCCGTTGGCGTGGTCGGACTCATCACGCCGTGGAACAGCAATGCCGGGTTCATCTGCAGCAAGCTTGCCTACGCGCTGGCCGCGGGATGCACAGCAGTCATAAAGCCCAGCGAAATGAGCGCGGCTCAAACCCAGGTCGTGCTCGAAGCGCTCCACGAGGCGGGCGCGCCTCGCGGCCTGTTCAACATCGTCAATGGACGGGGTGACGTCGTGGGCACGGAGATCACCGCGAACCGAGACATCTCGAAGATCTCCTTCACAGGTTCCACGGCGGTCGGTAAAACAATCCTGCGTGGCGCCGCCGAGACGCTCAAGCGCGTGACCCTGGAGCTCGGCGGCAAGTCGCCCACGGTGATCCTTGATGACGCCGATTTCGCCAAGGCGATTCCCTTGGCGCTGGAGGCGGGTTTCGTGAACAGCGGCCAGGCTTGCATCGCCGGCACCCGCATTCTCGTCCCCGCATCGCGGCTGGACGAGGCGATTGCTCAGACCAAGATCGCCATCAGGAAGGTCAAGGCCGGCGCCCCACGTGACGCGGACACGACGATCGGGCCTATGGTCAGTCAGACTCAGTACGAGCGTGTTCAGCGCTACATCCGGCTCGGCATCGAGGCGGGCGCCACCGTTGTCGCCGGCGGCGAAGGGCATCCCGACGGCCTCGGCGGCTATTTCGTGAAGCCGACCGTTTTCTCGAACGTCACCAATGATATGACGATCGCCAGGGAAGAAATCTTCGGCCCGGTGCTGTGCGTGCTGACCTATGAGGACGAGGAGGAGGCGATCGCGATCGCCAACGACACGCCCTATGGGTTGCAGGCGTACGTGATCTCCTCCAACCGGGAACGGGCCTCGGCGCTGGCGAACCAAATCGAGGCCGGGCGTGTCGTCATAAACGGCGCGCCGCACGATCCGGCGGTGCCCTTCGGCGGATTCAAGCAGTCGGGCATTGGCCGCGAATACGGCGTTTTCGGGCTCCAGGCCTACCTCGAGCCCAAGGCCATCCTCGGTGGCGCCGGTGCGTAAATCATGAGCGATCTCACCGAACGAGGCCTGGAACTAGTGTCCGAAATGCGCGGTTCAGAACGCGCCGCAGAAATGCGCGACGCAATCAGCGGCGGCGGCTTTGGTTCGGCAATGATGGCCTTGGCGGTCGATTTCGTGTTCGGAAGCATCTGGACCCGCCCGGGACTCGACAGGAAACAGCGCAGCCTGGTGACGCTGGGCATTCTAATCGCGCTGCGGCGAACCGAAGAGTTCAAGAACCACGTTCAGATCGGCCTGAGGAACGGTCTCACCGTCGGTGAGATCGAGGAAGCATTGATACAGGCGACCGCCTATGCCGGCTTTCCGGCAGCGCATGCCGCTAGCAACGCAGCCGCCGAAGTGCTGCACGATCTCGAAGCGCGACGGACAACGACGCCGGACTCTCCGATCTGCACGCATCAGTAACGGTACTGATCGGTTTTGTACGGCCCCGCCTGCTCCACACCGATATATCGAGCCTGACGGTTGCTTGAGCGAGGCACAGTCGATTTCGTTGTCGAAATGACCGATGATCGATGGGCCAAGGATGAGTAATGGAGACTACAAAAGTGAGCGGTCCTCAAATTAGAAGCTTGCTGGAAAGCACCGCCGGCGAAGCGGCTGTCTTTTTAGAGCAACTCGCTGACCGCCCTGTTGCCGCAACCTCTGACGGGAACGCTTTGCAGACGGCTCTCGGAGGGCCACTGAAAGCTGAGGGCATGGACTCAGCTAGGGTGATAGACATGCTGGCAAAGGCGTCCAAGTCGGGCACCGTTGCGTCCGCTGGGCCACGATATTTCGGTTTCGTGATTGGGGGGAGCCTACCGGCGGCGCTCGCGGCGGACTGGCTTGTGTCCACGTGGGATCAGAACGCAGCGGTGTATGCAATGTCGCCGATGGTCTCGGCGATTGAAGTGATCACGGCATCATGGCTGCGGGAAATAGTTCAGCTGCCTTCTAGTATGAGCGTGGGCTTTGTAACCGGCTGCCAGATGGCCAGTTTCACCGGACTCGCCGCGGCGCGTCACCGGCTGTTGGCGAATGTGGGCTGGGAGGTGGAAGACAAAGGACTGTTTGGGGCGCCTTCGATCGAAGTCCTCATCAGCGAGGAAGCGCACTTCACCATTGTCATGGCGCTGCGACTCCTAGGCCTTGGAGGCAAGCGGGTGAGGCGCGTGGCAACGGATGGCCGGGGACGCATGCGCGTCGATAAGCTCGCCGAGGCGCTTGGAGACGTCAGTGGCCCGTGTATTGTGTGTGCCCAGGCTGGGAACGTGAATACCGGAGCATTCGACCCTCTCGCCGAGATTGCTGAACAATCTAAAAAGCGAGGCGCCTGGCTGCACGTGGACGGTGCCTTCGGTCTTTGGGCGGCTGCTTCGCCCAGTCTACTGCCGCTTGTTCGCGGCATCGAGCACGCCGATTCAATCGCAACCGATGCGCACAAATGGCTGAACGTCCCCTACGACAGCGGGATCGTCTTCTGTGCTGATGAGCTGGCGCATCGTGGAGCAATGTCCCTCTCGGCCGCCTACATGGTCGCGACGGCGCATGAGCGCGATCCGCACGAATTCGTACCTGAGGAATCCCGTCGCGCGCGAGCCGTGCCGATCTATGCTGCCCTAAGAGCGCTCGGCAGAAGCGGCCTAACAGAGCTCATCGATCGCTGCTGTCGGCACGCGCGGCGCTTCGCCGCCGGCTTACGATCGGGCGGCTATGAAGTATTGAACGATGTGGTCTTGAATCAGGTATTGGTATCGTTCGGCGATGACGATCAGACGCGCCGCACGATTGCAGCCATTCAGGACGAAGGCACCTGCTGGTGCGGAGGTACGGTATGGCAGGGGCGTACGGCCATGCGTATCAGTGTAAGCAACTGGGCCACGACGGCTGACGATGTAGATCGAAGCCTTCGCGCGATGCTGAACGTTGCGAAGCAAATCACGGCGTAAGACTGAGGGGTCAGCTCGCGAGAAATCCTCCGTCGACACATAAATTGTGTCCCACGACGAATGAGGCGGCGTCGGAGGCGAGCCACAGCACCGCGCGCGCCACTTCTTCCGGCTTGCCCATGCGACGAACCGGTAAGCCTTGCGCGACGGCGCTCATGTCGGCAATGCCGGAATTCATCATCATGGGCGTCTCGACTCGGCCGGGAGATATGGCATTGATACGGATGGCGCGCGGCGCGTATTCGAGCGCGGCCGAGCGGGTGAGCGACAGCACCGCGGCCTTGGACGCGGAGTAGAGCGCGAGGCCAGGGTTGGGATTGCGCACACCGCTCACTGAGGCGTTATTGATAATGGCACCGCCCAAGCCTGTGCGGAGCATGACGTCGATCTCGACCTTCATGGCGTGAAACACGGCGCGCACGTTAGCGGCGAAGACGGCATCGAATATCTCATCGGACTGCTCTGCGAGCGGCGCGCGGGGCTCTTGCATGCCGGCGTTGTTGAACGCGACGTCGAGGCCCCCGAAGCGCTCACAAGTTTGAATCAACGCGGCGCGAAGTTCTTCCGGTACGACCAGGTCGGCTTGAATAAAGAGTGCTCGAGCTCCGGCACTCTCGCATTCGTTGGCGGCGGTGCGGCCACGTTCGGCGTCGCGTCCGATCAGCGCGACATTGGCTCCGCTCCGTGCAAAGGCGAGCGCGGTTGCACGCCCAATGCCTGAGGTTGCGCCGGTGATGAGAACTGTCTGAGCCACGAGAGCATTTTTCATGATGGGGCGCCGCGCTTATTGGCCAAAATTGAGACACGGCGCCATAATCGGCTGAACGATGACGCCCGGAGGAGGAGAGCTCAATGGCCCGCTTGGATCCGCGCAACTCGTCACGATATTGGCAGGCGCCCGACATCCCGGGCATGAGCCTGCTGCATGCCGATTTCACCACGCACGACTACGCCCCCCATGTTCATGAGGCCTTCGTGGTGGCGGTCACCGAGATCGGCGGCTCGAAATTCAAGAGTCGCGGGGAGTCGGGAGCGGCTCACGCGCGCGCACTCTTGGTATTCAATCCCGCAGAGCCGCACTCGGGTCGAATGGGCGGCAGCGCGCGCTGGCGCTACCGGGCCTTTTACCTGGCGGAGTCCGGCATCAGCGATGTGCTTCAGTTGCTGGGGACCGATCAAGCGCGCTATTTCACCTCGAATGTGTTTCAAGATCGGGATTTGGTGTCGCGCTTCTTGGAGCTTCACCGCACGCTCGATGGACAACGCCATGACGCGGCGCACGATGCCCTCCTGAGACAGGAATTGCTGGTCCGCAGCTTCGGCGCATTGTTCCAACGGCACGGACAGGCACAGCGGCGCGTACCGCGCCTGCCCGCGGAGGGGCGGGCCCTGTCACCGGTGTTGGAACTGATGCGTGATTGCTATGCGGAGCGACTGTCGCTCGAGCAGATGGGCCTCGCCGCGAAACTCACGCCCTTTCAGTTGATCGGCCTATTTAACAAGACCATCGGGCTGACGCCGCACGCGTACTTGACGCAACTGCGGCTGAAGGCCGCCATCAGGAATCTGCGTGCCGGTCGAGCGGTGGCGGAGGCGGCCTTGGCAGCGGGGTTTTACGATCAGAGCGCGCTCAATAATCACTTCAAGCGGGCTTTCGGCATGACGCCGCAACAATTCGCGCGGGCCGCCCGCGGCCAATAGATGTTGCATTGGCGGAACGGCAAGACGTCGATTGCCGGGTTCTCCCAGGAGAGAGATGGCCTATGGGTCGCGCTCGCTGAGGACGTCGAGGTTGCGGGTTCAGTACTTGCTGTGGCGGACGTCCCGTTTCGGCAGCTAATGCGTGAGCTGCATACCGACCTGCACATAATGAACGCATTGGTATTCCGGCACTTTTCCGGGGCCTTGGTGACCGGTGTACAGATGAACGAAGACGGCACTGCACGCATCGATTTCGACCTTCCCGATGCGGACAACGCGACCGATCCGGATTCTCAAGATTGAGAACAAGGGGCGGCACAACCGCCGGGTTCGTATCGGACTGAAGGAGGCGTAAAAGCGGCCGGCGGGATGGTAATCCATCACAGGGATGCTCGGAGATCCGCCTGATCACCCGAGCACCGCGTGGCGCGGTGAACGCATCGCGCTGCGGCCCAAGCAACCGCCAGGAGAGTCGCTGTGAATCCTGCGACCGAAGACCAGCCTCCGCTCGCCCAGAACCATCCGCCAATCGATCCCAATACGCTCGAACCAAGGTAGTACGCGAGTAGATAGAGCGACGCGGCGTGTCCCTTCGCGCTTCCGGCCATCGATCCAACCCAGCCGCTCGCGACCGAATGTGCGATGAAAAAGCCAATCGTCATGATCACAATCCCGACGATAATCGCACCAAGACTCTGCAGTAACGTCAAGCCTATGCCTATGGCCTCGATCGTGATGCTCGACATCAACAGCGGACCGCGGCCAACGCGGTCTGCCAGTGCGCCCGCAAACGGGGAAGCCACTATGCCGAACAGATAGACCACGAAGATGAGACTGACCTGAGTTGAGGAGAGCTGGTACGGCGGCGCTGCAAGACGGAAGCTCATGTAGTTGTAGATGGTGACGAATGCACTCATGGTCAAACAGCCAATCAGAAAGAGAAAAGGCAATCCAGGATGGCGCAGATGTCTCAACCACGCCGACAGGTGATAAGACGGGTCGAGGCTCGGCCGCTTTTTGAGATATCGAGAATCCGGCAGGAGGGCGAAAAATCCAATGGCCGCCAGGAGATCTATTGCACCGAGAATGCCAAGGGCGGGACGCCAGGAAATCAACCCGGTCAGCGCACCGATGCCGACACGCCCGAGCATGCCTCCAAAGGCTGTGCCGCCCACGTAAAGACCCATCGAAAGTCCCAGGCCTTGCGGATGGATCTCCTCGGCAAGATACGCCATCGCTACTGCGGGAACACCTCCCAATGCGAAACCTTCCAGCGCCCGAGCAGTCAGCAAGGCGTGCCACGTGGGGGCGAAAGCGCTGGTGATGTTAAGGATTGCCGCGGCACACATCGACCCGAACATCACACCGCGGCGGCCTAGAACTTCCGATCCGGGCGCGGCGCACACAATCGCAGCCGCGAGAGCGCCTGTCGTCAGAGACAAGGCGAGCGAGCTTTCGGCCGGCCCGATATGGAAGTCCCGTGTGAAAGCAGGCAGCAGGGGCTGCACGCAGTAGACCAGGGAGAACGTCGCGAAACCGGCCAAGAACATGGCCGCGCTGATGCGGCGATAGGCGGCGGAGGAGATGCCCCAAGTCACAGATAGGCTTCAGCCGGCGCAACCTTCCGGCATGTCAGGACGGCGGTCACATGCCCGCTCGGAGTTGGATGGACTTTGCCGATAATTGACTTGCACTGGATGGGGTCATCGAACACCAGCTCGGGGCCTCCGAGCTTGGTTTGTCTGAGCCGCTCGCCTGTCTCGCGATCGATGAATGTCGCGATAATGACCCAGTGCGGGTGGCGCAAATCTGACTCCGTCGCATGCGCACATTGACTGACCAAGAATCCGAAGAGCAGTACCAATGCATTTGCCATTTTCATTGAAATGTCCTTTGCGCCCGCAAGGCGCAACTATTTGGATGAGCCCGGGCGCGATCGACTTGTCGAAGAGTGGGTGAGCTCATGGAGGCTCGGTAGTTCTGCCGCAGTCCACCCACCTCCGAGCGCCTTCACCAGCAGGACGGTCGCATCCATCCGCCGGCGCCGAATGTCGACCTGGTTACGTTCGTTACCGAGATAGGTGGTCTGCGCAGTGATGACCTGCAGGTAGCTGTCCCGTCCACCCACATAGCGATCGTTGAAGATGCGTAAATTGTTCTTTGCCGACTCGACCGCCTCGTCCTGCTGCTCGCCCTCACGTTGGAGAATGCGCAGCGCCGCCAGATTGTCCTCAACTTCCTGGAACGCGTTGAGGGTTGTCTGGCGATAGTCGGCGATCGAGGCGTCATAGGCTGCACGGGCGGCTGCCGTGCCGGCGCGGCGACGCCCGCCGTCGAAGACGGTTTGCGCCAGGGAGAGGCCGACGGCCCAGAACCGGCTGGGCCAGTTGAACCAGTTGGCGACCGAGCTGCTCTCAAATCCTGCCGAGCCATTCAAAGACAGCGATGGGTAATAGGCCGCGATGGCAATGCCGATCTGCTCGTTCGCCTCGCCGGCGCGGCGCTCGGCTGCGGCAATGTCGGGCCGGCGTTGCAACAGCTCCGAGGGGACTCCAACCGGGACTGTCGGAGGCTGCGATTCGAGCGGCGTAGGCGGCAAGGCGAACGACGCCGGCGGCTGTCCGATCAGGACGGCGATCGCGTGTTCGTATTGCGCGCGTCGCACGGCGATGTCGGTCGCTTGCACCCGCGCGGTGTCCAGTTGGGTCTTCGCTTGAGCGACATCAGATTCGGGCGACGCGCCGCCCTCCAGGCGTGCCTGTGTCAACTGCAGGGAGTCGCTGTAGGCCTCAACGGTCTCATCGAGCAGGCGTTGCTGCGCATCGGCGCTGCGGAGCTCGAAGTAGTCGATCGCCAGCTCGGCATGCAGGGTGAGTTTGACGGTCTCCAGGTCGGCGGCACTTGCCTGGGCTTCTTCGCCGGCCGCAACGACACTGCGTCGGATGCGGCCCCACAGATCGACCTCGTAGGATAGATCCAGTGGTAGCTGAAAGTCGCGGGTGGAGTGCGAGTTTGGCAGAGGGAAATAGGGCTGGTTGGGCGAATCGCGCAGAGAACTGATTCCAGGGCTCACTCCGATCGTGGGGAACTCGGCCGCCCGGGCATAGCCAATCAGCGCCCGTGCCTCGCGGAAGCGTGCCTCTGCGGCCTTCAGATTCTGGTTTGCGACAGAGACTTGTTCTTCCAGCGCATTGAGTCGGTCGTCGCCAAAGAGCTCCCACCATTTGGCGCGCAGCATGACATCGCTCGGCTGCGCGGGTTTCCAGACGCCCGCGTCCTTGGAGTCGTCCGGCGGCGGCTCTTTATACGCAGCCGTGAGCGGTGCCTCGGGCCTGACATAGTTTGGACCGACCCTGCAGCCTGTGAGCGCGATGGCCGCGAGGAGGCAGAGGAGTGGCCGAAGTTTGTACCGCATGACGATCTACTCCGGTTTCGCATCGGCGATGCGCACCGCCGTCCCGCCGATCAGCGAGTCGGAGGGAGAGACGATGACCCTATCGCTCGGCTGCAGGCCCGAGAGAACTTCGACCTTATCTCCATAGTCGCGTCCGATCGTCACCGCAACCAACTGCGTGTGTCCGTTGCGCACGAGCGCAGCCTGCAATCCCTCTTTGCGGAACAGCAGCGCATTGGCGGGGACGGTGACGGAATGAACCGTGGCGGGCAGGCTGATATGGACGAAGGCATACGCACCGGGCAGCAGTCGGCCGTCCGGATTGTCGACATCGATCTCGACGAGCAGTGTGCGCGAGGAGAGATCGATGGCGTTCGCAGTGCGTACCAAGGTGCCGTGGAAGGACTCGCCGGGAAATTCATCGAGCGTGAGGCTCGCTGTCGTGCCGGGCTGCGCGGCACGGGCATACGGCTCGGGAACCGCGGCGTAGACGCGCAGCTTCTCAATCGCCGCCAGATGAAACAACTCTTTCGAGGGCGAGTTGGCGTCGGCATCGATGAGCGCCCCGACGTCGGTATTGCGCGCCGTGATGATTCCGTCGAACGGGGCGTAGACCTTCTCATAGGATTGCATCTGCTCGAGCCGCGCGACGTTACCTTCGTTCGATTGGACAATGGCCTTGGCTGCGTCCAGCGCGCCGTTGGCGTTGTCGCGATCCTGCGTCGAGACCGAGCGCGTCTTGAGCAACTCCTCATTGCGCTTGGCGGTGATCTGCGCGAGATTCAGATTCGCCCGGGTAGTGGCCAGATCGGCGCGCGCCTGGCGCAACTGTTGATCGATCTCGGGCGTCTCGATCTGCGCCAGCAGATCGCCTTTGCGGACGTGTGCGCCGATATCGAAGTGCCAGTCCTTCAGATAGCCGCTGGTGCGCGCGTAGATAGGCGTATCGGTAAATGCCTGGGTGTAGCCGGGCAGTAGGATCTCCTCGTTGGGCGCACCGGCCTGCGGATGAATCACCGTGACGCTGGCAACGGCGGCTTCCAAAGTCGTGCCGGTGAGCCTTTCGTTGGCGGCGACGCGCTCGACGAACCTCACGAGGAAGGCGCCGCCCATAATCAGGGTCGCTGTCAGCCCGGCAATCCTCCAGCTGCGCTGCTTGCGTGTCGTGCTGGGCAATACTTTCGTGGACTCTGAGGGGGAATCGGTTTTATCGGGTGGCACGGGGTGAGTCCTCTGTGGGCGCTAAGGATCAATCGGTACTTTTGCCTGAGCTCGCCGCGCTCGCGGGTGCGTGCCGTCCGTGCAACAGGCTGAATACAGCGGGGACGAAAATGAGCGTGGCGAGGGTCGCCAGGAGCAGGCCGCCGATCACCGCACGCCCGAGCGGGGCGTTCTGCTCGCCGCCATCGCCGAGGCCCAGAGCCATCGGGATCATGCCGATGATCATGGCCAAGGCCGTCATCAGCACGGGGCGGAAGCGCGTATAACCGGCCTCGAGCGCCGCCCGGATTGCATCGTGGTGGCTCGCGAGGCGCTCACGGGCAAAGGACACAACCAGAATGCTGTTCGCGGTGGCCACACCCATGCACATGATGGCGCCCATGAGCGCCGGCACGCTCAAGGTCGTGTGCGTCAGGAAAAGAAACAGGACGATGCCGGCCAGGGCGGCGGGAAGCGCCGTTATGATGATGAACGGGTCGAGCCAGGACTGGAAGTTCACGACGATCAGCAAGTAGACGAGGACGATCGAAAAGGCGAGTCCACCAAGCAAGCTGGTGTAGGAGCTGCGCATCGTGTCGACCTGTCCGCGGATAGTGACGAAGCTGCCGCGTGGCAGAAGGGCGCGGTCCTTGTCGATGATCTTCTGGACGTCGTGGGCCACAGCTCCCAGATCGCGGTCCTGCACGGCAGCGTACACGTCCACGACACGGCGGATGTTGTAGTGAGAGATCGCCTCCATCTCGCTCGATCGCTTGATGGAAGCTACATCGGCCAGAATCCCGGGGTTGCTGCGTTGGCGGGAGGGCAGCGGAATGTTCTCGAGGTCTTGGATCGAATGGATGTCGTATTGCGGCGGCTGTTCGACGAAGTTGTAGTTGACTCCATTCTCCCAGTTCAGGAAAAACATCGGGGTGATCTGAAAGCTCCCGCTCAAGGAATTGAGCACGTTGGTGACGACATCGCGTGCGGTATACCCGCCCTGGGCCGCTTTCGTGCGGTCGACATCGATATCGAATTTCGGATAGTCGAAGGTTTGTTCGATGCGCGGATCCACGATGCCGGAGACATGGCGGATCTCGCTCAAGATCTGGTTGGCAACCTGGCGGTTGCGCTCGATGTCCGCGCCGTCGATCTGGATGTCAATCGGCGCCGGCAGCCCGAAGTTCAAAATCTGCGTCACCATGTCGGCAGGCAGGAACGAGAACGTAGCCGAGGGGAATTCGCGTGGCAGTTCTGTGCGCAAGCGCCGCACGTAATCGGCCGTAGGATGGTGGTGCTCCTTGAGTGAAATGATGATGTCCGCGTCCCCCGTGCCGATGAGTCCCGAGGTGGCGTGCATGAAGTTGATGCCGCTGTAGGGCAGTCCGATGTTGTCAAGAATATTGTCTGTCTCGGCGGCTGGAATGCGGCGGCGGATGGAAGTTTCCACCAGGTCGACCAGCCGGGTGGTCTCCTCGATGCGCGTGCCGGACTTGGCTCGTAGGTGCACGATGAGCTGCCCACTGTCGGAGCTGGGGAAGAAGTCCTGGCCCAGCCACGGCACGAGCACGAAAGTCAGTATGCAAGCACCCAGAAACGCGCCAATGAAGACAGCCCGATGGGCAATCAACGCCGTCAACAGATCCCGGTAGTGATGGCGAATCTTGTCGAAGACGGTGTCGAAACCCTGTTGGAATCGCACCAGGGGGTTGTTCGCAGTGTGTGCGGCGTGCCGCTTGGGTTTGAGTAGATACATCGCCAGTGTCGCCACCAGTGTGCGGGAGACGAGAAAGGAGGCGATCATGGCGAAGACCACCGCCTCGGCCAGGGGCACGAACAGATAGCGCGCGACGCCGCCCAGGAAGAACATCGGCAGGAACACGACACAGATGCACAGCGTCGAGACGAGCAACGGCGCACCGATCTGTTGAGCGCCTTCGAGGATGGCATCCCTGAGGGTGCTGCCCTCCTCGAGATGACGCTCGATGTTTTCAATTGTCACCGTGGCGTTGTCAACGAGGATGCCGACCGCGAGGGCCAGGCCGCCGAGTGTCATGATGTTGATCGTCTGTCCCGCGGCACTGAGGACGATGACCGAGGATAGGATCGACACCGGAATCGAGACCGCGATGATGAGCGTACTGCGCCAACTCCCGAGAAAGAGAAGGATCATGGCCGCTGTGAGCGCAGTGGCCAGAACGACTTCGCGTATGACGCCATTGACGGCGCCCGCGACGAAGATCGACTGATCGCCAAGCGCCTTGATGTTGAGGTCCGGTGGCAACGTCTGGACGGCGCGGACGAGGATCTGGCGAATGCCCTTGACGACGTCAATGGTCGAGGCTGCACCGGCCTTCAACACACTGATCAGGACACCGCGCCGGCCGTCCTGGCGCACAATATTGGTTTGCGGCGCGTAAGCGTCGCTGACGGTCGCCACGTCGCGCAGGTAGATTACGGCGTTGCCCGCGGTCTTGATCGGAAGATCATTCAGCTCCTTGACGGTGCGTGGACTGGAGTTGATCGATGTGTCGTACTCGAACTCGCCGATCTTGAGCGTGCCGGAGGGCAGCACGAGGTTCTGGTTGGTGACCGCGTTCAGCACATCTGTGGGCGAGACGCCCTTGGCTCGCATCAGCTGCGGAACGAGATTGATCATCATCTGGCGCTGCTTGCCGCCATAGGGGTTCGGTACGACGGCGCCGGGCACCGTGACCAGCTGAGTGCGCAGGAAGTTTTGACCCAAGTCATTGAGCTGCTGCTCGGTGAGGCCCTTTCCCGAGAGACCCAGCTGCAGGATCGGCACGCTGGAAGCGCTGTAATTGATGACGAGGGGAGGCAATGTCCCAGGAGGCAGCTGGCGCAGAATGTACTGCGATACAGCCGTGACCTGCGCATTGGCAGTATCCAGGCTTGCGCCCGGCTGAAGAAAGACCTTCACGATCGCCTGGCCGTTGACTGTAGTGGATTCGAGGTGCTGGATGTTGTCGACCGTGGTCGTCAGGACCCGCTCGTAAACACTGGTTAGCCGACCTTCCAGTTCCTCCGGGTTCAGTCCGGTGTAAGTCCAGTCCACGGCGATGACGGGGATATCGATGCTCGGAAAGATATCGGTCGGGGTTCGCACAATCGCGACTACGCTCATGATGAGAATCATCAACGCGAGCACGATGAAGGTGTAAGGCCGGTCCAAAGCAACGCGAACGATCCACATAAGAAGAAAACTCCATCTCTCGACAAAGATGTGCCGGGCTGTAGCCGAGAGACTTCTTCTCGCGCCGAACCATCGGCAGGTGGGGAGAGCCTGATCCGGCGACGCTCGTAATGGAAATATATTGATTTGACTGAACGATCAGATGAACTGATGGCCACGTAATCAGCAAGGTTGCGTTGCGATCATGCTCGGGGGCGCATGACCGAAGTGCTTGGGCGGGCTAGCGCGCTCCTTGGCGCTGCACAGATCGAGCCCGAACGAGCTTCAGGAACGCATTGACCACACCCGAAGTCTCGTCGGCTCGACTGAGCATGGCCAGGGTGTATTGCTGACCGAAGCCAGCGAGTGGGCGATAAGCGACACCGGGAATTCTCATTTCGCTGAGAGGTTGCGCGGCGAGCGCGAAACCCAGTCCGCCGGCGACCATGGTTAGGCCCGTCAGGACACTGCTCGCGCGGTAAATAACTTCTGGCTCACGTCCGAGCACCCGCCTGACGAGGTCCACGTAGCCGTGCGCCCCAGACAAGTAGACGACGGGCTCATTTATCAGAGACTTCGCAGGAATCGTCTCGTTGGCCGCCAACGGATGGTCGCGGCTGATGGCGACGAGATGGGGCCATGACCCCACGAACTCCACCGCAACCCTCGGATCGAATGTACCGCCGTAGGCGGGGCAATAGCCGAGATCCAGTCGGCCGGCTACGATGTCGTCCACTTGCAGCGTCACCGCTACTTCGCGCAAGTCCATTTCCACCTTTGGATAGCGCGCGTGGAACCAGCGGATGTGTCTGGACAGGAGCCCGGCGAAGGTCGCACCGCTGGAAAATCCGATCCGGATACGGCCAAGCTCGCCGCGGGCCGCCCGCTGAACAACGAGCTTGGCGTGCTCGGCCTGCGCGATCGTGCGCTCGACTTCGATGCGAAACAGCGCACCGGCCTCCGTCAGCTCGACGCGCCGACTGGTGCGTTTGAACAGTTGCGCCCCGAGCGACTCTTCCAGCGCGCGGATCTGCATGCTGAGGGCGGGTTGCACGATATGGAGTCGATTCGCGGCGCGCCCGAAGTGCCCCTCTTGGGCAACGGCGAGGAAGTAGCGCAGTTGTCTTAGATCCATCGTCTGTCCATCAGTCCAGCTGATCGTTCAGTCAGATCATTATATCTCCATAATAAGCGTCGCTGGATCAAGCTCCCGGCAAGACGACGTTCAGAAGATCACAGTCGCGTCCCATTAAGTCTTGGGGACACCGCGCTGCGTGTTTTCCCTGATCACATTGGCCAGCAACACATCCACGAGCGTGCCGCCACTTGCCCCGCCACCGGCGACAATGTCCGGCACCAGCTTGACACCGGATTTCGCCAGGGCCTCGGCAACTTGCACGACCGCATAGTTACCCGATTCCATCGACGCGATCTTGAGTTTTATCACCTCTGCCTCTGCGCCGCCGACGGCTCGCGTCTTCGACGCTTCGGCATCTCCGACTGTACGTACGACGGTGGCGTCTGCTTCGGCATTTATCGTCTTTGCACGAGCCTGACCCTCTGCCGACTTGACGTTTGCCTGCGCATTGAAATCAGCGATGGCTACCTGCCGCTCGGCGTCAACCACTTTGGATTGCGTAACGGCCAGGGCATTGGCTTGTTCGAACTGCTGGCGTACAACCTGCGCTAGTCGCTGGGTTTCGTAAGTAACGCGCTCCTGCTCTGCCAATTTTCGATCAGTCAGCGTCTTCATCAGTGCTTCCGGCGGCACGATGTCGCCGATTAGAGTATCGACCGCACCCACGTTGTATTCCTTGAGTGCCAAAGAAATAGAATCGCGGGCCTCACCCTGGCGCAGGGAGCGGTTCTTCAGAAAATCGATGATGTCGGAACCCTGCGCCGCATTGCGGAAATAATTGCCGATTGTCGGTTCGAGTACTTGAGTGACCAGGGCCGACATACTTCCGAATCGGGCGATCACCTTGGGAGCATCATTGCGCGGAATGTGGATGATTTGCGAAACATCCAGATTGAATTTGAATCCATCGGCCGATCGGACGGTGATCGTAGAAAGGTTGGCATCGAGCTGATGCGCTTCTGTCTTGCCCGTCGCCCAGTTGAGTACGACATTGGCCGTGGGAACATTGGTCACCTTGTGCGTGTACGGATTAATCGGATACTTCCCTGGATCGAGTGGTTCAACCCAAACGCCCTTGTCGCCGCGATTGACCAGATTTCCATGTCGAAAGGCATCGCCCGAGACATCCTTGCCTTCTTGACCAACATAGGCAATGACCACACCCACATGCGCGATCGGCACTTCCGTCATGTCGACCAGCTCAATGGTAGCGAAGCTCGGATTGATGAAATACCGGCCCGCAAGCAAGACTTGCTCTTGTAGACCCTTGCTGCCTTTGCCATCGACAAAGACTTGCGGGCTTTGGAACATGTTATGTCCCTGGACGACTGCCCCGGCGATTTCACCTGGGGAAAGCGCCAATCCCTCGCGCGTAGTCACGATCCCGACTTTGTTATCGGGGATATCGAGCGCTTCGGCAAGCTGTACCGAGAATAGAAATGGATTGATGCGGTAGCTCCCGGGCGAGATGAGCGCCATCTGCGGGCCGCGCTCGCCGCCGCCGGCGATAAAAGCCGGCCCGTCTTGGAATGAATCGCTCTCGACATGCCGTGCAATTACGCGTCCGCCGCTCAAGGGGATGCCATCACGGGCCTCAATGACGCCGACCTGACCTGGCGGCACAACGATCGCATCCGTAAGCGTGACCGAAAATAGCAGTGTGTTTATTCGGTAGGTGCCGGGCGGGATCAACCCTATTTGAGGGCCTCTCTGACCTCCGCTCTCAAGAAACGCCCGCGCGTCTTGAAATGCATCGCAGGTCACCAATTGCGCAACGATGCGGCCACTTGGCAGTGGTTTTCCGTCACACGCCTCGACGCAACCGACCTTGCCTGGGGGCACCGTGCAGAACTTGACCAAGTCGACCTGGTATTGCCACGGCCACAACCCTAAGTGAAGTCCGGGAGGCAGCGTATCCGCTTGATAACCTGCTTCGCCGTTCAGGGCAATGATTCGTCCTGCCGGAAGGCGCCGATTCTTGCCGAAGATGACAAATTTCTTTGTCATTACACCGACGCTGTCATCCGGGACAAGAATGACGCCGCAAAGCGCGAGCACCCATCGGTAGCAAACCAAGAGGATGAAAACTCCGACGACAATCGCGATGATTTTCCAGTGATCAAGAAGGTAGTCCATGTTTTGACCTTAAGTTTTTTTCGGAGATCCATCTTCGCTTTTACTAGTATACGGTGCTTTCGCGGCGGCGCCGAGGCCTGCCAGCGCAGGCGCCCTGGGTGGCACAATATTGATATATTTGCAATCGATCAAAATGCCAACCAAGCGCGCCCGCAGGAAAACCAGCATGTCTTTGCATGAGACCCACACTGCGATCCACCGAACTCCATCCGTCTTCTCGACGGCCGGGTCGCACAGCTGGGCGCGACTCGACGGCGTAGACCTGCTCCGCGGTCTCGCGATCTTCTTTGTGCTGATGAATCACGTCAACATGCGCCTGTTTCTCGCTAAGATCCCGTACACACAAGGCATTCCCTCCCAGCTGGTGTCCTCACTTGTGTGGAATGCACAGTACGGCGTGCAAATGTTCTTTGCGGTGTCAGGCTTCCTCATCACGTCAACCTCAATTCGTCGATGGGGATCGCTCTCGAGGGTAAGCGTGCGAGACTTCTATGCGCTGCGCCTTGCCCGAATTGCGCCGTTGCTTCTACTGCTGCTTGCCGTTCTCTGCACCTTACATGCCGCCGGTCTCAAGAATTTCGTCGTTTCGGAATCAACCGGAGGACTGGGTCGAGCACTCGTCGCCGCACTGACCTTTCACGTAAATGTCCTGGAGGCGCATCGGGGATACCTTCCGGCGAATTGGGATATCCTTTGGTCACTATCGGTGGAGGAAATGTTCTATCTATTCTTTCCACCCGTCTGCTGGCTGCTTGGCCGCGGCAAATGGCTCGTAGCCTTTCTCCTCATCTTCGTCGTACTAGGGCCGATTGGTCGCACCTTGCTCGCGCATGGAAATGAAGTCTGGCGGGAATATTCCTACCTGGGCGGCATGGATGCCATCGCTCTCGGATGTCTGACTGCCATTGCGAGTTCGAGGATTGCGATTGCCCGCAGAGTTATTTGGGTGATTGGTGGTCTAGGGACGGCACTGGTTCTATTCATCTTGGGTTTCTCGAGCCTGGCGGAGCGATGGGGTCTTGACCAGCGTGGCCTTGACATGACGATTTTGGCGATCGGAAGTTGTATGGTCATTGCCGCTGCTGCCCAAACTCGCTGGAGAAGTCCGCGTGTCATCCTTCCGCTTATAACATTAGGTCGGCGGAGCTACGAAGTGTATCTGACTCACATGTTTGTGGTATTTGCACTGTTTGGGCTATTCAAGTCAGCCGGCCTATCGCTGGGTACCGTGCCGCTCCTATTTATCAGTGTCATTCTCATCTCTGGCCTATTGGGCGAGTTGGTCGCACGATTCTATGCGGAGCCGATGAATCGCCTGATTCGTCAACGTTTCGGGGATGGTCCCGAGGCGCTTGGTTCTGTCATTCGCTCCGATGCCGCTGGATGAACTATGTACCGCATATGGAAGCAACGTAGCGACTGATTAGAACTAGCTCCGCCCGCAGGCGCGCAGCGTCTTGCCGGCGGCCGCCGCGTTCATATTGGGTGGCTGCGGCGTTTCGCGAACTGATTTCTGCTCTCAGAAGCGCCTGCAATTCCTCCTCGGTCAATGACTTTCTGGGTACTTCTGACGAAGCCCCGAAGACTTCAGACGGGTAGGCGGCGGGGTCTTGCGCGCCGGCGTTATCCAGTACTGCGAGCAGGCATCGCAATGTGTCGATCGTCGACTTGTCGCGTGCTTTCATAGCCGTGCGCAGGTCGGCCGAGAGACGCGCGCGCAAGGGTTCCACGGCATTCGTACCGCTTGGCGAGGCTGCTGTTTCGTTAGACATCGCTCGTATTATCGAACATTTGACAGTGCATTCCAGAAGTAATTGCGCGGCCCGGCGCGTCAATTGACATACAAATGGCATACTGGATTCGCGCTTGCCGCGAACTACGTGTGACGCGAGGGTAGCGCGCGCATACAATTGCGGCATGCCGTCCATTGATACGAGATCGGTTGTGTTGACTGCCCACCCTTCGACCCCTAACGACGACGTGCGCAGCCTTGCGGTGGAGCTGCGAGCGGAGGAGCCAGACATTCTCATATTCCAGTATTCACTGGTGGCGGACATGTCCCGTGTACGCGTACCCCTGTCCGGCGGTAGCGGACGGGCCGACGCTCTATGGGAGCACACGTGCTTCGAGGCATTCGTCGCGACCGGAGATGCGTCCGGCTACCACGAATTCAATTTCTCGCCCTCGCTCAACTGGGCAATCTACCGGTTCAGTGCCTACCGTGAGGGAATGTCACCCGCCGAGATTGGCCGAGCTCCGGAGATCTCCGTTCGCCGAGGTGACGATGGGCTCGAGCTTAGGTCAGCTATGCGCTTAGGGCATCTGGCTGAGTTGCGTGATGTTCGTCACCTACGCATCGCTCTGGCCGCGGTCATCGAAGACAACAATGGTAGGCTTTCGTACTGGGGGCTGCGGCACCCGCCCGGCAAACCCGATTTCCACCACCCGAACGCATTCGCACTGGAATTTTCCCGCTCATGAAATTTGGGATCGACCGACTGCTCGAAGAGCCCGAGCTGCGCAAGCCGCTTCAGGGACGGCGCGTGGCGCTGTTGGCGCACCCCGCTTCCGTAACACGCAACCTCGTCCATTCGCTCGACGCGCTGGCGACGCTCGGCGACGTAACCTTAAGCGCAGCGTTCGGCCCTCAGCACGGGCTGCGCGGGGACAAGCAGGACAACATGGTCGAGTCGCAGGACTACAGCGACCCCGTCCACGGTATCCCAGTCTTCAGCCTATACGGTGAAGTACGGCGGCCGACACCTGAAATGATGGATACCTTTGACGTTCTGCTCGTCGATCTACAGGACGTCGGGTGCCGAATCTACACGTTCCTCACCACACTGCGTTACGTGCTCGAAGCGGCTGCGAAGAAGCACAAGGCCGTGTGGGTTCTGGATCGCCCGAATCCTGTGGGCCGGCCTGTGGAAGGGCTGATGCTTAGGGCAGGTTGCGAAAGCTTTGTCGGCGCCGGCGCGATGCCGATGCGGCACGGTATGACGCTCGGGGAGCTTGCGCGGTGGTTCGTCGAGACTCTTGATCTCGACGTCGAGTGCCTCGTTGTGCCGATGGAGGGTTGGGAGCCGAACGCTGCGCCGGGATATGGCTGGCCGCTCGGCGGGCGGACGTGGGTCAACCCGAGTCCCAACGCTCCCAATCTCTGGATGGCGCGCTGTTATCCGGGCTCCGTGATGCTCGAAGCCACGACATTGTCGGAAGGTCGCGGGACCACCAGGCCGCTGGAGCTGTTCGGCGCGCCGGATCTGGACGTGCGAGCATTGTTGGCAGAGATGCATTCGCTTGCGACGCCATGGATGAGTGGCTGTCGGCTCCGGCCCTGCTGGTTCGAGCCTACGTTTCATAAGCACGTAGGCAAGCTCTGCGCGGGAGTCCAAGTGCATGTGGAAGACCCCGCGCACTATGACCACGAAGCTTTCAGGCCTTGGCGATTGTTCGCGCTCGCGTTGAAAGCTCTGAGGAGGCTGCGGCCGGATTACGAGATTTGGCGCGACTTTGCCTACGAGTATGAGAAGGACAGGCCGGCGATCGACGTGATCAACGGGAGCGATCTGCTGCGTCGTTGGGTGGACGATCCGGCGGCTACGCCGGCCGATCTGGAGGCGCTGACGGCTCGCGACGAGGTGCACTGGCGCGGGGAGCGCACGGCGGTGCTCCTGTACTGAAGTGTCGGACGATGGCACTCATATTGCGATGAGACCCAATCGATGGAAAACAGCATTTTATATACGTTCAGCACCATTGCCCAAGCTCTGGGCGGTGCGTTCGCACTGCTTTCCGCCTTTGTGCTGTTTCGATTCCAGTCCTTGGATGCATCAATGTTGAATGCGTCAAGAGGCTTAAGGTCGATCTGGAAAACACCATCTGATTTGGAGACATACGATACTCTGCGAGGTCTTTCGGTTTGGCCATCACTCAACAAGGCAATCGATGCGCAAGTCGCGAGAATGACCGCGGCAAACGAAGAGCCGAGTTTTGAAGTCATGGCGACGAAAACACGCCTGCGCGCCGGGCAGAGCCTTCATGGTTTTCTTACATGGACTTTCTGGTTGGCGGTTTCACTGACGTTTTTGGTAATGACGGGTTCGGTGGCCATTATTCCTTATGCACATGAAATCGCGGAGACGTATAGCCTCAAATATATTCATGCGATCAACCTTGTAGGAGTAACGGCATTCGCGCTGTGCATGGTCTCGTATATGTTTGTCATCTATGCCGCGCTGGTCAGCCGCTACGGCAAGAGCATTATTCAACCGCGAATCGACGCGTTGATAAAAGGCCCGTAGTCGCAGCGGCCGGACCTAAGCCTAGGGACACTTAGAGGAGATCATCTTGACCGCCGTCACCTTCATCGTGTGAGCTTTATCCTTTCCAGGGACAGCAACGCCAGTGATTTCGACCTTATGGCCGAGGTGAGGAGTGAGGTTTGCTGTCGTCTCCGCAATCACGACTTCCTTCGGCCCCTTCTCCAAATCCGTGAGCTTGAAGGTTCCGGGATCATCTCCCTTCGCAAGACACCCGGTCATGGCTGTGCTCTGCGGGCGCACCTTGGGCTTCGGCGCGAGTTTGGAAACCAACTGCGCACGCAACAAACGTCAATAGGAAAATGAGAGCTTTCATGTGAGACCTCTTGTTTGACTGCATTTACCTATCTTCGGATCTTTTTGCAATAAAATCCAGCGACGGACCGTCCAAGCTCCAGACGCCGCGGTGACGTCGGAGACGAACCCTGATAATGTGGGGCAAGCGCTCGAGGCGTATTCCGGCCACTCCGAGCGCGCTGTGAATTCAGATTCCCTTAATCGACGGTCAGATGAGGTTCACCATGAAACGCGAAGTCCTAGGGTTCCTGTCACTCGTGCTGGGAGTGACGTCAAGTTTCGCTGCATTGAAGCAAGGCGACACCGCGCCCGACTTTAAAACTCAGGCCTCGCTAGCCGGCAAGGAATTTACGTTCTCGCTGCGCGACGCGTTGAAGAAGGGTCCGGTGGTGGTGTATTTCTATCCCGCCGCCTTTACTGGCGGCTGCAATCTACAAGCGCACACGTTTGCGGAAAATCACGACAAATTCGCCGCGGCAGGCGCGTCGGTCATCGGCGTTTCGCTCGATAGTATTTCGCGTTTGAACGACTTCTCGGCCGATCCCAAATATTGCGCCGGCAAGTTGCCGGTGGCCTCGGATGAGAAGGGCGAAATCGCGAAATCCTACGATATTAAAATCACGGACACTTATAAGGGACAGGCCGTCGCCACGATGAAGGATTCTCGAGGCAATGAGATCGGCCATAGTACAGCGGAACGTACGACTTTCGTCGTCGCGCCCGACAACAAGATCGTGGCCACCATCGGTGGAGTTGCGGGTGACTCCAATGCCGAGCAAGCGCTTGCCGTCGTTCAGCAACTGGCAGCAAAACGTACCGCGAGGAATTGAGGGCTGTGGGTTTCGACGAAAGGGGAGTAGCCGCTTGGGTGTCAGGAATACTCAAGTCAGCATTGAACGGGCCGAGCTGCGCCACGTCGATGAGATCGCACCGCTGTTCGACGCCTATCGGCGCTTCTACGGTCGCGCCGATGATCCGCGGGCGCGGTCATTTCTAGAAGAGCGGGTCGCGCGCCACGAATCGGTGGTGTTCGTCGCACGACTGCGGGGTGCGGCGATCGGTTTCAGCCAGCTCTACCCGTGTTTCGCTTCGGTGTCCCTGGCACGCATGTTCATACTTTACGACCTGTTCGTCGCGCCGCAGGCGCGGCGCTGCGGAGCGGCCGTGGCACTGTTACGGGCGGCTGTGGGTTATGCAGCCGGGGAGGGCGCCGGCCTGCTCATGCTGCAGACTGCCGTCACAAATCTGCCCGCGCAACGCCTGTATGAGCGCGAGGGATGGGTCCGCGATAATGATTTCTACGTCTACGAGTACCACCTGCCCACAGGCGAGCACGCCTGACCTCACCGTCAGCGGGCGAGTGAAGCGGGGTCGCTCTAGACGACAATAGCGGGTTACTCTAGGCGCTCCGCACTTCAGTGGAGCCTCCGATGGCGCATTTAGCGAGAATAATCGTGGCACTCAACGCTGCCGGTCTCACACTGCTGGGAACGGTGACGACCGCGCGTGCAGATTCCCTCGCGGATATCAAACCAAAGCTGTTCGCGCCCGGCGTGATCTCAGGGCCCGCACATGACAGCGCTCCGGCATTCACTCCCGACGGCAAGACCGTTGTTTTTGGCCGCAGTTCCGCAGCGGCGGCATTTCTCCTCATCTCACACAAAATTGATCACGGTTGGTCGGAGCCACAAATCGCGTCTTTTTCTGGGCAGTGGCTCGACATGGAGCCGGCGATGTCACCCGATGGCGCCTACCTGATTTTTGCCACCAATCGTCCCGCCGTGCCTGGCGGGCGCCCCGTCGATGGGGAAATGAACGGCAAATCACAACCCGGAGAAGGTTCCAATCTCTGGCGAGTCGACCGGACCCCCGCTGGGTGGGGTGTGCCGGTGCGTTTGCCGGATACCGTCAACGCGAGCGGCTCGACTTACTCCCCGAGTATCGCGGGAGACGGTACGCTGTACTTTATGCGGCCGAATTCGGCCACGCATAAGTTTCAATTGTTGGAGGCCAATGAGAAGTACACCGAAATCCACGAACTCAGCTTCAGCGACGGCTCGGAAACCGACGTCGACCCGGCTGTTGCCCGCGACCGATCATTCATCGTGTTCGGATCCGGGCGCCATGCGAAAAAAGATATCGACTTATTTATCACCTACCGGAATAAGCAAGGTTGGGGCGATCCGATCTATCTTGGAGACTCCATTAATAGTCCCCAATCAGACGCCGAACCGCGCTTGAGCCCGGACAATCAAACGCTGTATTTTTCCAGCGACCGGATCGTTCCTGTGCCGAAACCCATACCCGCTGGTAGAGGGATGGAGGTATTGCGAGAGATGACTGGTTGGAACAATGGTCAATACAACATTTGGATGGTGGATCTTGCGAAGGTGATAGCGAGGACAAGGCCTTCGGATAGCACTTAACGGACACTCGATTTTGACGCCATGACCCGCACGGTACCTATCGCGATCAACGTTGACCGACTGATCGCGCGTATCGACGGCCTTGCCGAGATGGAGCGCAAGGACGACGGTTCGTGCAGCCGGCTGGCGCTGACCGATGCCGACCGCCGCGGCCGCGACCAAGTCGTCCGATGGATGCACGAGGCAGGCCTCACGGTGCGGATCGACCAGATCGGCAACATTACAGGTTTGCGCCCCGGCCGGTCGGCTATCCCTCCGGTGATGACCGGTTCGCACATTGACACGGTGGCCAACGGCGGCCGTTATGACGGCATCTACGGTGTGATCGCAGGACTTGAAGTGTTACAGAGCCTTCGGGATGCCGATCAGGTCACTGAGCGGCCGCTCGCCGTAACAGTGTTCACCAACGAGGAGGGCGTACGCTTCCAGCCCGATATGATGGGCTCTTTGGTGTATTCGGCCGGTCTGACGCTGGAGGACGCGCTGAATGCGCAGGCGACAGACGGTGCGCGTGTTGGCGATGAGCTCAAGCGGATCGGATACGCGGGAACAGAACGATGCGGCGAACCGGTTCCGCACGCATTCATTGAGCTTCACATCGAACAGGGGCCGATCCTCGACATGGAGTGTGGTTTGCTTGGCGCAGTTGAAAATCTTCAGGGTATTTCGTGGCAAGAAGTGACGATCCGTGGTGTTTCAAACCATGCCGGGACAACTCCAATGCAGCTGCGCCACGACGCCGGCTATTGCGCCGCCAGAATCGGGGTGTTCGTGCGTGAACTTGCCAGGCGCATGGGCGCCTCGCAGGTCGGCACCGTAGGGAGTATTCGACTCACACCCAACCTTATCAATGTCATTCCCAATCAGGCGGTGGTTTCAGTCGATCTGCGCAACACCGACGATGCCCTGCTGACCGCGGCCGAGCGGGAGTTCACCGCATTCCTCGAGACGCTCGCCCAGGAAGAGGTCGTGACCATTGAAACACGTGGCTTAGTACGGACCCCGCCCGTGATCTTTGATTTTAAAGTTTTGCAGGCTATCGAAGCTGTGGCGGCGGAGCGCGGACTACCGATCCGGCGGATGACTTCGGGCGCCGGCCATGATGCCCAGATGATGGCGCGAATCTGCCCCACAGCGATGATCTTCGTGCCGAGCGTTGGAGGTATCAGCCACAATCCGCGCGAGTTTACCGAGCGCCGACACCTGGAGATTGGTGCCGATGCGCTCCTGCACACCATGCTGAGGCTGGCTGCGGGTTAAGGGCGCAAAGCACGCCACCGGACGATGAGGCTCGACCGCTGCGAAGTTACAAGGAGTTCCTTGCTACCCTATTTTAGGGGCAAAATGTCGAATACCCGTTCGATGGCGCCGCGCAAACGAACGCTTCTTACAAATCACAGGGGAGCATGAGCCATGACTAGAGTTTTATCCTGGCTGGTGGTGGTCATTGCGGTAGTACTCACCGTCGTAGTGGGCGGCAGGGCCATGTCCGCCCAGGACCGGTACACCCTCAAAGTGCCGAATGGGCTCGCGTTCGCCGAGTTCAAGGGATACGAAGGCTGGCAGACCATTTCCATCAGTCATAACGGAGAGCTGCTTGCGGTGATCCTCGGGAACCCCGTGATGATCGACGCGCGTAAGGCCGGTGTTCCCGGTAACGGCAAGCCTTTCCCCGACGGTGCCAAAATGGCGAAGATCCATTGGAGCGCGAAAAAGAATGAGACGGCCCCCGGTCAACCACTGGTGGCCGGCACCCTCCATGACATTGATTTCATGGTGAAGGATAGCAAGAGGTTCGCGGACAGCGGCGGATGGGGATATGGCGAGTTTGAGTATGACGCCGCGTCCGACGCGTTCAGGCCCGGCACAGGGGCGGACACGCCGCCGCAGGGGAACGACGCCAAGTGCGGGTTCGCGTGCCACACGGTCGTGAAGAAGCAGGACTACGTTTTCACGGAGTACCCCAAGAGGTGACGTTGTCCGTGTATCCGAGTCCCGTGACTGATCTTAGACCGTTCGTGCCCGCCAAGGACGCCGAACTCTCCAAGAGGTTCTATACCGATCTCGGATTCACCGTCAATTGGAGCGATGAGCAAATCGCTGAACTTCAAATCGCATCTTTCCGGTTCCTGCTGCAGACCTTTTACGTCGCCGAGCATGCGGGGAATTTCGTGATGAGTCTCAGTGTCGAGAATGCGGACGCTTGGTGGGAGCACATCCAGCGCAAGGAATTGGCGAAGAAATATCCCGGCGTTGTGTGCACGCCTCCTAAGATGCAGCCCTGGGGACTTCGGGTGCTCTACTTGAGTGATCCTACCGGGGTTCTGTGGCACATCACGGACATGCGTAAGTCGTAGCGTATGGTGCGGCATCAGGCGATCCGCTGAACCCACTGGCTCCGCCAGGCCGGCGCCTCGAAGGGATCCGCGAAATACTGTGTCTCGTGCACGACCTTACCGTCGCGAAACTCCATAATGCTCACTGTGTATGTAGCTCGCCCCTGGTAGGTGATTATGTATTCCGTGATCCATAGATCACCTTTTCCGAGAATTCGCTTGACGTTGAAGCCCGACGGTTTGCCTGGATGATGACTCCGCAAGGCCTGCAGATTTTTTCTCCCCAAGATTCGTTCACCTGACTGAGGATAATCACAAATGGCATCGTCATCGTAAATATCGTGTTCCGCGTCCGCATCGCCGGCTGCAGATGCGTGCCAGTGAGTATTCAAGGCTTCCCGTATTTGTTCCTCTTGCATGGGCTGCTCGAGTTTGCTTCTACGCTGCTAGTTCCCTCAATGCGTGTACGAAGGTGTCAAGGTCCGCCGTTGATGTATATACCTGGGGCGTCACGCGCACCCCGTGGACGCCGGCGCCATCAATCGCGACGGTGTATACCTTGTACTTCTCCAGAAGAATGCGCGCAAGATCGCCCGGCGTCATGCCTTGCACGCCGACATTCGCGATGGCACAGGACCGTTTGGCATCGGTCGGGGTGTTCATTACTATCTTCCTCAAGCCACGTACCCGTCCGGTCCAGTACTGCTGTAGGTAGCGCAGTCGCGCCTCCTTGCGCGCACTGCCGATCATCTCGTGGAACGCCAGAGAGCGCTCGATGGTCAGATCGGTATGCACCGGATGCGTGCCGGTATGATTAAGTTTTCGAATATCGTCGGCGGGTAGGCTCTCATCACCATAAATGGGCCAGAGCTTTTCAATGCGGTCGCGCCTCACATAGAGAATTCCGGCGCCGAGTGGTGTAGCGAGCCACTTGTGGAGCGAGGCTCCGTAATAGTCGCAGTGCAGGTCAGGAAGTCGATAATCGAGCTGGGCGAAGGTGTGCGCGGCGTCGACCATTACAGGTACGCCATGCGCGTGAGCCATATCGCAAATGGTTTGCACCGGCAAAATGTGCCCGGTGATGTTCACCATGTGCGGTATCATCAGCAACCGCGTCTTCTGCGTCAACGCGTTGGCGTATACGTTCACGATCTCATCGTCCGACTTCGGGTCCATGGGGATATCAACGAATCGGTTTAGCATGCCGTAGCGTCGCGCCTGCAATTTAAACATATCAATCATCGAGCCATAATCTTGGTTGGCGAGGACTGCTTCGTCCCCTGGTCGCCAGTCGAATCCGCTGATCACTGTGTCAAGGGATTCAGTGGTATTACGAGTAATGATCAACTCGTCCGGCGAGCACCCCGCAAACGCAGCGAGCTTTCCTCGGATCCGGAGCTTGTCATCGACTTGCCGCGTTCGCATATAGTGTGACGCTTCCAGGTTGACCGAGCGCACATGGTCAATGAATGCATCGAGCACCGGCTGGGGTTGGAAGCAGTAGTAGCCGTTCTCCAGATTGATATAGTCGCTTGTGAGGCGGAACTGGCCTCTTACGGCCGCCCAGAACGCCTCATCCTCGGCGACTGCGGTAACCGGCTTCGTTGCGTACTGTGCCAACAGGCTGGGGCCGAACATCAAGCCTAAAGACGCACCACCGGCTGTACTCAGAAAGCGGCGTTTGTTCATTTCTAGTCCACGAGCGCGCCTATTTGACGGCGCGCCGTTGTCATGGTCGTTCTCTTAAGTCGGTCGCCAGCGTCAGTCTACGCCGAAAGGCCACTATCTGAGAATTCAAGAGAAAGAGTTACCGGCCGGTGATGGCCCGGGAACCTATGCCGAAACGGGAAATCGGGGAATGTACGCAGCAGGCGCGCGCCCGACAGGGCTACGAGGGAGCGTGCGCCACCGCACAGACATTGCCGCCGCTCTTTGCTCATGCTGCATGGTCGCGTCTCGCCGCATGATTCATCGGAGATTTTGTAATGAAGTCGAGGAACAAGCTTGTCCTTCAGGGCCCTCTACTGTTGCTGGCACTGCTATTCGCAGGGTGCGTTTCGCAACCGAGCAGGCACCCTGCTTATCTGCATGCGCTTTCGGATCTGCGTACGGCGCGATGGATGCTCGAACATCGGCCGGGTGATGCCGCCGTGAGTGCGCACGAAAGTGAAGCGATTGGCGAAATTGATCGCGCGATTGAAGAATTGCGGCGCGCCGCCATCGACGATGGTAAGAATATCCACGACCATCCCGTTGCCGATGTGCCGAACGACTACCGCGGTCGCCTGCACCAAGCAGCCGCACTATTGCGAAAGGTGCGGACCGACACGTATCGCGAAGAGGACAATCCGTCCGCGCGAGGTCTCAGGGACCGGGCTCTTGGGCACGTGGACGCCGCACTGCACGCCACCGAGCGAGCGATTCATGATGTGGAAGTAGGGCACTGAGACGAGGAAGCTCGCTCGACGATTGGGCGTGAATCGCCGAGTACCCCGAAAACCGGCGCACCGGCGGCCGACTAGTACGGGGGCGCCTTGCGGGCGAGTTGACCTTTAGCTGCCTCGGTCCACCAGGCCAAATCGTCGGCAAAGCGGGGGAAGGCTCTTTGAAGTTGCTGTCCGGCTTCACCGATGGGCTCACCAGTCACGCTCAGGGTTTGAGAAATGGATCCGACGGTAAGCGTGCTCGAAATCACAACCATACCCATCTCGGAGAGGGTGCCGTGCCAAAGTAAATTAGAACGGGCGCCCGATAGACGTCCGCCGGAATAGCTGACAATCGCGGCCGGACGCCAAAACCATTCCTCGAGAAAATGGTCGGTGAGGTTTTTCAAACCTGGCTGAATCCCCCAGTTGTACTCACCAACTACGAAGACAAAGGCATCGGCAGCGCGAATCTTTGTAGCCACTGTTTCCATCGCAACAGGCGCCTCGCCCTTCGCATACTCCTTGTACATTCGATCCAACATCGGCAATCCGATCACCTTCGCATCGAGAAGCTCGGGGGACTCCTCGCGTGCGCGGAGACTTGCAACGACGAAATCGGCTAGTCGGATACCCTTTCGGTCTGATCGGTAGGAGCCATAAACCACAAGAATTCGATGTTTCAAGCGCACCTCTGGTTCTCAATCACGTGACCGGGCTGGTCTGCTCAGCCATGAATGGCGGTGTCGCCCGAACAGCCCGGCAAGACGTAGAATTCTAGCGCGCTTGCCTGTCAAACAGGGGATGCAGGTTATGGCCACATGGAAGTGAGGGGACGAGGCGTAGAGCGCCGGACAGTGCCGGAGCGTTGCAGTCGGGCATCACGCGCAGGCTGGTAGTGTCAGTGCTGTGCTGTCGGACGCCGCGTATTAAGCCGGCCGACGAAGAAGTTACCAGGGCTTTCTTATTTTGGCGCAATCATCATTTGCGGCGGCGGGACGACCGGCCCGCAACTGTTGCGATACCTTTCCTCTTCTTCTTGACGTCGAGCTTCCGCGAGCGCCTCGCGCGCGATCGCATCGATCGTGTCATCGACGCTCACGAGTTCACTCCTTTCGGGTTGGTTGGGCATATATTTATTTTCGATCGGCCATGTTGGCGCCGATCTTTTCGTCAACCGATTTATCCTTTTTGAGCGTATCGCCCTGAATACCGTCGCCGGCGGCTTGCGTTGCAGCAAACTTCTCGAAGCGCGAAACGCCTTGGCGCTGCGGCGTAGGCGGGCCAGGTTTAGGTTTAGCGTCCGATTGTGGTTGGTTTGGGCTCATGTCGTTCATTGTCGCCTTGGAACCCACGATAGGTGAAATCAGTTGTCGAATCTCCTGCTCCGCCGCGAGCCAGTCATCGAGCGCGGTCTCGCCCGTAAATCCGCGCCTCTGTGCAAGAAAGTAGGCCGCTTCGGCAATCATGCGATGCCACTCTGGCTCCTGGGGCGAGTCGAATGAGCGTGGTTGTGTCGCAGGAGATAAAGCGGTCATTGGAAGAGCCTATCGTGTCTGGAGTTCGTCACGTGTCAGGTAATATCGCGAGCGCATGTCGGACTGTGTCGCGACGTTTGCCTTGGCGTCCGTTTCAAACGGGTAGTATTCGCGGTAGGGTGCAATACACTTGGCTGTCGATCGATGAGCAAAATCGATTCGATGGGACAAATTTGGCCTGCGAATGGGCAGTAAGGACAAGATATGAATAAGCGGGTGGCTTTAATCGTGGGTGCCGGGCCTGGCATTAGCGCAGCGTTTGGCGAGGCGCTGGTAGCGGACGGCTATCAAGTGGCGCTGGCGTCGCGCAATCTGGAAAAATTGTCGCCGCTGGCGACAAAAATGAATGCCAAGGCGTTTGAGGCCGATGCTTCCTCTCCTGCGAGCTTGTTGCGCCTATTTAACGAAGTTGATCGAGCGCTGGGTGAACCTGAGGTCGTGCTCTTTAATCCAAGTGCGCGTATTCGCGGAGATCTGCTCACCTTAAGCATTGAGGCGGCTTCGGCGGCAATACAAACCACGGCTATTGGCGCATTTGTCACGGCGCAAGAGGCGGCACGGCGGATGCTACCAAAGGGCCGTGGGAGCATTTTCTTCACGGGGGCGACTGCCGGTATTAAGGGATTTGCGCGCTCATCGGTGTTTGCGATGGGGAAGTTTGCGCTGCGCGGACTCGCGCAGAGTCTCGCGCGAGAACTCGGTCCCCAGGGAATTCATGTGGTGCACTTTGTCATTGATGGCGGTGTGGTTCAGGGCAGCCAAGCTCTTGATGTGCTGTCGCCGCCGGCGATCGCGCAGTCCTACATGGCTGCGCTGGCGCAGCCGCCCGGCGCTTGGAGTTGGGAGTTGGAATTGCGCAGTCACACCGAACCGTTCTGAACACATCATAAAGAAAGGAACGGGTGGCATCCACGGGGGCGAAACAGTCGTCGAGAGGCAGGGGACTACCGAATACGAGAACGGTCTCGAAACGTTTAGCCGACGATGAATCGGCCGGGATCCGCGTCGAACAGTGTTTTATGTGCATCCATGCAGAAATAGTAGGTGTGCCCATGGTATGTGGATTTTGGCGACATGGATGAGTCGACGTCCATATCGCAGACGGCACACAGGGGGTGCTGATCGGTCGAAAGGCGTCTGGCAGCGTAGACCTGATTGGAGTCTGGATTCATCCAGCCTTGGCCTTGGTATTCAAGATTATCTGCGGTGCTCAGCGCAATGGCGTGGCCGAAATACCGCTCGACCACGTGAAGTGCTAGATCGATCCCAGACGAAAGGCCGCCCGAACTCGCTAAGTTTCCGGATTCAACGAACCTTGCACCACGCTTGACGAAGACATCCGGATAAGCAATCCCGAGCTCGGCATAAGCGCCGTGGTGTGTCGCGACTGCTTTGCCGTGCAGTAAGCCCGTCTTGGCCAGCAGAAACGCGCCGGTACAAACCGACATCGTGACATCGGATGTTCGCGTCACATTCCGAACCCAGGCGATCACCGCGTCAGTGGGGTCACTTTGCGCCGGAATTACCAGCACCTTTGGCATTGGCGCTGAAGCGAATGAATAATTCGGAACAATCGTCATGCCGCCGCTTGCACGGACGGGCGCTGAGGTTTCAGCAACGGTGTATGGTCGAAATGGGTGGACTGGGGAGTGCCCTGGCACGTGCACGCCCTCGAAAACTTCCCAGGGGCCGGCGAAATCGATGACGACCGCGCCGTCGGAGATCAGAAATGCAACCGGGATGTCGCCCTGGTTCGGGGGACGCAGCGGATTGGGTGTGGCCGCTGGGGGTGCGTTCGTCGGGGCTGATTCCCCCTGTGCCGCTTTCAAACTGAGTGGTTGCAATAGCGCTATCGCGGATCCTAAGCCCACCGACATCTCGAGCAGTTCTCTTCTATTCATAAATTTTCCCTTCAATGGAACAGCTAATCTCGGGCTTGCGGCATACGTGCTGGAACAGAGCTCTCG
>Ga0210406_10001156_pt1 | contig 33361 bp, 25 predicted proteins | sample IncBWC30MmetaG_FD_155454 | JGI IMG/M metagenome (GOLD analysis project Ga0210406, IMG submission 155454) | Forest soil microbial communities from Barre Woods Harvard Forest LTER site, Petersham, Massachusetts, United States - Inc-BW-C-30-M | ecosystem: Environmental > Terrestrial > Soil >... | reverse complement strand
CATAGCGCACCAGGATCAGACGGGTGCTGATGTGGGGCCGCCCGGGTTCGCCCAGCATCAACTCGCTCATATCGATCACGGGAACCGGTCTGCCTCGATAGTTGATCAGACCGGCAACACCGGCCGGTGTCTGCGGCACGCGCGTGATCTCGAGCAGCGGCAGCACCTCGGCAATCTGGGTCGTATCCAGCGCGTAGCTCTCGCTGCCGATTCGAAACTTCAAGAACAACATCCTTAAGGATTCCGGACGGATTACAGCTTGAAGCGCGAGACGCTGGCGTGCAGCCCATTGGAGACTGCCATCAGCCCGTCCACGGCGACGGTCGAATGGCGCAGCGACTCGACCGTCTGTTGCGCCGCCTCACTCAGCTGCGTGAGCGCCTGGCTGATCTGTTCTGCGCCGGTTGCCTGAGCCTGCATTCCTTCATTGACCGACTCGACGCGGGGCGCCAGCGCTTGCACCTGCTGAATGATCTGGGACAACTCCCCGCCGACGTGCTGCACCTCCTGCATGCCGCGGCGAACTTCCTCGGAAAACTTGTCCATGCCCATCACGCCGGCCGACACCGCCGACTGAATTTCCTTTACCGTTTGTTCAATGTCATAGGTCGCCACGGCAGTCTGGTCGGCGAGCCGGCGAATTTCCGAGGCCACCACGGCGAAGCCCCGGCCGTATTCCCCGGCCTTCTCCGCCTCGATGGCCGCATTGAGCGAGAGCAGATTGGTCTGGTCGGCCACCTTGGTGATGGTCGTGACCACCTGATTGATGTTAGTGGCCTTTTCGTTCAGCACGGCGAGCTTGGCGTTGATGGAACCCGCCGCCTCCATGACCTGACGCATGGTCTCTTCCATGCGCGACAGGCCGACCTGGCCGCTGTTCGCCAGAGTCGCCGATTGATCGGCGACGGCGGAGACTTCGTTCATGGTCTTGACCAGTTCCCGGGAGGTGGCCGAGATTTCCTTGGACGTCGCGCCAATCTCGGTGGTCGTCGCCGCGATCTCGCTCGCGGTCGCCTGTTGCTCTTTGCCAGTGGCGGCGACCGCCGTCACCGAGGAATTGACTTGAATGCCCGAGGTCTGCACCTCGCCCACGATCTTGGCAAGACTCTGCAGCATATTCTTCAACGCCGCCAACAACTGTCCGGTCTCGTCCCGCGTACGCACCTCGATATGGGCCGTCAAATCGCCGCCGGCAACCTGTTGCGCGGTTTCCACGGCACGTTGCAGGGGCACGGTGATACTGCGTGTGATCCAGAACGCGAACACGGCGCTGACGATAGTGACCAGCACGCCGATGCTGACGACCATCGTTCGTCCGCTGCTGTACTCCTCTTTCGCCGTTTCGGGGTCCTTGGCGAGCAGCGACGCTTGGTAGTCCATGAGCTTATAGATGGCCGCAAGATACACCAGCTGCTCGGGACGCGCCTTTTCAATGAATAATTTCTTGGCCTCATCCAATCGATTGGCCTGCACCAGCCGGATGAACTCGTCCTCATCGGGAATGTACGCCGCTCGAACATCCACCGCGTTCTTCCATAAGTCCTTGCCTTGCGCCGTGTCGACGATTTTGAGGATCTCATTCATCAGCTCGGCGCGCAGCTTCTTCTGATCCTCCAAGAGGCTCAGCTCTTCAGGAATCTTGTCGTGATCCAGGATGAATATATTGCGCATGTGCCGTGCGGATTCCAGCACCGAGATGGCCCACTTGTGCGAGATGACTACCTGCGGCACGCGTTCGTTGGCGAACCGCATGAGCAACGCGTCCATGGATTCGAGGCGCGATACGGCGACAGCGATGATCCCGAGAACCATGATTAGAACGACGGTAAACGCCAGCCCCAATCTCGTCCCAATCTTCAAGTTTCCCAGAAACATCCTATTGCTCCTTCTCTTGGTGCAAAGCGCGAGCGCTACATCGCGCCGCTCTGCTGCGGAAAGCGTCGTTGATTTCGTGGCCACGCTGTTGCGTCCTGCGTGCGTCTTCGCGTACCGCCAGGCTGAATTAAGGTAAATTAGCAGCGTCCATTTAGCCCCAGCAGTGCGTGGGTACCGAAACTTCGCGGCTTAACTGTGATGCGCTTGGCGGCTCATCTGTAGGGGAAAGCCTTACTCGGGAGCGGACGATCGACAAGCACTTAGGCTGGAGCAGTTTGGTGAGGGCTTCTGCACGCACGTCGCGGTCGCAATAATGCGGTTTAAGTCAGGTAAGGGATTGGCGCATGTAGGGCAGACCCCTACACCGCTCTAATTGTGCGGGCGGTACAAATGCCCTGCGCGTGAAGTGGTGCGCAGACAATTGCTTGCGGCTCTCCTATAAGCAGAATGAAGCCGATCTGTAGCATAGGAAGTTATGATTTGGCCGCATCCTCTTCGACACGCGTTTAAGTTGATTCAGATTTCGCGCGCGCGAACCCTGCTTAGATGAACGCTAACGACTTACTGCTGATCCTGGATAAGGACCCGAAATCCCTAGGCGTTCTTCGGACGGTCGCGGCGCATCTGGGGTGTGATCACATCGAGGCCGATTCAGCTGATGGTCTACGGGATATTCTCGCGGGCCGCCGTCCCACAATGGCCGTGTTGGCGGTGGACGGTTCCAATGTTGACGGATTAGCCATGCTGCGAGTTCTCGCACTCGAGGTTGCACAACCCGCCACACTACTCATTGGCGCAGTGCATGCACGTGTTCTTTCCGGAGCAAGGCGGGCTGCCGAATCCCAGGGGATTCGCGTGATCGGGGTCGCTACTCGGACCGCTGACCCGGTTGCCATCGAGCAGCTTCTGATGCCGTATCTGACGGGCGCACCACCTATTGCGCTCGACGAACTCGAACGCGCACTCACCGAGCACGAACTCATACTCGAATACCTGCCGAAAATCGATATCCGTGCCGCCGTGCCGAAAATGCAAGGCGTTGAGGCGCTGGTTCGGTGGCAGCATCCGCGTCGAGGATTGCTGTATCCACGTCATTTTCTCGGCTCAATCGAGGACCACGATCTGATGGCGCGCCTCACGGATTTTGTGATGACTGAAGCCGTGCGCCAAGCCAGCCATTGGCGTGCACGGGGTCTGCCGCTTGAAATGGTGGTCAACTTGAGTCCGAAGCTTGTCACTGATCGTGAGTTCCCGGAGCGAGTTGGCGTTCTGCTCCACGAGAATGAAGTTCCCGCGCAGCAATTGGTTCTCGATGTGACCGAAGCGACGAGTCTCGGCTCCAGGGACCTCATGCTGGACGTTTTTACGCGGTTACGTATTCTTGGAGTGGGCTTATCCCTCGACAATTTTGGCACTGGAGTGTCGTCTCTCACGGAACTTTACCGAATGCCTTTCTCCGAACTCAAAGTGGATCACGCGCTCATCGCCGATGTAGTTCGAGAGCGCGAGGCCATGCTCATCGTACAGGCAATCGCCAAGCTCGCACACACCTTGGAACTCGAGGTGTGTGCGGGAGGCGTCGAGACGCGCGAGATGCTTGGGTTCGTGCAAAGTAACGGTTTTGATAGCGCGCAAGGTCGTTTTTTTAGCGGCCCCGTTAAACCCGCAGAGATCGAGCGGTTAGTAGCTACTTTGCCATGTTCCGAGGCGGCCGCGACTGGCCGGTGGCGTGTAATGAGATCCCTGACTTGATGCTGGCCTCTACCCAAGACTCCGGACCCTCGCCGCGAGTGAAGTCCAAGCGTGGGAAAAGAACGATCATTGTGAGCGCCGCCTCACAGATCCTCGATTCGACTGCGCGGCCATCAGCGGCCTTCTAAAGAATTCACCCGCCAGAACGATACCATTGGGAAATGGGAAGCTATCCCCTACGCTTTCATCCTGGGAAGGACACCGACAATGACGGCGGGCCGACGAGCGGACGACACTTCAGCGGACGCGATCCCCTTCGATGCGGCCGAGCAACGCTTGTTACGGCTCGAATCGGAGGCGGCGGAGTTACGGACTGAAAACGCCATGCTGCGAGAGCAGCTGGCGCTGCGCGATCATGCGCTTGATGCGACATCGACGCTCTTCGTGATCACGCAGTACATGATCCCAGAACCCCTCATCGTCTATTGCAACAACGCCGCGGCGGAGCAACATGGGTTTCGGCGCGAGGAATTGCTCGGCAAACCCGTCCGCATCCTGCGGCAATGGGTCCACAACGCCGACTACGTATCGAATGTCGAAGCCGCCATGCGCGCCGGCCGCACCTATCACCACGAGGATGAAGTCACTCGCCGAGACGGCACCACCTACTGGCTGGGTGTGGCCATTCATCCCATATGCGACCCTTCCGGGCGCTTCACGCACTCGGTGGCGGTGGGCGCCGACATCACGGCCAAACGCGAGGAAGCCCAAAAGAAACAAGAGCTGCAGCACCGACTCGTTGAGAAAATGAAGGAACGTGAGCGCATGGTCATTGAACTGCAATTGGCACAGAAACTGGAGTCCGTGGGTCGGCTTGCCGCCGGTATCGCCCACGAAATCAACACGCCCATTCAATACGTGGGCGACAGTGTGTACTTCCTGCGCAGCGCCTGCGAGGATTTGAATCAACTCCTCGATCACTGGAAACAGGCGATAGATAGCCTACCGGACAGTCCGGTGCACAGTTGCCTTCGACTCGAAATCGAAGAGTCCATGAAAATGCACGACATGGAATTTATCCGCACGGAGATCCCCAAGGCCTTCGAAAGAACTTTCGACGGAGTCGAACGCGTCACGAACATCGTCAAAGCAATGAAGGAATTCGCCCATCCAGATGCCCACGAACAGAGCCCTTCCGACCTCAATCACGCACTGCAAACTACGCTGCTCGTCGCCTCGAATGAGTACAAGTACGTGGCGAAGATTCACACTGAGTTCTCGGATCTGCCTCATGTCGTCTGCAATATCGGCGAACTCAACCAAGTCTTCTTGAATCTCATCGTCAATGCCGCCCATGCGATACATGACGCCGGCAAAGACATGAATACCGGCGAAATAAAAATCACTACGGCGGTCGCCGGAGAATCGGCCGTCATCCGGATAAGCGACAACGGCTGTGGCGTTCCTTCGGAGAATCTGTCGAAGCTCTACGATCCTTTCTTTACGACGAAGGAGGTGGGTCGTGGCACTGGTCAGGGGCTTGCGATCACCCATTCCATATTGGTGGACAAGCATGGCGGCGATATCAGCGTGAAAAGCCAAGTCGGCGTCGGCACGGAATTCACCTTGCGGCTTCCCATCGGCGGCCGCGCCGTCCGGTCGACTGTATGAAAGACATCGTATTCGTGGACGACGAACGTGAGCTACTCGACGGCCTGCGCGCGCGCCTCTACAAGCATCGACATGATTGGAATATGAAATTCCTACTCAGCGGCGAGGAGGCCATTGCCACCTTTGAGCAGCACAATGTCGATCTCATCGTCTCGGACGTGCGCATGCCCGGAATGGACGGCGGTCAACTACTCAGCGTCGTCAAGCAACGCTGGCCGAACACCATCCGCATCATTGTGTCGGGTTACTCCGACCCTGTACAAGCCGTCAGATTGACCTCCCTGGCCCACCAATATGTGGCAAAACCCTGCGATGGCCAGCAATTGGAGAACATCATCGAACGTTGCTTCAACCTGCAGGACTTACTGAGTGAGGAGCCTTTACGCAGGGTGGTCGGCCGCATCGGTAAGCTGCCGGCCATGCCTAAGACGTATAAGCGTCTGCAGGACGCCCTGTCACAACCGAGTGTGACCGCGGCGGACATCGGCGACATCGTGAACGCCGACGCGGCGATTGCCAGCAAGGTGCTGCAAATCACCAACTCCGCGTTCTTTCGTTTGCGCAAACCCATGGTCCGAATCAAAGATGCGGTAACCTATCTCGGGTTTGCCACCATTCGCAATCTCGTCCTGTCCGCAGAAATCTCTTCGCAATGGGAAGCTCTACAGAGCAAGCTTGCGGTGGACCCCGAGCAACTACAGAGTCATGCACAGTACGCGGCGGCCGCGTGCAAGTCGCTGGCCGGTGGGAGGGTATCCGCGGATGATGCATGGCTTGCAGGCTTGCTGCACGATATCGGTTACTGGGTGCTCGTCCAAGAATGCCCGGATGAACTCTCGCGGGCGCTCGAACTCGCACGGGCGGAGCGCCTGCCGCTCTTCGAATGCGAACGGCAGACGACGGGTGCCACGCATGCACAAATAGGGGCTTACCTGCTCGGTCTGTGGGGCTTGCCGTATTCCATCGTCGAAGCCGTTGCCCTGCACCACACCCCGAGGGCAATCACCCCGATGGGATATGACCTGCTCGGCGCGTTGGCGGTATCGCATGCGCTGCTCGAACCCGTGACCGCGCATGCGCTAGTCGCCCCCGGAGAGGCTAATCCATCGGTCGATGCGGCGTACTTCGCCAGCATAACTCCGCCCTTCGATTGGGACGAAGCCCAACGTCGGGTCCGCTCAAGTGCGGCCCCTTCCCATTGAGTTCAAACCTGCAACGGCCTACATCATGAACCCTCAAGAGCTACCAGTTATTCTGTGTGTAGATGACGAGCCTCGCGTCCTGGAGGGTCTGGCCCTTCATCTACGCCGCGACTATCAGATCTTGACTGCGAGTGGTGGGCAGAGTGCGCTGCAAGTGCTCAAAGAAAAGGGCGCCCCCGCCGTGATCGTGTCCGACATGCGAATGCCCGGCATGGATGGCGCCACGCTGCTCAAGCACGTGAAGAACCTGTACCCGGAGACGACACGCATTCTGCTCACCGGAGAGACCGGCCGCGATATCGCCATTGCGGCGGTCAATCAAGGCCAGATTTTCCGCTTTCTAACGAAACCTTGTCCGCCGGATCATTTGCGGGCCGCCATCGATGCAGGCGTTATGCACCACCGGCTGCTGCGCGCCGAGAAAGTACTCCTGCAGGAGACGTTGATCGGCTGCATCAAGGCGTTGATCGACATCCTCGCGATTACTAATCCGGTAGCCTTTGGACGCGCCAATCGAGTGAAGCGGCTAGCGACCGATTTAGCCGCAGCGATCGGCACCGAGGGATTCTGGCAGCTCGAGGCGGCGGCAATGCTGTCGCAAATCGGCTATATCTCTTTGCCCGTCGAATTGGTGGAAAAACTCTATTACGGCAAGCGCCTGACGCCCGAAGAACGCGTGCTTGCGGACGGCGTGCCTCACGTTGCGCAAAAGCTTCTTGGCCACATTCCCCGACTTGAACCCGTCTTGGAAATTCTGGCAGCAAGTCAACCCGCCAAGACCGATGGGCCTGAAGGGTTGATCAAACTGGGCGCCGGTATTCTCCGTTTGGTACTCGACTATGACACGCACATCGCCCAGGGTAGGCCGGCCACGGAAGCCATCGCGGCCATTCGCGCGCACGCGGTACGACACGATGCGGCCCTCATCGAAGGGCTCGAATCCATGGTGGGCGCGACGGTCGGCACGCTCGACGTCAGTGAAGTGGTCGTGGGCCGGGTCACGCCCGGGATGGTGTTCATGGATGATTTGCGCACCTCGGTGGGCACGGTGTTGGTCCCCAAGGGATTCGAGGTCACGGAGGCCTTCTTGGAACGCGTGCGCAACTTTGGGCCTGGGATCTTGCAGGAAAGGGTTCGGGTGTCTGGGGCGGGCAAGCAGGGTTCATAGTCGGTAAGCTCGAATTCCTGGCCGCACGTTAACGGCATAGCGCACATCGACGTGGCTAGACCTCCAGTCCATCGCCGTGAAGCGAAGCGAAAGTGCCAATCCTGGAGACCGCACTTGCCATCTCGCGCTTCGCCTGCCGAAATCGTCATGGGTTCCCCAGTGACATATTTGCTTCACATCACACCTAAGCATTTCGCTAAGATCGGGAAATGAGTACTTCTGAAACGTATCGGGTTCGCTTTCGTTTTAAGCTCAGCAACTATCTGGACATTAAAGCACCGGAGTACCGATTAACAATAGCAGGCCAAGAAGTCGTGGTCACCTCGCAGCTGGCAAACGCGAATATTTCTGATAGCGAATGGCTTTGTATGAATGCGAGGGGCTTCGGCTCTTACGAGGAAGCCTCCCAATTTGCCGAAAATCTCCGCGCCGCGTGCGAAGTCTCGTCAGTAGCCGCGCGGATCGGAATCGATACCGGCACCGACGTTCCAACGTTTGCCTTCGGCCAAATACTCAAGGACAGCGCGCTAGCTTTAGACGGAATCAAAGCGAGAGACAACATTCACGGTATCGATGTCTTCGTAGACGACCCTGCCATAAGATTTGGACACGTCAACGCAAGCTTGATTATACGGTCGATGCCAAATCCGTTTTTGTCAGACCTAGAGGCGCTGCATCACGCGGTCGGATACGCTTCGCCTCGCACTAAAGACATCGTACTACTTCTTAACTACGCATTGATGCGACCGGAGCCGGTTGCCCAAATCGTGTTTGCGATTTCGGCTGTTGAGATGCTCGGCCAGGATGAGGTTTGGAGTTCCGAACAGAAGCAATTGCTTGATGAGGTCGCCATCTTTGCGCAAAAGTTGACGATTGGCAGCGATCGCGAGCGAACCGAAGTTGCGGAAGCGATCCGGAAAGGAGTACATAAACTAAGCCTAAGACAAGGGGTGCTTAGACTGCTTTCGTCTCCAAACTTGGATTATCTGAAATTAAAGTGGGACGATATTTATAGCCAACGAAGCACACTTGTACATGGACTAGCGCCGAAACCCGGGGCTGACTATACGGATCTTGCATTTAGAACGGTTAGTCTTTGCGGAAAAATACTTCTTGCAGTCGTTGCAAAGGAAATTGCTGGTTCGGACAGTTACGTCGGACAAAGGTACGAGGTTTAATTGTCAATCCCCTGCCGCGCAGCCCCGTCATTTCGCCGCAGCGTCAACCGAATATTGGTCCGCGGGGAATCCGTCCACCAGCTCGAGCGCGCCATTCACGCAGGTCCTATTCGCGTCGATCGCGGGCATCGACGGGATGAGAAAGTCATGATCGGCGGCGCGCTTACCCTCCTCATCAATGCCGTCATTGCCCTACACCACCTGGAAATTGCATCAGGTGCGACCAAGCGTGTCTGGCAGGCGCGCCTCGACCCGCGTCGCCAGACCCCGTCGATGGGTCTTTACTGGCACGTTCGAGATCGTTGGGGGATCTTCCATGCCCAGCCCCTGATCCTCAACGATCAACGCCAAGCGGGTGCGGCCATCGAGGGCGTCATTCGGCACGAGGAGTTCGACATCACCCAACCCGCCGTCGATACCCACGGCCACACTGATTTCGCGATGGCACTCGCCAAGCTCCTAGGCTTTGATCTGTGCCCGCGATTGAAGGCGCTCAAAGATCGGCACCTGTTCCTGCCACGAGGCACGCTGATCCCGGCAAGCGTGCAAGAGATCTGTCGCGCGAGCGTTGACCTTGAGCGCGTCCACTCGCACTGGGAACAGATTGTGCACCTTGTCGCCTCCGTGCATTCCGGATATACCAGCGCGACCCATGTGACGGCCCGCTTCGGATCAGCCTCCCGCGGCGATCCGCTCTACGAGGCCGTCGTCCATCTCGGCCGGTTACTGCGCACCGTGTTCCTGTGCGACTACTTCATAAACGACGGCTTCCGTCGCGAGCTCCTGCGCGTACTGAACCGCGGCGAGGCCGTCAATTCCCTCAAGCGGGCGATCTACACCGGTCCCATCGCCAGCCATCAGGCCAAGCAGTTCGAGGAGATGCAGGCGGTGGCCGACGCCCTGAGTTTGCTTGCCAATATCGTCATGGCTTGGAACACCGCTCAGATGCAGCAAGTCCTCGATCATTGGGCCCAACGCCGTGGCGGCGGCGTTCCGCCGGCGCTCATCGGTCGCATCGCGCCGACCCGAACCGAGGGCATCAACTTGCGCGGGGTATTCCGATTCCCGGTCGAGCGCTACGTCCACAAAATCCTAGCGTCTGTTCCTGCCGCAAAAACGACGGTGGGAAATGCGTGAAAGGCCAAAACGGGGCCGCGATCTTGCTTCTCTGCGGGGATCAGAACGATCTGTAGGATCAGATACTTGTATGCCGGATCTTCATAACCCTCGGGAAATATGTCCTCCTGCTACCGTATGTTATTGCACGGAGAATGAGGGGACCCCGAATCTACAGCTAACGAAAAACACCGGGAAATGCGCGGTGTTTCTACCGTCACTTTTGGAAGCAAAAATGAGGGTACCCCAGTCACGGACGATCCGCTGCCGATCCCGCTCGTCTGGCCGCGTAGCACCCCGATTGGACCGCTCTCCTAGATCAAGCTCGGACTTCTCTGATGCCAGTCGCTCGCGTTCTGATAGGCGCCGGCGACACGGAAGAGCATCACCTCGGCGAAGGGCCGCGCAACGAGCTGCAAGCTCGCCGGCAACCCGTTCGTGGTGAATCCTGCTGGCACGCTGATGGCGGGCAACCCAAGGTAGTTGAACGGTGCGGTACAGTGGACGAGCAGCGAAAGGACTCTCCACATGGACTCTCCGCTTCCGACATCCGTCTCGGCGAGCGTTGGCACCGGGATGCTCAGAGTGGGCGTGAGCAGGACATCGCATCGGTCAAAGACCGCAGCGACGAACTCGCGCAGCAAGCCCGGCCGAAGGTGCAAGGCTTCGATGTATATCGAGGCCGGGATGACGGACCCTATCATTGCCCTTACCCGGACCTGCGGTGAATACTCTTCAGCCCGTTCACGCAGCCAAGTCCCGTGGATTGCCGAAGCTTCCGAATACGCCAGCACACGGCTGAACTCCGCGAGGGGCTCCGGCGAGGGCACCTTCAGGCGGACCAGCACGGCGCCGAGACACTGAAGGGTCGAGATCGCCGTCTGAAGCGCCTGACCGACATCGGACGTGACGTGATCGAAGAAATAGCTTTCCGGTATGCCGATGCGCACACCCACGATGTCGCGTTGCGTAGCTCCCTCGTAGTCAGGCACCGGGCGGCGACTTGAGCTTGGATCGTCGGGGTCGTATCCCGCGATCACCTTGAGCAGCCGAGCGCAGTCACGCGCGGTGCGGGCGAGAGGCCCGGGCGTGTCCAGTGAATGCGAGAGACCCATGGAATGGGCACGGCTGAGGCGGGAGTAAGTGGGTTTGATGCCGACGACCCCGTTGGCCGCGGCGGGAATTCGGATCGAACCGCCCGTGTCGGAGCCGAGACTCCCATAGATGATCCTTGCCGCCACGGCCGCTCCCGAGCCGCTCGAGGATCCCCCGGGTATGTTCGACGGATTCCAGGCATTGTGGCAGTCACCCCAGATCGCGTTGTGCCCAGTCGGACCCAACGCGAACTCATTCATCATGAGGGTGCCGAGATTGATCGCCCCCGCAGTCGTGAGTCGCATCAGTAGCGGCGAGGTCGCGGTAGCGGCGTGACCTCGTCGCACGCGCGATCCGCAGTGTGTCACCTTGCCGGCCTCGTAATAGATGTCCTTGTGGGCGAGCGGGACCCCATGGAGCGCTCCAAGCGCGTGGCCCGCCGCGCGCTCGGCATCGGCAGCCTTCGCTTGTGCGCGTGCGCTGTCTTCCTCGAGGCGTACGAAGCAGTTCAGGCGGGACTGCAGGGAACGCGCCTGGGTCAGCGCGCACTCGGTCACCTCGACGCTCGTGCAATCCCCCGCTGCGATGCGCGCCGCGATCTCTACGAGCGTGGCATCGAGCAGGTCCTTCATAGCTCGTCCGGGCCAGCCAGTCGATCAAGCTCGCTCAGATAGGTTCCCGGGTCCGTGTCGAAAATCGATCCGCGGCGCGCCGCGACGACCGCTTCCACCGCATTCGCGCCACCCGCGGCGATACGCGCCTTGACAGCGTCCTCCACTGGCGGAAACCCTTGGATCCGCAGCAGATCCTCGACTGACGCCGCTTGTAACGGGAGCACGTTTCCCCGGTTGGTAGGCGTGGTCATGCGGACATCTCCCTGCAAGGTCTGGTACGGCCTTCCTGCCACGACAGGCACTTTCGTCTCACAAGCATCGAGAATTCTCCCGGCTAGAGGTGGTGAGGATGGCCATCCGCGCCGGCGGCCGGAGCTTCGTTGGAATCGAGCGCGATCACGGCCTCCGTTGTCATCATCAGTCCTGCGATGGACGCAGCATTCTGAAGCGCCACGCGAACCACCTTGACCGGATCGATCACGCCGTGCTCGATCAAGTCATAGAAAGCGTCTTTTCTAACGTCGTACCCGAATCGCGGATCGTCGCTCTCCGCGACCCTCCGCAGGATGTCTTCCGGATCCTTGCCGGCGTTGCTCGCGATCTGCCGCAATGGTTCAAGCAACGAGTGCAAAACGATCTCGATTCCCTTCCGCTGATCATCTGACTCGGAATCCATTTGGAGTTTGCGCGCTGCCCATGCCAGTGCCGTTCCGCCTCCCGCGACCATGCCTGCCTCGAGGGCAGCACGTGTCGAGCATAAGGCGTCTTCGATACGGTCTTTGCGCTCCTTAACCTCGAGGTCGGTTGCACCGCCCACGTTGATCACGGCCACGCTACTGATAAGCTTGGCGAGCCGCTCACGCAGCTGTGTTTTCTCAAGCGTCGATTCGGTATTTCGAATCTCGCTCTCGATGTCCGCCGTACGCGCCTTTATCGTTGCTTTGTCCCCGGCGCCGCCGATGATGGTCGTCGTCTCTTTGGCGACGATTACCCGTTCCGCTCGGCCTAACATGTCGACGCTGGCGCTTTTGAGCGTCAATCCGGCATCCTCGGTTATGACGCTGCCTCCCGTAAGCACCGCCATATCGGCGAGGAGGGCCTTGCGCCGCTCACCGAATCCTGGGGCGCGGACGGCGGCGACTTTCAATCCCCCACGCAGCTTGTTGACGATCAGCGCAGCCAGCGCCGATCCCTCGATGTTCTCGGCCACGATAAGGAGAGATCTTTTGGCCTGCAGAATGGCCTCGAGTATCGACTGAATTTCTCGCAGATCCGCAATTGTTCGCTCGAACAGCAGGATATAGGCATCCTCGAGCTCAACGCTCAGATTTTCCGTCCTGTTGACGAAATGTGGCGACAGGTATCCCCGCTCGAATTGCATACCCTCGACTATTTTCAAGAATGTCGCAGGGCTCCGTGCTTCGTTGACCGAGATCACCCCCTGCATTCCGACCTTGCTCATTGCTTCACACACGAGCTTTCCGATGCTGGCATCGCCGTTTGAGGCTACCGTGGCCACTTGGGACACGCCGTCGAGCGTCTCCACCTTCTGTGCGATGCCGGCCAGAATGCCGTCAACTTTGGCCACTGCGAGATCCACACCCTTCTTGAGCTCCATCGGATTTCGGCCCGCACTCACCGCTGCAATACCCTCGCGGAGAATCGCATGAGCCAGGATGGTCGCGGTAGTGGTGCCATCCCCGGTTTCGTCCTTGGTGCGCGCCGCGACCTCGCGCACCATTTGCGCGCCCATGTTCTCCATGGCATCTTTCAGCACAACTTCTTCAGCAACCGTTACACCATCCTTGGTAATCCGGGGGGCCTCGAACGGCTTCTGTATGACAACGTTGCGCCCGCTAGGTCCGAGCGTTACTCGAACGGCTTTTGCGAGAGTGTCGGCACCGACAAACAACTTGTCGCGGGCCTGGGAGCCAAACTCGATTACCTTGGCGTTCACCAGCTAGTATTCCTCACCCGGCAATTCTCTACTAGGGAAACCGACTTGTTGCTTTTCGCGCCGTCGGGACTTGGCCGCAACCTCCAGCAGCACACGGTCCGTCATAGCTCTGAATGCAATTTGCGCCTGATGAGCCGTCCGCGCCCCGGCGCCGCCTTGACCACGCCCTCTTCGACGATGATGTCACCTCGGCTCAACGTCATGACTGGCCATCCAGTGAACTTCTCGCCTTCGTAGATCTCGAAGTCTTGGCGTGATTTCATATCCTCGAGGCGAATCTCGACCGTCTTATCCGCATCGAAGACCACGATATCGGCATCTGCCCCTGGCTGGATCACCCCTTTCCGAGGGTACATGCCGAACAGTCTGGCCGGATTGGCCGAGCTGACCTCGACGAATTTCTGCGCCGTGATCTTGCCCTTGCGAACCCCGTCCGAGTACAAAAGAGGCAGAAGCGTCTGAAGGTGAGAAGCTCCGGGCAACAGCTCGTGCACGAAAGTGCCGACGGACTTCTGATCGCGGGCCCACCCGAGGTGGTCAGTCGCCACGGTCTGAAGCACATCGGACTGGAGTCCTTGCCAGAGGATGTCCATTTGATCTTCCGACCTCAAAGGCGGCCAGCTGACGAACAAGCGGGCATCTTTTCCTAACAGCTTTTCCTCTGAGAACTTCAGATAGATCGGGCGCGTTTCACCGTAAACGGTCTGCCCGCGCGCTCGAGCTTCATTGAGGGCCTTGAGCCCCTCCTCGTGGGACAGGTGCACAAGATAAGCTGGCACGTCGGCAAGCTGCGTCATTCGCAGCACTCGGCTGGCGGCGAGCCCCTCGGCGATCGGCGGTCGAGACGAGCTGAAGTTCTCGGGCCCCGTCTTGTTGGCCGCCTTGTATTCTGCGGCGAGATAATCAAGACAGCACTGGTCTTCGCAGTGAATGTTGACCATAGCCCCCAGCCGCCCGGCCTCTCGCATTACCTTCAAGTACTGCGGCCCGAACTGCTCAAATTTTCCCAGATCGGTCGTGAAAATCTTGAAGCTGGTGTGCCCTTCGGCCACGGTGTCCTTCATCTCGGCGATGTTCCGGTCCGTGGGCTCGAAGATGACCGCGTGCAAGCCGTAGTCAATCACCACTTTTGGCGTGGCCTTTTTGATCCAGGTGTTGATGCCGCCCATCACTGACTGCCCGGGTTCAGGAAATGCGTAGTCAACTATGGTAGTAATCCCGCCGCACGCCGCCGCAACGGTCGCGGAATAGAAATCATCCGCACTTTGCAATCCACTGAGGACGATGTCGGCGTGCGTATGAACGTCCACCCCTCCAGGGAACAACAATTTCCCGGCGCAGTTCACTTCCTTCTTGGCCGGTCCAAGATCGAATCCGACCCGCTTGATCGTGCCGCCTTCGATTCCGACGTCACCAACGAATGTTTCGTGCGCGTTGACGACCGTCCCGTTTCTCAGTACCAGGTCCATGTTGTCCCTCCAGATTTGTCGTTGTGCGAAGTGCCGTCGGACTCATAGTCTATACCCGCCAGATCGTTGAACGTCAACGCAACACCGAGCAGCTCAGCCAGTACCATTCCCGATCGGCACGGTGCGAATGTGCGCCTAGAAAATTCAGAAATTTCGAGCAAGGTGATGAAAACTGTAGTCATGAGACACCAACATCGCCGGAATGGAGGCCCCTCTGTTCCAACATCGCGATCATATCCGCTCCACTGCGCGCCGGTCGCAGGGCTCCTGGGGAAGTGATGCAACCTCAGCTACCGTGATTGGCTTGATGGGGAATCGCAAGCGATAGGAGCCAACCGCAGCCGGCGAGACCCCTCGGTGCGCGGCTATCATCTCTGTCACGGTGAGCGCGCACTGGCGCCCCTGGCACGATCCCATTCCGCAACGCAGGAACGACTTCAATTGATTCGGTCCGATGGCGCCGTGGGCGTCGAGCAGCTCAGTGATCTGCCTGCCGCGGATCTCTTCGCAGCGACACGCCAGCGTATCCGCTGAGGCAACGCGAAAAGCGCGATCTGGCAAGAAAGCCGTATCGACGAAGCGGCGCCCGCGAGCAAATCGCGCCAGCTCGCGCCGGATCGGGGCCGCAGCGCTGTCGCGCCCGCTCGTGTCGATCCGGCCGAGCTTGCAGGCGGCGTTCAGGCCGCAAAGTCGACCGCTTCGGCTTGCGGACTCGGCCCCGAGAATACCGGCACCATCACCGGCAATCGCGATGGATTCGATCGACGTCTCTCCCCATTGGTCGATCACCGGCTGCCAGCAGGCCTGGCGGTCATTCCATCGGATCGCGCAACCAGCCGCGATCGGCAGTTGAGCGTTCGGAACGACACCCTGGTGCAACAGCAGGTGGTCGACATCGATCGACTGCGGCGGGCGCCCTGCGCGCCGATAGCTCACGCGAGATACGCTCGATCGGCCTTCAGCCGCGAGCATCGTGACGCCTCGAATGACAGGGATGTTTGCACTCACGTGACGTATGAGCTTGATCGCCGCCGGAAAATATTCTGACGTCAGGAAGCCAGGCAACGCTGTGCTCGCCCACAATTGCCGCGAGCGCCGGGTGGTATCGAGAATCGCAACTGGCGCATGACCGCTGGACAGGATCTGGCTGGCGAAAAGCCACAGCAGAGGCCCGGTTCCCGCCAGGACGAAGCGGCCCAGTGGTGCCACACCGGAAGATTTCAACAGGCCCTGCGCCGCGCCGACCGTCAAAACACCTGGCAGTGTCCAGCCTGGAATGGGGAAGGCTCTCTCGAACGCCCCAGTCGCGAGAATGATGCGCCGTGATTTGATTATGCGTGATCGTCGGGATTTGGAGACGCCGAGCTCGAGCGACCGTGAGGCCATCCACACTACGGCTCCCGGAAGATAATCGGAGCGCGTTTGGGCGAATTCCCGAATCAGGTCATCACCCCCCGTGTACGTGGAACCCAGGATTCGGCGTCGATCCAACGGTGAGGTTCGCAGACCCCGGTAGATCTGGCCGCCGACATCTGGGTTCTCGTCCAGCACGATCACTTCGAGGTCATGTGCGGCGGCGGCCGCGGCGGCCGCCATCCCACTGGGGCCACCTCCTACGACGGCTACGTCATAAACGTGTTTCAGATCATCGAGGTCCGATAGCTGCTTCATGCCGCAACTTCAGGGCTGATCAATCGAGGTTTCAATGCGCATTCCGCTCCGGATGGGAATCATGCATGCCTGCAAGCCGTCTATTCCGTCGACTTTCACCAAGCACTCGAAGCAGACGCCCATCATACAATACGGTCCGCGCGGCTCTCCTGACACGAAGCTCCTGCGGCAGCCGATTTTCCCTGTCAGGAGCAGGACGGTCGCGATGCTGTCGCCCTGACACCCCTCGAACGGCGTGCCGTCGATCAGCACGACGACACGCTCGCTTTCACCGTCAGCAATGCGCACGAACATCGAACCTCCTTGAGCTGAAGGCGGCGAACTGTTCCGGCAGCTTGCCGTTCAGAACGGCCGGCACGAGCAATTTGGCGTGAGCCGCCGCGAGAGTGACACCGCTATGACAGGTTGCGAGAAACGCCCCAGGATGGCTTTCAGAATGATCGTAGATCGGATACCCGTCGGGGCTGAGCACGCGCGCGCAATCCCACCATCGTACGATCTTCAGTTCCGCCAGGGAGGGAAACATCCGCATGGCGCGCGAAGCCATGACACTCGCGATTCCCGTTGTGACCGGGCCCTCAGGCCCGACCTCCTCCTGTGAGTCGCCGATCAGTACAGTCCCCTCATCGGTTTGTTGAACGGTCGCAATCGGGAAGTGAAGAAAAGGGAGGGTCTTTTCCGTCACGAGGATCTGTCCGCGTTGCGATCGGACGGGGGCCGCGAGACCGACCATCGGTGCGAGCCGCGCGTTGTCGAGCCCGGCGGCCAGCAACAGCCTGTCGGCTTTGATCGTGCCGGCATCCTCCAGCCGCAGACGGAACGCCCCATCGAACTCGATCTCCGTCACACGGGAGTTGGGTCGATAGTCCACGCCGTGCACGATCATCGCTCGATGAATGGCCCGAAACAGTCTCAGCGCGTTGACATGGCCATCGAGGGGGCAATAGCTGCCGCCGACGACTTCGGCGCCCACATGCGGTAGACGCGACCGAATTTCGCTGGCGCTCATGATCTCGCAGGGAGGATAAGGTGTCGTTCCCGACTGCTGGCCAACATGGCGAGTCGCTCTCAGGTATTCCAGTTCCCGCTCGGAGAGTGCCAGGTGAAAGCCTCCAGGCTGCCGGTAGCCCACATCGAGCCCCGTTTCCGCCTCGATCTCGGTACAGAACTCGCGCCAGAGTGAAACCGACTGGCAGGTCCATTCGGCGTAACGCGGCATATCAGATCCCTTGCCCTGCACCCAGACGAGTGCGAAATTGCCGCGCGACGCCCGTAATGCGAGGTCTCCCTCGTCCAGGACGATGACTCGCGATCCTCCCGACGCGAGACCTCGGGCAATCGTAGCCCCCACCAAGCCACCACCAATGACGGCGAAATCACAACTATTCAGATTCATCTGCCGACTCGATTGGCGCTGTCAATCGATCGAGGGTACATATCGCTTTGCAATAGTTCGCACCGTGCCCCCCTCGACCTCACCCGAAAACAACGCAACCCGCAAGAGAAAAACACGCCGCCCCGAGATGAGTCAAATTCATCTCAGGGACGAGTTGATAACGCGGAGTTATGATTCGCTTGCCATTCGCCTCACTCGCCCTCGTCGGTCGCGAAGGGTCGCACCGTCGTAAACCAAGAGTGCTTTCCTGAGTTGAGCGTGTCGAGCGCTCGGGCTCAATGATCAACTTGCCCGCTCCAGGCTTCGATTGCCGCGCGACATGTCTCGATTTGACGCACGCACATAGGCGGCTCTCGAACGAAAAACATAACTTGGCATTATGAACTGCTCCGTTCAATGAATTTGACACTCCCAGCTCCAGCATGTTGTTCTCTCAACATACAAACAAAAGGTCAGCAAAGGGATGCCGTGCCGCATGTATATTCCAACCGCATCGAACGCCATTCGACGAAATGGCGGCTATTCGGGTACCAGCCGCGTGAGAAGCCGCCGGCCACCTTCACCCTATTATCTGGCTGCCGCAGCCATTGCTGTGATTATCGGCGGGCATGCGGGCGCCCAGGAGGCAAAGCCGCAAGCCGAGATCACGGAGATCCAGGAGATCATCGTCACCGCAACCAAACGCGAGTCGACGGTGCATGACACGGCCGTCAGCATCACCGCGATCACAGGCCAAAATATCGCCGAGCGGGGCGTGACAGATCTGGATACCCTGGCCCAATCCGTACCGGGCCTGGCGTTCAAATCCTCTGGGCCGGGGCAAACCGAGTTCGAGATGCGCGGCCTCTCCTCGGTAGGTGGCAATTCGGCTGTTGTCGGGTTCTATTTGGACGACATACCGCTGTCCGCTTCGGCGGGAGCGTTCAACGGCCGCGTCGTGATCGACCCGAATCTCTATGATCTCAACCGGGTCGAGGTGCTGCGCGGACCGCAAGGCACGCTGTACGGGTCGAGCTCCATGGGTGGCACCATCAAGGTGATCACGAATGCTCCCGATCCCAGCAACTTCGATGCGTCCGCTCAGGGAACTCTCTCGGGGACCGATGGCGGCGGCGTGAACTACGCCGAGAACGGCATGGTGAATCTTCCTCTGGGAAGCACGGCAGCGCTGCGAGTGGTCGCCTCGCAAGAACACACCAGTGGATGGCTTGATCGAATAGTCGTCGCGAATGGACAGTTTCCCCTCGAGACCAATAATTTGACCACGCGCGGCGATGTACTTGCCGCGCCGGTCGCAAAAATCTACCCAAACGTCAACGATGAAGACCTCACCAGCGCTCGCGCGAGCCTGCTGTGGCATCCCACCGACCAGCTGGACGTGAACACACTGTTCTTTTATCAGAATATCACCCAGGGCGGGTTGAACCAGATCGATACCGTTCCCGGCACCAATGCCCACTACCAGCCGTTCGACTCCGGGGAAGGCTTCTCCGACAAGATCGAGCTGGGTAACGTTTCGATCAAATACCGATCGGACGGCTTCGATTTGATTTCGACCACCGCGCGTTGGAAGCGCCAGGAAACGCTGGTCGAGGATGGAAACGAAGAGTTGCAGTGGGTTCTGTCGACCCCGACGGCGATCTTGCCATACTACACCTCGCAAGGCGGCTTCGGCCCGCTGGCCCCGGATTTCGAGACCGATGAGAGCGATCAGACCAGCGAGGAGCTGCGCGTCGCCTCCAACGGCGACTCGCCCTTGCAATGGCTGGGAGGATATTTCTACAGCGATTTTCATTCGGGCACCGATCTGTCCATTGGCTGGCCCGGAGCGCTTTCGACCTTCGGCACGACGAACGCCTTCGCACAGCAGCAGCCGATCACCATTCTGCAGAATGCGGTTTTCGGCGAGGTCTCGTACAAGATAACCTCGCAATTGAAGGCCACCGCCGGTATCCGGCGCTTTTCCTTCATCTCCGAGCTGAGCAACTTCGAATCAGGGGCGATCAGCGCAACGGGAAGCAATGCCGTAGAGGCGACGCACTCCTCCGAAAGAGATCAGGGCGTCGACCCGAAGTTCGATATTTCCTACGAGGTCAACAAACAGTTGCTGCTCTACGCCACCGCCTCGAAGGGGTTTCGTCCGGGGGGCGGCAACCAGGTTGTTCCGATCTCGGGCCTTGTCGACTGCGAACCGGGGTTGCAGCAGGTATACAACACCAAGTCCTTCGTGCCCTCCCCACTGACCTTCAAACCCGATCATCTGTGGAGTTATGAGATTGGCCAGAAGTTCGAGTCGTCCGATCGTCGGATCTCCATCAACGCAGCCGAGTATTTCGAGCACTGGAGCGCGGTACAGCAAAACGTCCCTCTGTCTTGCGGATTCATCTTCACCGCAAACGCGGGGAATGCGCACATCTACGGCTCGGAGCTGGAGATCGATGCGGCGCTAGCACCAGGTCTCGTGCTTTCCCTTGCAGGAAGTTACACGCACGGGCGATTCGTGCCCGGCGGCTTCAATGGACTGGAGGTCCTCACCGGGAACCAGCTGCAGAACATTCCCGAAGTCACGACCTCGCAGTCGCTGTCGTATCGACGTACGCTATCGGATGACATGACGTTCGTCGCGCGGGTCGATAACAATTATGTCGGGCCCCGTATTGACGTGAGTTACGGCGTTAACCAGGTGCCCTCGTACGATATTGCTAACGGGCGGGTCGGCATCGAAATGGGCCATTTAGTGACCTCGTTCTTCGTCAACAATCTGACCAACAAACGGGCCATCATCGACAACGTCTTTCAGTACAACATCAATCTTCCGACGTACAGCCGAGCGACCGTAAACCAACCGTTGACCGCCGGTATTGAGGTGACCTATCGCCTGAAACATTAGGTCGAAGTGACACAGGGTTCCAGGGTACAGCAAGCTTCGTCCAATCCTTTCCCCTGAGTTCACCGATCTTCGAGGTCAGACACTCGATCTGCCTCGGTGTTCTTGAGCGTTGCTCGCCTGATTCCCAGGCGGAAGTTCAGGCGTATCAGCAGGGATCCGCGGAATGTAAGTCCCCCGAGGCACCTCACTCGTCCTGTCCGATCGCGAACGGTGCCACCGCCGCTCGCAATCGGGAGAGGAAACTCTCCAGCAATCGCGAGCGCGGCCTGAATGCCGAAAACAGCAGGAACACTTCGAATCTGGCCGGTGGCACAAAGGGTCGGACGATGATCTCGTCGCCGAACCGCGCGGCCGTGAAAGGATCGACGATCGAGACTCCGGCGCCCGCCGTCACCAGCCTGCAGGCCACCTCGGAGAGATTCGTCTCCAGCGTGGCGTTGCGCACCACGCCATTGTCATCGAGGACCCGGTTGATCATCTGGCCTGCGCCGTCCTCGCGCCGCAGCGAAATGAACGACTGACCCTGCAGGTCGCCCGGCGCGATCCGGGATCGAGCGGCCAGCTTGTGCCCTCGAGGCAGCACGCATACCGCTTTGGTGCGCACCAATGACTCAATCTCTACGGAAGGATGATCCACCGGGACAAGGGAGATTCCCAGGTCCACGCGTTGTCCCAACAGCCAATCAACAATCCTGGTGGACGTGCGCACGTGCAACGTCAAGTGGGCTGCCGGCACGTCGGCAGCCATTTGAGCGATGACCATGGGCACCAGACTCAGACCGAGACTCGGAAGACAGGCTATGTGAGCCCGGCCCGTCTTGACCTCGCGCAGCTCCATGGCATAGCGCCGTATCCGATCGACGCCGAGGAATACCCGCTCGATTTCCTCGTAGAGCAGCTGCGCCTCCTGAGTTGGAACCAGGCGCCGCTTCTTGCGTACAAACAGCACCAGGCGTGTCGAGCGCTCAAGCTCCATGATCAACTTGCTCACTGCCGGCTGGGTAATTCTCAGTCGCTCGGCGGCGGCGGTCACGCCGCCAGCTTCCATAACCGCGCGAAATGTCTCGATTTGACGCACGTTCATGGTCGGCTCCTAGGTAAAAACGTAAGGCTGAACTTCATCGGCCCGAGCAAACCGAACGAGAACGCCAACATCGAGGGCTTCAATGGAGAGCGGTCCATTCCGGGTGCTACGCTGCCAGACGGACTGGGGCTGAAACTGATTGGAGCCGCTGTCGTTTTTCTTTCATGATGGCATTTTTCGCCTTTCATGGTGGCACACAACAATTCGGTTAACAAAACAGGCTGGCCGGCTTCTCTGCTGTGCTCCAGCACCATCGAGTGCATTGTATGTTGGGAACAACCCCGGCGGCTTTCGCGATGCGACGCAAAACGATTTGCACCGTGGCGGATACGGCAGACGAATCCCTCCGGTCCGAATGATGCCTAGCCGCGCAGCGCGCGGCGAATGATCTTGCCGGTCGCCGTCATCGGAAGGGACGCAACGAAGTCTATTCGCCGCGGATACTCGTGCGCCGACAGCCGGGACCTCACATGCCGCTGCAATTCACGCACGAGATCTTCGCCGGGGTCGATGCCATCGTGCAACACGATGAAGGCCTTGACGATTTCCGTCCGCAGTTCATCCGGTACGCCGATCACCGCGGCCAGCCGCACGGCGGGGTGACCGAGCAGGCAGTCCTCCACCTCTCCCGGCCCGATGCGATAGCCGCCGCTGGTGATGATGTCATCGTCGCGGCTGATGAATCGAATGGATCCCTCCGCATCCATTTCCCCCAGATCCCCGGTCAGCATCCAGTCGCCGACGAACTTGCCCGCGGTAGCCTCATCGTTGTTCCAATAGCGCAGAAACATCACGGAGTCCGGGCGTTGCACGGCGATATTTCCGGCGACGCCCGCCGGTACTGTGTGGCCCGCCGCATCGACGATCGACACCCGGTGGCCGGGAACCGCCTTGCCGATCCGGCCGGCGCGAGCAGGCTCGATCCGGCCACAGGACGAGACGATCATGTTGCACTCGGTCTGGCCGTAGAACTCATTGATGCTCAGCCCAAAAGTCCGTTGCCCCCAGTCGAGTAGTTCTCGGCCTAGCGATTCTCCGCCGCTCGCTATGCTTCGCATGTCGAGGCGCCAGCGCGTTCGAGGATTGGCTACCGATCGCATCATCTTCAACGCGGTGGGAGGCAGAAACGCGTTGCGCACCCCGAAGTCGTCGATCAGCTGGAAGGCGGCTTCTGGATCGAATTTGACGAATCGATGCGACACGACGGGAAGTCCATGGTGCCACGCCGGCATCAGCACATCGTACAGGCCGCCGATCCAGGCCCAGTCCGCCGGGGTCCAAAAGCGGTCGCCGCTTTGCGGTGCGAAATCATGCGACAGCTCGACTCCGGGCAGATGGCCGAGCAGCACCCGGTGTGCGTGCAGCGCACCCTTCGGCGAGCCGGTGGTGCCGGAGGTATAAATGATGAGCGCCGCATCCTCGGCGCGCGTCTTGACCGGATCGTATTGGTCGCTCTGCCGGGAGAGGCCCTCGTGAAAGCCGACCGTATCCGCACAGACTCCATCGATGGTATAGACCAGGTGCAGCTCGGGCAGCCGATCCCGTATGTCTTTGAGTTTTGCGGCGCCCGCCAGATCCGTCACCACCGCCCGAGTGCCGCTGTCCCTGAGCCGATATTCCAGAGCCTCGACTCCGAACAAACTGAAGAGCGGTACCGCGACGGCGCCGATCTTGTAAATGGCCACATGGGCGATCGCGGTCTCCGGCATCTGCGGCAGCAGAACCGCAATCCGATCACCCACGGAGATACCGGCGCTCAGCATCAAGTTCGCAGCCTGATTCGACAGCCTGCGGATATCGGCGAAGGTGTACTCGACGCGGTCGCCCTTCGGCGGCTTATGGATCAGCGCGATGCGGCCAGGCTCATGCGCCCATTTGTCGCACACATCCACCCCGATGTTGTAGCGCTCGGGTATGTCCCATGAGAACGCGGCAGCGAGCCGCTCGAGGTCCGGCGCATCGCGTGGATATCGCAGCATGGGTGGTTTCAGGCCGGGCCGCCGGCGGCCGGGGATTCGCGCATCACTTTCCCAAGTGGTAGGTGGCGGTGACGCCGTACAACCGCGGCGGCGCGTACACGCCCAGATTCCAGCCCACAGAAGACAGATCCAGATTGTACTGCCGGTATATGCGATCGAATATATTCTTGCCGTACAACCCGATTTCCCAGCTGCCGCTCTGGCTCTTATAAGTAAGCCGCGCATTGGTGACGACATAGGACGGCTGAACATCGACCGGCGCATTGATCAATTCAAGGTACTGCGTTTTGTTCCATTTCGAGTCCGCGTCGAAGGACACGCTGCCGCTGCTGAGCGGCCACTCGTATCCTGCGGCGGCATTGAGGCTCCATTTCGGCGCCTGCGGTAACTGCGTGGTGATGAGCTGCCCCCCCGGCTCGGGAACATTATAAACCTGGGACTCGATATTCGAAATCCCTATCTGGAGGTTCAAGCCTTTCATGGGTACCACCGCGAACTCCATCTCGCCGCCGTAATCCTGAGCGTTGACGTTCTTGACGTACGAGGCGAGACCGACGAGGAAGAATCCCTGGTAGTTTTTATAGTCGTAATAATACAGAGAGGTGTTGAGCCGCGCTGCGCCGTTCCAGAACGTCGCCTTTTCACCCACTTCGTAGCTGGTCAGCTTCTCCGGCTGGTAGGGCAGCTGAGCCGGGTTGACCAACCCGGAGTTCGGCGCCGACCAGCCTCCGCCTTTGGCGCCGCGGCTAACGCTGCCGTATAGCAGCACGTCGCGGTCGGCCTTGTAGTCAATTTCCGCCTTCCAGGTCGGCAGACTGAAATTCTTGGCCGCGTCGGGATAGGTTCCGGGGTAGTAGTTCAGCCCCTGCGGCTGGAAGTTGTAGTCGAAACTCTTGATGTCATAGGTGTAGCGCGCGCCCCCGATCACCGTCCAGCGGTCCGTCAGCGCATACTCGAGCTGGGCGAAGGCCGACGGCGAGTGATTCGACAGCGTGAAATTCCCGTAGCTATTGCCGCCGAAGGCCGGAATGGCATCGACGCCGATGAAATTATCGGTGAGGTAATCGAGGTAGTACACGCCCGCGATCCAGGTCAGACGACCCCGCGTGCCGTTCAGGCGCAGCTCTTCCGATAGCTGGTAGTAATGCTGCAGCGTGTTATAGCTGAGCGAGCTCACCGGCGAGAGGGACGTATCCTCGCCGTAGCGCTTTTGCATGGTCAGATAATCGCTCACCGATGTCAGGGAAAATCCGTTGAAATTCCAATTGACGTGGACGTTGGCACCCCAGACGGTGCGGTTGAAAATGCCGTCACCGTTCTCGGACTGAACGAAATAATTATTGCTGTTGTTACGGTAGCCGGAATCGTCCGCGCCCGGCGTACAGCCGCCGTTGGCCTGCGGGCAATTGCCGACATAATTCGCGCCGACGAAATGGCCCTGACCGAGACTGTTGGGCTGCGAAGGGGCCCATGAATAAATGCCGCCGGATTCATGATCATTGTTGACGCCATGAAGCTTGATCAGGATCTCGCCCGAATCGGAGGGCTTGATCAGCAGTTGCAGCCGAGCAGCAGCCTGCCTCTGATTCTCAATGGAGGTTCCCGTCAAATTGGTGATATACCCGGAGTGATCTTCAGTGGCGAATGAAAGCCGTCCCGACATCATGTCGGTGAGCGGGCCACTGAGCGCGCCCTCGGATTCGACGTCACCGTAGTTGCCGGCGGTGGCCTGAAAGTAGCCTTGCGGAGTGTCGGTAGGCTTCTGACTGATGTATTGAATGAGTCCGCCGGTGGCATTGCGGCCGAACAGCGTGCCCTGCGGGCCTCTCAGCACCTCCACTCTCTCCAAATCGTACATGGATCCGGCGAAGGCGCCGGGCATGGCGACGTAGGCGTCGTCCTCGTATACCGCGATGGGCGCTTCCTGATGATCGCTGAAGTCGTTCTGAGACACTCCGCGCAGATTGAAGACGGTGACCGTGGCGCCGAATTGATTGTACTGCAGGCCGGGAACCTGCATCGCGAGCTCAGTGACATCCTTCAGTCCGAGCTTGGCCAGTGCCGCCGAGTCCAGGGCGGTGACCGAGGTACCAACGTCCTGCAAGTTCTGCTCCCGCTTCTGCGCCGTCACTACGATTTCATCGAGTTTTACCGTTGAGTCGCCCGGCGCATCGGCTGCCTCGCCGGCATGCCCGGCCGCGGCGCCGGTCAGGCCGGCAAGCGAAGCCAAAATCATGACAAACAGACGCTTCGACTTTCTCACATGCATGTTGTTGCTCCCGAACGGATTCGTGAATGCCATCCCAATCCCAATTCCCGTATTGCACTCGCTCGACTGCTTATGTTCTACTACTAAACACGTGCTGAATAAAGAATTATTTTAACCCTATACCCTAAAGTGGGTTTTCACGCTGAGCGGGCGAGGTAAATCAATGTCTACTGTCAAAGAGGTTCATGACTCCCTGCGCAGCCAGGGCGTCAAGTATTTCATCGGGGCTTTCGTCGACGGGCTCGGCATTCCGAAGTCCAAGATCGTGCCGATCGATGCTTTTGCGTCCGCGGCGGCCGGATCCGAGCTGTACACCGTCGGCGCCATGGAGGCGATGGGGGAACTCGGTCCGAACGAGGACGAGTGTGTCGGCATACCGGACATTGCGCAGACCGTGGTGCTGCCGTGGGACACACGCTACGCGCTCGCGCCTACCGACCTCACATTCAAGGGCGCTCCTTACACGCACTGTTCGCGCACCGTTTTGAAGCGGCAGGTGGCGGCCGCCGCACTGGATGGGTTCACGTGCAATATGGGCATCGAGCCTGAGATTTACGTGCTGAAGCGGACGGCCGAGGGCTGGCAGCCCTTCGTCGATGAGGACAAGTGGAATATCCCGACCCGGGGCTATGACGTCGACACGAGCATGCTCGCAGACAAGTTTCTGGAACCCATGGTCAAGTACATCGATGCGCTGGGATGGCAGACGTATTCCTTCGATCACGAAGGCGGACAGGGGCAGTACGAATTCGATTTCCGCTACACCGACGTTCTCGGGATGGCCGATCGCATGGTGGTTTTCCGCCTGATGAGCAAACATGTCGCGCGTTCGCTGGGCTGTATTGCGACATACATGCCCAAACCCTGGTCCGAGGCTTTCGGATCGGGCGCCCATGTCAACATGAGCCTGTCGCGTGACGGTACCAATGCCTTCGTTGCCTCCGCCAAGTCGGGCGCCGCGCAACGCCGCGGTTACAGTGAACTCGCCTACCAGTTCACCGCCGGCGTCTTACGCCATATCCACGCCATCACCTTGGTTGCCTGCCCGACGGTGAACTCGTACAAGCGGCTGAATCCGCGCGGAAAAATGAACGAAATGTCCTGGGCGCCGGTATATGCCGCCTACGGGCACAACAACCGCACGCTCGCGGCCCGCCTGCCGATGAACCGGCACTGCCTGGAAGTGCGCCACGTCGACAGTGCCACGAACTTCTATCTAAGCTCGGCGATGATTCTGGCGGCCGGCCTATCCGGGATTCGTGACAAGCTGGAAGCAGGTCAGCCCTGCGAGATCAATACCTATGAATACTCGGAGGACGAACTGACCAAGAAAGGCATTCTTCGATTGCCGAAGACGCTCGGCGCGGCAATCGATGCATTCGCGGAAGACTCTTTCGCAAGAGAGGTCATGGGCAAGGAATTCCACAGCTCATACGTCAAATACAAACGCCGGGAGTGGGAGGACTACTGCCTCACCGTCGGCGAATGGGAGCAAAAGAGGTACATGCACGCCTGGTAGACTCGCGACGTCAGGTACAGACATGCAAAGGCACGCGAGTGAGCGAAGGTGCGCGCGTGGGCGAAGGTATACGCCTGGGCGAAGATGCGCGCGGGTACGCGAAGGTGCGGGTCGATTTTGAACAGAGGATCGGGCAATGCCAAGTTGGGATATTTGCACGAGCGCAGAGATCGGCGAACTGGTTCGCTCCGGGATGGACATGGCGGTGCTGCCCGTCGGGGCAACTGAGCAGCACGGCCCTCATTTGGGGACCGGGACGGATACGATTTCCGCCGCCTGGGTCGCGCAACAGGCGGGCGAGCGCACCGGAGTACTGATACTGCCGGCGATGCCCTACGGCTGCTCGCTGGGGCACACGGAGCGGTGGCCGGGCACGGTCTCGCTGAACCCCATGACGTTGACGCAGGTGGTTCTGGAAGTTGCCCGTTGGACTCTGAAGTCGGGCATCCGTCGAATGATCTTCTTTTCCGGGCACGCGACCAATGCGCCGTCCCTGTCCAGCGCCGTCTTGCAGCTGCGCTACGAGGAGCCTCGCGCCCGTTTCCGGCAGCTTGGAATTTGGGAAGTTTCGCCGCGCGTGCGCGACCTTTATATGCGCGACGGCGATGATGTCCACGCCAATCGCGGCGAGACTTCGGTATTGCTGCATGCGGCGCCCGCCATGGTCCGGCTCGAGCATGTTTTCGATGTCCCGGACGTCACGCCGGGCCGTATCTGGTCCTATGACATGCCGAGCACGACGCCGACCGGCGTCGTCGGTCGGCCCAGCGAAGCGAGCGCGGAGGACGGCGCCATGATGGCGGGGATTCTGGTGGAGGATTTCGCGGCCCTGTTGCGCGCCGGTCTCAGCGAAGAATGGCCGCAAGTTCCCGCCGCACCGGCGGTCCGCCGCCCAAGCCCGTGACGGGGCAAAGCTCTCCCACGGCTGACCGGGAATCGGCGCAGCTGTTGCGCGAGTTCACGCTCGCCAACGCATTCTCGCTTGCCTTTGCGTTCATCTCGCCCATTGTCGGCCTTTATTCCATTTTCAGCCTCGGCCTTGCGGCCGCAGGTCCCGGCTTTTGGTTCGGATTCCCCATCGTGCTGGCCGGACAGATGCTGGTGGCTCTGGTGTTTGGAATGTTGGCGGCACGCTTCCCCTACGAGGGCAGCGTGTATCAGTGGTCGGGGCATCTCATCGGGCCGCGATATGCGTGGTTCGCCGGCTGGACCTATGTCTGGGTGCTGCCCATCTCCATGGGCGCTGTCGCGCTTGCCGGCTCGTACTTTCTGGCGCAGCTGGCGGGGCTTGACCCTCATTCGCACGCCGTCATACTCTCCCTGTCCGCGGCTCTTCTGGCATTCGCCACCTGGGGCAATACCCACGGCCGATTTATTCTCAATGCCATCGTCGGTCTGTGCATTGCGGCTGAAGTGATCGCATCGGTCGGCGCCGGCATCCTCCTTCTCGTGTTCCACCGCGTTCATCCGCTCAGCTTCCTCCTCTCGAACCCGCATTTATTCGGCAACATTCATTCGGTCCCGGGAATGTTCCAATCGCCGCTCGCCACCTCAGTAGCCATCGCCGGCTGGGCGCTGCTGGGCTTCGAGAGTGCGGGCTCGGTCGCCGAGGAGGTCCGCAGTCCGGAAAAGGCCATTCCCAAGGCGATGCTGTATTCGCTGCTGTGCGTCGCAGGCGTCATTTCTTTCTCCGCCTTGTCGATGATTCTCGCGATTCCGGACATCGATCGGGCTCTGCGCGCAGAGGACGCGGATCCGGTGGCGAGCACCCTGACCTATTATTTCGGAAAAATCGGTTTCAAGGGAATGCTCACCCTGTTCATGGTCGGCTTCGTCGCCTGTATATTGGGAACGCAAGCTTCCGTGTCGCGCGTCATTTGGGCGTTTGCCAGAAACGATGCGCTGCCCGGCTCGCTGTGGCTCAAGAAGCTCTCTGCCAAGGACCGTCTTCCGGTGAACGCCATTTTGCTGACGAGTTTCATGGCCGCGGGCATGCTGCTTTTCAGCCTCACCAACGTCTACGCCACCCTGGTCTCGTTTACCACGGCCGGCTTCTACATCGCCTTTTCCTTTCCCCTGCTCGCCGCGGCCTGGGTTCGATTGGCGGGACGATGGCGCAACGGGCCCTTCCACCTCGGCCCCTTCACCGGGCCGACGATCTACGCCGCCGCCGCGTGGATCGCGTTTGAGACCGTGAACATCGCCTGGCCGCGTTTGCCGAGCGCTCCTTGGTACGAGAACTGGGCCGTTCCGGTGATGGCGGCCCTCATCGGAGGCCTGGGAGTTCTGGTGCGCGCTCTGGTTCCGTCGATTTCCGCACGCCTAGATAATCGCGAATGATGGCCCAGGCATCGGCCATCAGCGGCTTGATGGCTGTCTTCGGGCGAGTCATCGACGCGAAGCACAATCCATCCAAGTGATTGGAGATGAAAGTCGCCGCGCCTCGGGCATCGAGTTGCCGAAAGCGGCCGGTCTTGATCCCCTGCGAAACGCACCGGTACAACATGCGTTGTTCGTCCCGGTAGAACTTATTGATCAGGCTATCGATCGCCGCTACGGGACGGCCGGTGTTGTTGTATGCGACCAGGATTTGAGACATCTTCTTGAGGGGAATGAATAGCTCCAAATTGACTTGGAACCATTCATCGAGAGCCTCCACGGGATCCCTTACATCGCGAGTTCGCTGCTTATAAGTCCGCAGCGCCTGATCGATGGCGTGCTTGATGACGGCATGGAAAAGGACATCCTTATTCTTGAAATAATAGTAGATGAGCGCAACATTAACCCCGCATGCGGAGGCAATGTCCCGCGTTGTCACCGAGGTATAGGGTTGTCGCGAGAACAGATCCAACGCACCGTCCAATATGCGTTGGATGCGCGCCTCGGGCGGAAGTCGTTCTCTGATCGCTTTCATCGCCTGGCGGTACTCAAGTCCACTTCACACATGTCTCCCCTCGTGAAAGTATAACCAGAACGGAGCATGCCACCGGGGAGAATTCTCTTCTTCTAATGTAAGTGCCGGGTCGTCCCAATATCTCGACAAAATGGCTGTCTGCATTAGCGCGCCCGAAGATATCCATTGTCTTGGTTCGATCTACATCTTCCCGTCCTTCTCGTTCCCCGGAGGCATCACTACGGATCAATGTTGGCTATCCATCGCCGTCTTGCGACAACAATTCGGCGAGCGTGAGTGCCACCACCTGCGTAGCCATTCTAAGATCCTCCATGGACAGCTTCTCGTCGGCTCGATGGCCGTTGGCTTCCAGTAGTGTATGCGGCCCCGCTCCGTAGAGCACAGTTGGGATTCCTGCGGCGCTATAGTGTCGGGCGTCGGTGTAAATGGGTACGCCGTTTGCGGAAATCCGTTCTGCAACGATGGCTTCCGCATGCCGTTGAATGATGCTTACCAGCCTTCCTTGCCCTTGAACGCTGGTCAGCGGCCGGGCAAGGAGTATGCGCCGCGTCGCTACACGTATGCCGGGAATGCTCGCGCAGACCTCCTCGATATGCCGGATCAATCCGGTTTCAACGGCATCCGGAAATTCCTCCGGGATGATTCTCCGATCGATACGCATGACCACGACGTCCGGAACTACATTGGTGTTGATTCCTCCATTGATCAATCCGACAACCAGCGTCGGATGTTCGATTCCCGGCACCGCCGATGTAATTGCTGAATATGATTCACGCAGCGCGTACAAGGAAGTCAGAAGCTTCGTTGCGGCCTCGAGTGCATCGACGCCGGTATCCGGTCGTGCTGCGTGCGCCGAACGGCCCTCGACTTTCACTTCCAAGTGCAAACAACCGTTGTGCGCGATGGTGACGTTGTGAGTGAATCCCGCGCTGATGGCATAGTCGGGGCGCGTCAGGCCGCGCTCCAATAGCCAGCCCGGCCCGACCAGCCCGCCGGTTTCCTCATCGTAAGTAAGATGCAGTTCGACCGTGCCGCGCAGCGACATACCACTTCCTTGCAGCGCCTTGAGCGCGAATGCATAGGTGGCGAAATCCGACTTCGATACGGCCACACCCCTGCCGTACATGACGCCGTCGCGGATCTCCGCGCCATACGGATCGGTGGTCCAGCCTTCCCCGGGCGGCACCACGTCGCCGTGCGCATTGAGGGCGATCACGGGTCCCGGCCCGAAGCGATGACGAACGATTAAGTTGGTCGCGCTGATCATACCATTGGCGAGCACATCGGCGGTTGGCACGGCATGGCGCTCCACGGTAAACCCCATGGCTTCCAGCAGAACCGCGGTGCGTTCGGCATGTTGGGCGCAGTCGCCGGGAGGGTTGTCGGAGGGAACGCGCACCAACTCGGATAGAAATCGAATTTGTTCCGGATGCGACCGATTGATCAGGGTCTCGAGGTTGCTTGGCTGGCGCATTGCGGATGCCTCTACGGAGTTGCCTCGGAGGGCAGCGTGAGAGCTGCCTCTCAGCTAGTACAACCGTTTTAACAGATTCGACTGGGTTACGAACACGACGGGATTTACCGCCATCTCCTCGCAATTTTCGCCCGGACCGCCGCGATCGACAACGAGAAACGTCGATTTGCACTCGAGCGCGATCAATGAATGATGCCAAGTATTGCGGCGATAATTCACGCCTTGGCTGCCTGAACTCAAGAACACCCGAATGCCGCTTGCATCGGGCACCGGGCCATTGGGGGCGACGACCACCAGGAATGGCTGTGCTTGCAGCGGATAGAATGCTTGACTGGACATTGGGTGACGTTCGAGCGTGGAAATTCTCAAGGGCAATGAACGCGGGCTCGCTTCGAAGATGCTGAGCACAGGCCGGCCGCCCGCTTCACCGACGTCGACTTGTGCCAAATCGTCGAAACGACGGCATGTCTCCTCATTGATCCAACGCGAATCCCTGCCTGCGGTCTCGATCACATCGCCGAACGGGGCGAAGGCGTCGGCCGTCAGCGCTGTCGCCCGTAGAATAATATCGGTCATAGCCTTGAGCTTATGCCCGTTCAGGCCGTCCGAACAATCGGACTCGGCCGAGGCCGCCATCCGGATGAATGTTGACCCGCACGTGCGAAATGGGCCCGATATCGAGCAATTGTGTTCGAAACTGAACGACGTGGTCCGCTTGCAGGAGCTGTGGCTCCAGCAGCACGGGCCAAAAAAGACATTGGCTGGTCAGATCCGCATCCTGCACGTTGCGCAGCAATGCGGCATTGATGGATATCTGATGCGGGTAGTTGGCTTTGAAGTGGGCCGTATCGATTTCAATATGCTGGATGCGGCCGGGATGACCCAAGCAGAGAATGACCCAATCGGCCCCAGGCTCGCGCCGCCGACGGGTTTCCCAACCGTCCGCCATGCTCGCGCCACGACCCGGCAACAGTAGATTCCACATCGAGCCGTAATGCTCGTCGCTACAGGCTAACGCCCGGCCACCATTCAAGGCCGCAAGCAGATCGACGGTCTTGCCGGCAGTGTCATTCGTCCACTCTCTGTAGACCGTCCCGTAGGCACGCAGGCGTGCGACCCCTCCATCGG
>Ga0210406_10001155_pt1 | contig 33367 bp, 28 predicted proteins | sample IncBWC30MmetaG_FD_155454 | JGI IMG/M metagenome (GOLD analysis project Ga0210406, IMG submission 155454) | Forest soil microbial communities from Barre Woods Harvard Forest LTER site, Petersham, Massachusetts, United States - Inc-BW-C-30-M | ecosystem: Environmental > Terrestrial > Soil >... | reverse complement strand
GCGCGCAAAGCTCGCGCTGAACAAAAGACCGCGCCCAAGCCCAAAAAAGTCTTCACCAACGACGACATCCCTTCCGCCGCGCCTCCGCCGCCTCCAGCAACAGCGGACGCTACGAAAAAGACCGAGGGACAGGCCCAAGCCGGCGAACCATCAGGGAAGAAAACTCTTGACCCCGAGGACGATCCGAAACAGCAAGCCTACTGGCAAAAGCGCGCCCGCACTCTTCGCACCAAACTGTCCGCCGCCGAACAGGAACTCGACGTCCTGCAGCGCGAACTCAGCAAGGACGAGGTCCAGTATTATCCGGATCCGCAAAAAGCCCTGATGCAGCAATACAACCGGGCTGACATCAACGAAAAACACGCCAAGGTAGACGCAAAAAAGGCCGAGGTCGAAACCCTCAAGCAGCAGATTTCCGACCTGGAAGATAATGTCCGCAAGGCTGGCGGCGATCCCGGCTGGGTTCGTTGATCCTCAGCTCACGCTGAACAATTCCTCCGAATCTTGTGTTTAGGCGGGTTCTCCGCGAAAATGCCTCGCACGGGTGTCATCCGGCACCCCGTTTCTACGAGGACCCATGAGCGAGCTGCAAGCCCAATCGCCCGCTTTTCAGCAAGCGCTCCGGCAAAGCGAACGCCTGCGTATCTACCTTCTCCTCGCCTTGCTGGCTTTCATTCTCGTCCTTCGCGGCACCCGCACGTTCCTCGCACCCACGCCGGACAACCTCGCCACGCTGTACATGTTCCTTACCCTGATTGGATTTCTGGGAGCGATTGAATTCGTAACCCTCTACGCCCTCGGCCGCGCCATCCGCGATTCCAAGCCGCTCGCAAAAATCTTCTGGTTCCTGAATATTGTTCTCGAAATCGCCCTTCCCGCCGTCAGCATCGCCAGCGCCGCAAGCTCCGTCATCATCGCTCCCGGCTATCGTCCACTGGCGAATCCCTCCTTCCTCATTTATTTCCTGCTCCTAATTCTCACCATACTGCGCCTGGACCCGCCGCTCAGCGTTCTCTGCGGATTCCTCGCGTCGGGCACCTATCTCGCCGCCGCCTACCATCTTGGTTGGCGGCCGCTGCAGCCCAGCATGGATCACTCGCTCTATTCACCGCAAAAGAATGTAGTCACTTACGCCATTAGCCTGATCGTTGTGGGAATCACCGCCGCCATCGTGGCGAGGGAATTTCGCGCCCAAGTGGAGGCGGCTCTGCGCGAAGCCGAAATCCGCCGCAAGATGGAGCACATGCAGCACGATCTGGACGTCGCGCGCTCCATCCAGCAATCGCTCCTGCCGCACTCTATGCCGCAGGTCGCAGGATGGGACATCGCCGCCTGGAATCAGCCGGCTGATCAGACCGGCGGCGATTATTACGATTGGCAGCCGCTTCCCGACGGTAGATTCGTCACCGTGCTCGCCGACGTCACCGGCCACGGTATCGGCCCCGCCATGCTTGCATCTGTCTGCCGAGCCTACGCGCGCACCAATTTCCGAAATCAGGATTCGTTTCTCAAAGCGATGGAGGAGATCAATTCCGCCGTTGCCGCCGATGTGCGCGAAGGCCGCTTCATCACCTTCGTCGCCGCCATCTTCGGCGCAGACAGTCCGGCCGTCGAACTCCTCTCCGCCGGGCACGCCCCGCTCTTTCTCTACCGGCGCAAGGAAGACAGCTTCGACATGATGGAGGCCCACGGCCTGCCCCTCGGCATTTCCGACGCTTTTCTGTCCGACCCGCCGCACAACCTCGAACTGGCATCCGGCGACTTGCTGATCCTGGCCACCGACGGCTTCTTCGAATGGGAGAACGCCCGCGAGGAACAGTTTGGACACGACCGGCTAGCGCAAACCATCCGTGCGGCACGCGATAAATCCGCCGCCGAAATCATCGCCGTCCTCCATCAGGATGTTTTGCGTTTTGCAGGGGGAACGAAACAGATGGACGACCTCACCGCCATCGTCCTCAAGCGCGTTTAAACCACCCTCATTTTAGCTGTAGCGGCCGCCTTCAGGTGGCCAAGTGAGAAGAAACTTTTGTAGCGGCCCCTGTTTAAAGCTAAAAAAAACAGAAAAGCTCGCTTAATTCTTAGTTAACGTACCCGCCGTCACCCAGCGACTCAGCGCCTTCCAGTATGGCCAGCCCTTCGCGCAACGCTTCCGTTCCCTGCTCCAACGCATTCCAGGCCACGCGTTCCGACTCTTGTGCGATCTTCTTCAGGCACGCTTCGAGCGCAATCTCATCTTCCAGAATCCGCGTGTCCAGCAAACCCACCATCCGCTCCATCGCCTTCTGGTGAATCTCTCCAAAAGCCTTTTCCAGCGAAACCTGTCCCACGCACAAATCGCACACCAGCTCCGCGTAGCTCGATTCCAGTCCGCTCGCTTCGATGCGGTCCTGCAGTTCGCGCAGCGCCAGTTCGGCCACGCTGGTATCCATGGATTGCAATTCCGTCTGTGTTCGGTTCATGGCGTGGCTCTCCTTCCGAGCGTCAGCTTTCCCGCTGAGACTACTGGCTCCCTCCGTGTTGCCACAATAGGCTAGTCGTATCAGTCAATACTCCACTACACACAAATCCAGACTGTTCCAAACTGGCTATTTCCCGGCCTTCTTTTTCTTCCCTGCCTTCGGTTGCTTCATCGGATCCAGCCGCTCCCAACGCGCCACGAACCGCGTCACCCGGCGCTCCAGCGTGGCCTGCGACTTCACGGCCACCAGGTATCTCACAATCTGCCGGCGCAAACCAGTCGTCACCGCTCGAAACCTCTTCTGCGCTTTCGGCGCGTTGCGCAGCGCCAGCACTAACGCCGGCGGCAATTCCGGCTCTCGCGACTCCTCGTCCAACTCAATCGCAATCTCCACCACCGCGCCGCTATCCACCCGCAACTTCTTGCGGATCGTCCCGTGGATGGCCATGCGATACGCGCCCTTGCCGCGGGAAACCAGAGTGGTCCGAACCGGAACGCCCTCCACAGTTCCCGTCACCGGCACATGCGCCGCACTTCCAAACTTCTTCGATACCTCGCGCGGCACATCCACATACCGGATCACGCCCACCTTATAGATGCTCCCCGCAAACACTTGGATTCCAGAATTCATGGCCGCATGATAACGCAGGACGCTTCCCTCCCCGCGAGTCCTGTGGTAAAAACTGTTGTCCCTGTGGCGTAGGCTGCATAGCGAGTGTGTCCACCGCTGCTCTCCCGAGAGGAGTAGTACATGCACTGGACTCCGCGCAACGCCGCCCGTTGTTCCCTCTTCCTGTATTTCGTCACATTCGCCTGCGCCCAAACTCCTGTCCCCGGCGACACCGAAGCGGCCGCTGACAAGGTTTACCAGGCGCACGATTGGAAAGCTTCCGAAGCCGCTTATTCGTCGCTGACACAGAAATCTCCCGCCAACGCCCGCTTCTGGTATCGCCTTGGCACCGCTCAAAAATCCCTCGGCAAATTTGACGACGCGCTCGCTTCCTTCGCCAAGGCTGAATCGGCGGGCGCACCGCGGTATCTCTCGCAATACGCGATTGCCGAAGCGCAAGCACTTAAGGGAAATTCCGATGGCGCTTTCCGTGCTCTCGACGAAGCGCTTAAAGCCGGGTACGCCCTGCCCGACCAGCTCTCCGCCGACGCGGACCTGGTCTCCCTCCACAACGATGCGCGCTTCGCCAAACTCCTCGACCAGGCGAAACGCGCCCAGGCGCCCTGCAAATACGGCCCCGAATATCGCCAGTTCGATTTCTGGATTGGCGAATGGAGCGTGGTCACCGCAAAGGGAGAAATGCCCGCGGGCGACAGCCGCATTGAATTAACTCTTGGCGACTGCGTCATCGTGGAAAACTGGACCAGCAAGAACAGCCTCTACGCCGGAAAGAGTTACAACGTCTACAACGTTGCGGAAAAACGCTGGGAACAGTTCTGGGTGGATAACAGCGCGGGCATGATTCACTTTTACGGCGGCCTGAAAGACGGCGTGATGGATTTTTACACCCAGGACCAACCCCAGCCCGACGGCACTTCCAACCAGCGCCATCTCCGCTTCTTCCCTCTGGCTCCGGACAAGGTCCGCCAATTCAGCCAGGCCTCCGCCGATCACGGCAAGACCTGGACCGGCGAATACGATTTCATTTACACGCGGAAAAAGAACTAGGCCTTCACGCCGATGTGAATCGCCACCGACTTCAGCATCATCAGAACGTAGCGTACATTCGTGTAACCCACTTCGCCCATCAAACCCGCCAGTTCGTTGGGATGAAAAAACCGCGCCACCGACTTCGGCAAGTAGGCGTATGCCGCGGCGTCTCCGGAAATGATGCCACCGATCTTCGGCAAAACTTTTTGGCAGTAAAACCGGTAAGCGTCACCGATGAGCCCCGGAGCGGGTTCGGTGAACTCCAGAATCGCAACGGTTCCGCCCGGCTTCAGCACCCGCAAAATCTCCCGCAAGCCCGCCTCATAGTTCGCCAGATTACGAAAACCAAACGCCGTCGTCACCAGATCAAACGAACCATCCGCAAACGGCAAACGTAGCGCATCCGCTTCAAAAAACGGCACGGGCGCCGACCCATTCGCCTCCGTAACGGCCTTGGCCCTGGCCCGCACCAGCATGGTGTGCGAAAAATCCGCTCCTATAATTTTCGCCTTCGCCCCGCGTGCCAGCGAAAACGCCAGGTCGCCCGTCCCGCAGCAAAGATCCAGCACCTGCGCGTCGGCCCGTTGCAGAATCGGGCGAAGCTCCTTCGCAGCGCGCGCCCGCCATCGCTTATCCATCTGCCCGGAAAGCAAATGATTCAGCAGGTCGTAACGCGGGGCGATCCGCGTAAACATGTCGCGCACTTTTCGCGAAGCGTCCTGCTCGCTGGTCGCGCCCTCCGGCTGCGTGCCCTTCGGCAGCGTCTCCGTCTCAACCATTGCACTTTCCCAGCGATTCCACCGGCTTCACAAAAACCTGCGGCGCGCACCGCAGGATGCACTCGACCGTCTTTTCCGGCACGCCATCAAACGTCCGCGCCTGGCCCAGTTTTTTCGACAGCACAAACCGCAACTTCCCTCCACGCGTTTTCTTATCCGAACGCATCGCATCCATCATCTCTCTTGGCGTCGCATCCGGCCACGGCGGCAGCGGCCCCATCTGCCGCACCAGCGCCACAATTCGCGACACCACGTCCGCCGGCGTCCCCGCCACTTCATGCCCCAGCAAAGCCGCGCACATCATTCCCCACGCAATCGCCTCTCCATGTTGGAAATGCCGATACCGCGTCACCGACTCCAGCGCGTGCCCAAACGTATGCCCAAAATTCAAGATCTCGCGCAATCCCGATTCCTTCTCGTCCTTGCTCACCACCTGTGCCTTTATCCTGATCGACCGCCGGATCACGAGCTCCAGCGCCCGCGCATCCCGCCGCAAAACCGCGTCCATCTGTTTTTCCAGAAACGCAAACAGTTTCGCATCCGCAATCACGCCGTACTTGATCACTTCCGCCAGCCCGCCGCGAAATTCCCGCACCGGCAGAGTCGCCAGCAACTCCGGGTCCGCCAGCACCAGTCGTGGCGGATAAAACGCCCCCACCAGGTTCTTCCCTTCCGGCAGGTTCACGCCGGTCTTTCCGCCCAGCGCGCTGTCCACCTGCGCCACCAGCGTCGTCGGCACGTGCACCAGCGAAACTCCCCGCAGGTACGTAGCCGCAACAAATCCGCCAACGTCTCCCACCACGCCGCCGCCAATCGCCACAATCAAGGCGTGCCGGTCAGCTCTCGCCGCCACCAGCGATTGCGCCAACCCCTCCACTGACTGCAGATTTTTCTCAGCCTCCGCGTCGTCAAACAGGTGCACAAACGGCGCCAGCCGCGCGGGAATGCCCTGTCGGATCTTCTTCTCCAGGACATGCCACACAGGCGGAGACGACAGAATATGCACGCTCGAAAACTTTCCCAGCCGCGCTATCTCTTGTTGCGCCTTCGCAATCGCCCCGCTCCCGCACACCACGGCATACTTCCCGGTGGCGGCGCGAACGGCGATGGCCTTTGTCTGTGCGGATTTCATCTCTGTGTGTGAATGATTTCAATGTAGCACATGCGCGGAGTTCACCAAACCCTGGTGAGCCGTTCCTCCTGGGTCAGTTTGCAAGGCCACTCTTGGATCACTTCCGGAATGCCGACACTCCGCCCAAAGAGACCTCGAAGGACGAGTGCTGATGAACGATAAACTAGGTTGGGCAAGCCCATCGAACCTTGTGCGATACGAGTTGAATTTGTTGGCAACAGAGAAGCTATCACTTCAGTTGTGACGGCCAGTTCAAGAGGATGTCAACCGGGCGAACGTCTTGCTGCTCCACGTTTGCGTTGATTAGAAAGCGTTGCCCATCAAAGGACACGTCGTAAGTGAAAAACTCTTCCGCAGTAAGCGGCTCATGCGCTCGCGTCTCAAACAAGTCTACGGGTGCGCTGAATCCAAACGTGGAACCCGTTTTCACCCGTGCTGCCATCAGCGTTCGATGAGGCGAAAGGAAATACAACTCCTTCCCATCCCGCCGCCAGCGCGGTTGCTGTCCGCCGCCTGCCGAGATCTGATACTTGCCTCCGGGTCCTGGGAAGGGGGCAACATAAATCTGCCATTCGCCGGACTCGTTGGAGGAGTAGGCTACCCAATGGCCATCTGGCGAGAACTGTCCTTCCACATCCGCGGAAGTCCCCGGCAAAAATCGATAAGGCCTTCGATCTCCGGTCATCGATAACACCCAAAGGTGCAGGACGTCACCTTCTTGCAAATCGGTGTATAGGAAGTAGCGACCATCGGAGGACCAGTCGCTGGGCGCAGAGGCAAACGAGAGGTCTGTTCTCGCTAATGCGACGAGGGATTCTTCGCTTCCCGATCCGTCCGAGTCTTTCATGTAAAAGCCGTTTTTGCCGCCTCGATCAGAGAGCCACAAAATTCTTTTCCCGTTATGCGACCACAGTGGTGCTTCGTCCTGGCTCGGATCAAATGTCAGGCGATAGGGCAGCTGACGAGTCGATTCGACAAGCCAGATATCGGTGTTGGACGACTGAGGGTCATCAACATCCACGGCGATTCTCTTTCCGTCGGGAGACAGACGCGGGTTGGCATACCTGGCAGGTGTGCCGACTGTGCCCAATAGTTTCCCTTCCCGGTCAAACCATTCCAGTTGCGAAAAGCTTGCGCCTGAACCGGTCTGGTAGACTAGCGTCCCGTTTTCCGAAACCGAGAAAAGTGCGCGAGCAACCGAACTCAGGTATTCGACCCCATTCGCAACTGCAAAAGCCTCCCCTGTCAGTTGCAATCGATCGGCATCGAAGCGTTGCGCCATCAGAGTCCCGTTCCGAAGAAAGAGAAGAAAACCCGGCGGAATGTACGCCGCATTCGAGTTGGACGTCACCAGCCGGCGATGTTCACGCGCATCCAGCGCCGCGAGGAATATGGCATTGCCTTCCCCCCGCAGGTCTGCTCCGAAATCAACAGAGGTGTACAGGAAATGTTTTCCGTCAGGCAGGAAAACCGGCCACCGGGAACTCAGGGTAGTGGCAACTTTCTGCTCGAACCCATTCACCAATGTGACGCCTCCGCCCGCAGCGGAAACACGGTAGAGGGCAACTCCAGAATCTCGGGCAAACACCAGCACCCCGTCGCGGTTCCAAGTGCCTCCGCGGCCGATGGGAGCATCGCAGAGTACTTGTACTGGTCCGCCCGCTGCGGCAATTTTTTTCAGCTTGCCATCAGCAAAGAACGCGATGAACTTATCGTCCGGGGACCAAAAGGGATAGGACGCACCTTGCGTATTCTCCAGCGGGCGTGCGTCAGACGCTCCGACTTCGTGCACCCACAGCGTGATGCCACCCTCCTTGGATCTCGGAGCGATAAACGCCAGGATGCGGCCACCGTGAGAGAGCGCCACATCTCGGATGGCCGGGGACAAAGGAAGAGAAAAGTGCAGCGCTCTTTCTAGCCCACGAGTGCGGCGCGAATACCAGACCCCCAAGATGACCGCCGCCACTAACAAAACTGCGGACACAGCCCAGCCCGCCCACTTCAGATATTCGCTCGCGCCACTTGCCGGTTCAACAACCGATAAACTCCGCTCTGGGTCTGCCGCCTCAGCTACTTGCCGGTTCAGCCTGTCTTTAGGCGGTACTGCATGGATCCTCACTGCTCGGTCCAACTCTGCCGCAGTCTCCACGTCTGTCTGCAAATCTCTTGGGTACTGATGGGGCAGCTGATGTCCCTCTTCGGTGGCGCCGCTCCCTGCTTCATTCGTGGAAGTGTGCTCGGTCTTCACCCCAGCAATGAGGCGATAGCCTCGCCGCGGGATGGTTTCGATGAAATTCGGATTCTGTGCGGAGTCTCCGAGGGCGTGACGCAGCTTCTTTAACGCAGTATCGAGACCTTCGTCAAAATCGATGAAGGTCCCATCGGGCCAAAGCTCCTTCCGCACCTCCTCCCGCGTGACCACCTCGCCCGGACGCGCCAGCAACATCGCCAGGACTCGGAACGGCTGGTCCTGGAGTTGTACGCGGCGGCCTAATTTGTAAAGTTCACCCGAGGATACGTCGGCCTGGAACGGCCCGAATCTTAGACGCTGCTGCCCATTGGGAGGAGACCACATAGTGCAAGTTAATCCTCCGACAGTGTCGGGGATGTTATCACATCCATAAGCCGCGGTGCGCGACTGTTCAGCGGTGCCGCTATCTTTATGAGGAGATAGCTCTTTCGCAGTTCAGCCACAGACCAGTGTTAGTCCCGTTGACTACAATAGCCTGAACCGGTAATCGTTTCGCAAAACTAGCTCCCAACGCTTTTCTCCCGAGCTTCGGAGCAAAATCGATAGCACTGACCCGAAGGAGAAACCAGTATGAATTATTCGCATCGGAAGCACCTTTTCGCCCTGGTTTTGTTTTCCGCCCTGGCGGTTCCTGCCCAACTGTTCGCACAAGCACCCCCAAAACTGCCGCGTTATAAACTCGTCGACCTAGGAACGCTGGGCGGTCCGCACAGCTACGGCTCCGTGAATGGGGAGGGGTTCCAGCTGTTAAACGATGCGGGAGTAGTTTCATCCTTTGCGGACACCTCGTCGCCCGACCCGTCCGCTCCAGCTTTCTGCTACAACCTGGATTGCTTCATGTCTCACGCCTTCCGATGGAAGGATGGAGTGCTGACCGACCTCAGCGCACTTCCGGGCATGAACAGCAGCGCCGCTGGCTCAATCAACGCGCGTGGATGGAGCACCGGACAGTCACAGATCGCTATGATCGATCCGGCCATCGGAATCCCGGAATATCGAGCGGTTGCGTGGAATCAAGATGGCATCATGAATCTTGGGACGCTGCCTGGGGGAACAGAAAGCCTGGGCATTTATATCAACGACAGCGGGCAGGTAATCGGATTTTCTGACAACGGAGTACCTGACCCGTTCTCCTTTCCTTTCTTCTTTACCGGGACGCAAATCCATACGTTCATCTGGGAGAACGGCGTGATGCGGGATATCGGCACGTTGGGCGGCCCAGACGCTGTTCCCGGCACAAGTTGCAGTGGCCAATCTCGCAATGTGATTGTCGGTCTGTCGTATACCAGCTTTACGCCAAACCCCACGACCGGCATACCAACCCTCGACCCATATATCTGGAAGAACGGCGTGATGGCGGATCTCGGCAACCTGGGAGGCACGATCAGCGGCGTCGGACCAAACGGTATCGCAGCCGGCCCCCTTGTGCCATGCGCGAACAATCAAGGCCAAGTCATCGGCGTATCCAACCTGCCAGGCGATGTGATAAGCCATGCATTCTTTTGGGAAGACGGCGTGATGACCGATTTGGGCACTCTCGGCGGGGATAATTCCGAGGCCATTTGGATCAACGATGCCGGTGACGTGGCTGGCTCGGCCGATCTTCCAGGTAGCCAGACCCACGACGCGGTCCTTTGGAGAAAAGGCAAAATACATGATCTCGGGACTGTGGCAGGTGATCCCTGCAGCCGCGGTCTTGCCATCAATGCCCGCGGTCAGGTGGTGGGAGGGACGTCGGATTGCGGCAACTTCTTGCATGCGTTCTTGTGGGAGGCAGGCGGGCCCATGCTTGACCTGAACACTGTGATTCCTCCGTCCTCAGGCCTGCAGCTGCTGGAAGCGATTAACATCAACGATCGCGGGGAAATTCTTGCGATATCCGTTCCGGTCGGCGCCATCCCCAACACAGACTTGGGACGCTTGGTCCTGTTGATCCCCTGTGACTCCGAAACGGCCGAAGGCTGCGGGGGCAGCACAGCGGCTACGAGCACCGCGCTTGCGAGCAGTTCAGCGCCCACGCTCAATCGCGCAGGCTTGGTGAGGCCTCCTCAGGCCAGTCTCACGCCTCGCGAGAAAGTGGCTGCGATGCGTGAGCAAATGCTGCGCCGCTATCACCTTAACGGACTGAGTACGCCAAAGAATTAGTTTCATCGCGCCGGCTCGAACCTGGCTGCCTGGCGCGCACGGCTGGCTCGCCAGTATCACTTGCCCATCCTCGGAGCACCAAAGCAGTAGCTCCGGCGAAGTCACCCTTCGCGCGTGCGGCGAGTTTCCCAGGCAACTTCGACACGGAGGAAATGTGAAATCCAGAACATTGAAGGACATGACTGCAACAGCCACGCTGCTGGCACTTATCACTTTGCTGTCGGTGGTGGTATTGGTTCGTCACGCCGGGGCCACCTTCCCGGGCATGAACGGACGCATCGTTTTCGGCCGCTTCAACCCCGCCATTGGCGATGACGACATCTACGCGGTCAACCCGGATGGAAGCCATGAGGTCAAGATACTCGCCGGGCCTGCGGAGTGCCCACGCTGGGCACCAGATTACAACCACATCGCTGTGGCCAGCACTGCCGGTGCATTTGTTCGGGTTGGCATAATCAACTCGGACGGCTCCGGTCTTACGCAGTTAGCCGCCAGCGCAACACTGAACTCCGGTTGTGGAGCATGGTCAGCTGATGGGTCACGGATTGCTTTTGAAGCTTGGGACGATACGAATCCGAACCTTGTCCCTGGTGTCTTCACGTTCCGCGCATCAGATGGTGGGGACCTCAAGCGGCTTACAACAAACCCGTTCGGAGCCCATGACGTTCCCGTTGACTACTCTCCGGACGGTACCCATCTTGCGTTCTTGCGCGGGAACTCCCTGGTGAATCGGCATAATGGCTCGGTGGCGCTGTTCATTGCAAACGCCGACGGGACAAACCCACGGCAGATCACACCATGGGGCCTGGCGGCTGCGAGTGCGAGGTGGTCGCCAAACGGAAGCCGAATTTTGTTCGGCAACAAGGAAGGCGGGATCTATTCGATTAATCCAGATGGTTCGGAGCTTCTGAAGATTTTTCAAGACGTAGCCCTCATTGGCTCTGATTCCTTTCCGACTTGGTCGCCTGACGGAACCAGGATTTTGTTCGTCCGCCTCGTCATAGGGCCGACGGTACAACTAGATTTGTACTCGATCAACGCGGACGGCACGGGTCTTACGCAAGTGACGAAAACACCGGATGGACCGCAGGAGCACTATCCCGATTGGGGCGCACTTCCGCTGCAGTAGTAAGCGGGTGGCACAGATTACAGGAACCGCAACTACTTCGCTGTCCAGCCTCACTGGTCGCCAGACGGGGCGCGGATCATTTTCTGCATGTTTATCAACGGCGGGAAAGGCATCTACACGGCAAATCACGACGGCTCCGACGTCAACCAAGTCACTTTCACGACGAACTTTGCGGGATTCTCTAACCCGCCCGACTGGGAGATACACCCCGTTGCGCCATAGCGTCCTCCCGGCTCCTCCCCATCCCGTCATAGCCTTCAAGTGCGATCAATAACATGCGACTGTAGCTCACTCCTTCAGGGGTGAGGCCTTTCACGGCGCCGGCAAAATGGTTTGCGGAAACGAACGAAAAAACTCAGGCCCCGCCTGCCGCAGGCAAGCTCAAAGGCCTGAGCTACAAGTTTATTTTTTCTGCAATTCCTGAACCGACTCCACAATCGTATGCCCCACTATGGCCAGCGTCTTCGGGCTGATCTTGTCGATCGTGTCCTCGGGTGTATGCCAGTACGGCACGTCGTTCTGCGTGTCCAGGTCCATGATGTCCACCGAAGGCACCTTGCGCGCCGTGAACGAAAAATGATCGTCTCCCCCAAAATTGGTTGGCGCGTTCACAAACACGTCTCCATATCCCAACTTAGCCGCCACTTCCCAGACCAGATCCTTCAGCCACTTCGTGGAGTCTCCGTCGCGCTTGAAATGCGGCGTCCTTCCCCCGACAATGTCCGCCAGGATGAACGCCTTCACGTTCTTCAGATCACCACTTGCTGCCAACCGGGCCGCCATCTGGCGGCTTCCATACCGGTTATCCGGATCCTGCCAGTCGCGGTTCACCGCTTCTTCCGCGTCAAAAAACGCGATCCACACCGCGTACTTCCGCGGCTGCTTCTGCGCGCAAAGCACTCGCGCAATCTCCAGCATCACACCGGTCGACGACCCCGCATCGTCCGCGCCCACAAAATTATCCAGCCGCTTCGTATCGTAGTGCGTCCCGAGCAGAATAATTCCCGGCTTCTGCCCCGGAATCTTCACCAGAAAATTCTTCATCGGCAGCCGCCCCGCCGGAGTGTCCGCCGAAAACGAATCCGCTTCCACCGTGCAGCCGTACGATTTCAATTCGGCTTCCAGGTAATCCTGCAGCTTTGCCAATGCCGTCGAGCCCGCCGGACGCGGCCCGTAACTCACCTGCTTCACCACCTGCTCGTACGCGCGTTTTCCATCGAAGCCGCCAGCCTTCTCCGCCGGCGGTGCTTCATCCGCAGGTTTCGGTGGCGGGCCAGCCACAGCACTCATGAAGGGAGGCTGCGCCGGATTCGAACTCACGCTGGGGCTCGAAGCGCTCGGCCCGGAGTTGCACCCCAACGCTATAGCCGCCACCATCGCCAACATCATCACCCGCGCCAATCCGAATGCCGCCATCTGCTTCCCGCCCCTCTGCCCCTCTGCGAATTCTCGCGCCCGGCGTTTACCCCGATCCGGTCGGGGCGCCCCAGCGTTGTCTCTTTCCTTCCCCATTTTCCAGTTTCAATTTTCAATTCTCGATTCAGCGGCGCTTTCCGCCTCCAGGCGCTTCTTCTTTTTCCGCACCACCACCGCGGAAACCGCAATCCCCACAAAATACAACCCCACCATCGGCGCCATGAATATCAGCATTGTCGTCGCATCCGGTGTGGGCGTAATAATCGCCGCCACCACCGCAATGATCAAAATCGCGTACCGGAAGTTCTTCCACAAAAATGTCGGCGTCACAATCCCGAACAGCGTCAAAAAGAAAATCAGAATTGGCAACTCAAACACCAGCCCCAGTCCCAGCAAAATCATCAGGATCAGATCGAAATACTCATTAATGCTCAGCAGCGGCGCCACCGTCCCGCCAAAATTCTGAAAACCCACCAGAAACTTCAATATGTACGGAAGCGTCACAAAATATCCGAACGCAATCCCCGTCAAAAACAGCAGAACCGTCGAAAACAAAAACCCTGTCACCGCGCTTCGCTCATGCTTGTACAAAGCCGGCGCCACAAACAGCCAGATCTGATAGAGAACCACGGGTGACGCAATTACCAGCCCGATGTACACACCCAGTGTGATAACGAGATTTACCGCTCCCGCCGGATGGTTGTAATACAGCTTGTCCGAATACCCCGCCGCCACCAGCGCCTTCTGCATCGGCTCGTTAATAAAGTGGATCACTTTGGGCGCGATATAGACCCCGGCAAACGCCCCAATCCCGATCGCGTACAACGAATTGATAATCCGCTTCCGCAGTTCGGACAGATGCTCAAAAAACGTCATCTGGCCGCCGCTCTCTTCCAGTCGCGCCGCGATGGAATTGTCAGACTGGCTGCTGTTGGTCATGGGAGGGGGGAGGTTCGCTCGGAGTGCTTTCACTCTTCAATTCTGTGGATGGGGATTCAGCGCTTGGGGCTACGCTTTCGCCGTTCGACGCGTCTAATCTGGGTACAGCTTCGGCCTCCGGCTTCAGCACGGGTCCATCCCCAGCCGGGTAATCCGCCGCCGCTTCCGGGAGAGTTTCCGTGCCAGAGGTCGCGCTTGACGCCGCCGGCGATTCCAGGCCTTTCGCCTTGGCCTCCGCGGCTTCCGCCTCGGCATTCTTCTTCCGCAGCTCCGCAACCCGCGCCTGGCGCTCCAGGTCCCGCATCTCTTCCTCAAACGCACCCTTGAAATCCGTCGAAGCCTTGCGGAATTCCGCCATCAATTTGCCCAAGCTGCGCGCCAATTCCGGCAGTTTCTGGGGGCCAAAGACCACCAGCACCACCAGAAAGACCACAATCATGTGCGGTACGCTGAGCATGAGTAAAAAGCGCCGTAAAACGCCCTGTGTGCATCATAGAAAGGGCAGCCAATCGTGTCAAACGAGAGTTCCGCTTTGCATGTTATACTGGGTTTTCCAAAAGGGCGAGGTGTCCATGAATCCTGAACGTCGTGGCCTAATCCTGGTAGTTGTAGTCCTCCTCATCTCCGGTGTCCTCGGGGGCATCTACGGTCCCTCCGTCCGCGCCACCACCGCCAACACGGACGACTATCAGACCGCCGTGCGCGACTTCACCAGCGTCTTGTCCGTCGTCCAGGCCAACTACGCGGAGCCGGTCGACGCCGACAAAGCCGTCTATCAGGGCGCCATCCCCGGCATGCTCCGGATGCTCGACCCGCACTCGAATTTCTTTGACGCCCGTCAGTTCGCCCTCCTGCGCGAAGATCAGCGCGGCAAGTATTACGGCGTCGGCATGGTCGTCGCCCCCCGCGAGAACCACACCGTTGTCATGTCTCCCTACGTCGGCGCGCCCGCATACAACGCCGGCCTGCGCCCGGGCGACATCATCGCCAAGGTTGACGAAAAGTCCACCGACGGCCTGACCACCAGCGAAGTCGCCGACCTCCTCAAGGGCCCCAAGGGCACCATCGTAAAAATCACCGTCACCCGTGAAGGCTTCACCGAGCCCCTCGTCTTCACCGTAACGCGCGACGAAATTCCCCGCCATTCGGTTGACATCGTCACCATGCTGAAGCCCGGCATTGGCTACATGCGTCTGAACCAGTTCAACGAAACCACGGATCGTGAAATTGCCGACGCCCTCAAGCAACTCGGCGCCAATTCTCTCGACGGCCTGGTCCTCGACCTCCGCGGCAACCCCGGCGGCCTGCTCAATGAAGCCGTCGCCGTCGGCGACATGTTTCTCGAAAAGAACCAAATCATCGTTTCCTACCACGGCCGCAGCGCACCGGAGCGCCGCTTCACCGCCATTCGCGGTAATCAAGGCATGACCGTTCCACTCGTCGTCCTGGTCAACAACAACTCCGCCTCCGCAGCCGAAATCGTCTCCGGCGCGATTCAGGACCACGATCGCGGCCTCGTCGTCGGTGAAACCACTTTCGGCAAGGGCCTCGTCCAGACCGTGCAGCCGCTTTCTGAAAACACCGGCCTCGCTCTCACCACCGCGCGTTACTACACCCCCAGCGGCCGCTTGATCCAGCGCGACTACAAATCCATTTCACTCTACCAATATCACTACGAGCGCAAGGTTCCCGATCATCCGACGGAAATCCGCCAGACCGACAGCGGTCGCCAGGTCACCGGTGGCGGGGGCATCACGCCCGACATCATCGTCGCCGCGCCTAAGTACGACAAGTTCCAGGAATCGCTTTTCCGCGCCGACGTTCTCTATCCCGCCGAACAGGGCGTAGCCGGTTTCACGCGCTATTACCTCGGCACCAAGCCCACCATCACCCACAGCTTTGAGGTGGACGACAACGTCCTGCGCGAATTCCGCAACTACCTCACGAAACACAACGTGAAGTACACCGAAGTCGAGTTCTCCGACAACCTCGACTGGATCAAGCGCAAGATCAAACAGGAAGTCTTCATGTCCGCCTACGGCACCCAGGAAGGCGACAAAGTCCTCCTCGCCGCCGATCCGCAAGTCCAAAAGGCCGTCGAATCCATCCCCCAGGCCCGCGCCCTCTACGAAAACGCCCGCAAAGTCGTAGCCCAGCGCAACGGCTCTGGCCACGACCAACCGTAACATTTCGTTACCAGCAATTCAGCCTTCAAACGGGTGCCCCAGCGGCGCCCGTTTTTTTGCCCCTGCAAGATTTCCTCGCGTCACCGTTCTAAGGACAGACGCTGCCCAAGCGGCGCCAGGAGGCAATAGTGCTTCTCCGACTGGTTCTGCCGCCGTTCCTTTTCCTCAGCCTCATGGCCTCACACCCTCTTGAGGCACAAGCTGTCTTTCAACCTGCCGACAAACCACTCTTTCTCCCCAGCCTCATCCAGACCGCGGATGACGCCCTCGCCGGCATCACTGTCGCATCGCTGCCCGGGATTCCCTTCACGGCGGATGTCGACGTCGAAAACCGCACCCTTTCTCCCAAAGGCACCGTCCTCATCCATCGCCTCACCGGAAAAATTGCCCGCGACTCGCACGGAAGCATCTGCACCGTTGTCGATCTCAATGTGCTGGGCAATCCATACGACCCAACACAGATCGCCGTCCACATTTACGACGCTCCAAGAAAAGTTGAAATTACGCTCTTCCCCGCTGCCTCTTTCGCCTATCGAAGTTTCGAAGACGAGGAACCGCGCATTGCCCTCCATCCCCGGCCGCGCCTGAAGCAAATCCCATTCGAGCACCTGGCTGGCCCCGTGACCGAATTTCCGCACTCCGAATCCGAGGATCTCGGCGCGGACTCCCTCAATGGCCAACCCCTTCGCCACGGCCGGCAAACCACTTCCGTTCCCGCCGCATTCGCCCGAGACAAAAAGCCCTTCACCACCGTCATGGATTATTGGTATGCGCAGGATCTGCAGGCCTTCGTACTCATTCGCCGCCTCGGGCCCAACCATAGCGTCCAGACCGTCACTCTCCGCAACATCCGCCGCCGCAACCCGCCCAGGTCTCTCTTCCAAATTCCGGCAGACTATCGCGTCGAAAACCAGCATCCCGACAATTCAATGTCGCAAGGATTTTGCCCGCTGCCATAACCCGCACAGCCCGTTGGAAACTTCTGCATTCCTCTGCTACCATTTAAAAAGTTGCTACTCGTGGGCGAGTAGCTCAGCTGGGAGAGCGCATCGTTCGCAACGATGAGGTCGCCGGTTCGATCCCGGTCTCGTCCACCAAGGTTTTCCGCATCCCCTTCAACTGCCTCGGCGAGCGGGTGGCAGGCTCTCAACTCAGGATCGGATGCCATGCTCAATCAACCCGGACAGACGACGCCACGTCCCATTCTCAACTCAATCTCGGCACAACTCTTCGTTGCGAATATCCAGCGTTCCTGTGATTTCTATGCAAACAAGCTCGGCTTCGCCGTCGAATTCATTTATGGCGATCCCCCATTCTACGCGCAGGTCATCCGCGACAACGCACGACTCGCGTTGCGGCTGGTCTTTGAGCCGGTGTTCGCCGGCGATGTTCGCAAGCGCGAACACTTGCTCTCCGCTTCCATCACGGTAAGCACCGCAAACGAAATCAAACAACTGTTTCTCAGTTATCAGGCTGCAGGAGTCTTCTTTGATCAGGAGCTGAAGCGGGAGCCATGGGGCGCCGAAACCTTCATAGTCTCGGATCTAGATGAGAATCTAATCCTCTTTGCTGGCCCGGCATCCGACTGAACTACTCCAATTTAGTAACGCGGGGCTGCGGATGCCGGGAGCCCCAGGCTCCGCCTTTTGGTGCCTGGGTCTTGGGGTTGTTTTTTCCTCCCTTGCTAACTCACTTTGATCCTCGCCGATTCCGTTTATCGCCCCTAAAAAGTCCCCAATTGCCCCGCGCTGCTTATACGAATCCGGTTCACATGCGACTACTAAAACCGGCGACCGTCAGCGTCCCTTACTTCCCCCGAAGCATCGGGTAAAACTGCACCCAGGTCATATCCGTCTTGGCGACGTAGGCCGCGTGGCAGCCGGCGCATTCACTGGCCGAAGCTTCCGCGGATGCCTCAGCATACGGCTCGGGATGATGGCCAAAATTGAAAAATCCCCAGCCATTGGTCTTCGCAAATCTCTTACTGTCTTTCACGGTCACGTCCATGCCGTTGTAAACTCCGTTGAAATACCCGCGTCCGGACGGCTCCGAGCGCGACCCGTCCGGAAACGTCGGGTCAAGCACCCGCGTCAGCTCCTTCACAATCACGGTTCCTTCGGGAAAAGAGCCGGTCTTCAAATACACATCCAGATTTTTCTCCTCCACATAAACATGATGGTATTCCGGGAACCCCGCCTTTCCATTGTTCAGCCCGTTGGGCGTCAACGGAGCACCCACAAAAACCCACCGCCGGTAACCGGTGGGCAGCTTCAACTTGCCATCGGTATCAAACACAGGCCCCGTGGGTTGCGTCTTAACGGCGGCAGCTTTTGTGTTCGACAGTAACGCGCCCCCTGCGATCAATCCAACTCCCGCAACGATAGCCAACAGATATTTTTTCATCGTAAGATCTCCGTTCACATGCTTCCGAATTCGAATCTCCTCGAGTCCCCAAGACGTGCTCCACGCGGAGCCCAATCTTCCACTGGTGTCGTTTGCTCTACCTCGCAAGCATTAATTGACCTTCGCCGCTTGCGAGCGCAGGGAGTCCCGCGCGCCACTCGGAGTTTCTGGAGCCTGCTGCGGCGCCGAAACCGCTTCCGACTGCCCCAAAAACAGCGGGATAAGCCCCTCCACAAGCGTCGGGTGGGTGAGTATCGCGTCACGCAGCGCGGTATAGGGCAATCCGGCGATCATCGCAACCTGCACCGTCCCCAGCACCTCGCCCGCGCCGACTCCCACCGCCGTGAACCCCAGGATGCTATCTCCATCCGCCGCAACCAGCGCTTTCATGAAACCGCGCGTCTCGGCCATCGTCGTCGCCCGGAACACCGCTTCCATCGGAATCTTGAACAACCGATACGCAACGCCTTTTTCTTTCGCTTCTTTCTCGCTCAACCCGACACGCGCGAGCTCCGGGTCCGTGAACACGCAGAACGGCACCAGCCGCCCCGCCGTCACTCGCTTTCCACCGGTGATGCTGTCGTGCACCACGCGGAAATCGTCCACGCTCACATGCGTGAACTGCGGGCTGCCCGCCACTTCGCCGATCGCCCAAACCTCCGGCGCTGTCGTCGCCAAGCGTTCGTTCACCTGGATGTATCCGTTCGCGGTCAACTTCACTCCCGCCAACTCAAGTCCGATGCCCTCCGTGTTAGGCACACGGCCCGCCGCAACCAGCAGATGGCTGCCCCCGATGGTTTTCTCTTTTCCACCCTGTTCGATGATCACTTTCACGGATTGCCCAGACGTGCCGGAGACGCGTCTTACGCGGGCATTCAGTTCGAACTTGACACCTTCTGCCTCCAGTATTCGTTGCAACTCTTCCGTCACGTCGTCGTCCTCGCGATGCATCACGCGCGCGTTGCGATCGATTACCGTCACCTTGCTTCCGAACCGCCGCATCGCCTGCGCGAACTCCAACCCGATGTAGCCGCCACCCAGCACAACCAGATGTTTCGGCACATCGTCCAGCTCCAGCGCTTCAATATGCGTAAGGGGCTTCGCCTCCGCCAGTCCGGGAAGCAGCTCCATCGCCGCGCGCGTCCCGATATTGATAATCACGCTGGCCCCGTGCAGTTGTCGGGCTTTTCCTTCCGGCAGCGTCACTTCCAGCGTCTTCGGCCCGACAAAACGCCCGGACCCGAGAATGAATTCCGCCCCGGTTTTCTTGTAATTTCCCAAATACGCGTCGTTCCAGAAACTCACCATCCGGCGCTTCCTGTCGCGCACCGCCGTCATGTCGACTGCAAAAAGCCTTCGCGCGATGCCAAATTCCTTGCTCCTGCGGAAGTACGACGCAATCTTCGCGCTATGAATCACGTTCTTGCTTGGCAGGCAAGCGATGTTTGGGCACGACCCGCCCACGTACTTGCGTTCGATGACCGCAACCCGCTTTCCTTCTGATGCGAACGTCCACGCAGCAATAGTCGCGCCCGTTCCGCCGCCCAGAATCACCAGATCGTAATCTTCCGGAGTGGACTTTTCCGCCTGCCTCTTTGACGAAGCGTTGTTCTCTTTCATTCGCCTCTCCCCTTCTCCGCATACGCCGCCTGCGCGACGGACTCCTTACTTCTGTGTCACCAAATGCTCGGAAGTCAGCGGCGCGGTTCCGAAGTTGTAACTGAACCGTTTGCACCACACCGACACGGATCGGTATTTCGCCAGATCCACATCGGGCCCCAGCGCATAGTTCTGGTCGCCAATATTCCCCTTCATCAAACCGAGATCGATATAGCCAGCCTGCAGAACGCTTGGACTGTCGACCGCATCCGCCGCCGCGACCAGATAGATGTGCACATCGGGCCCATTCGACGTTTTGAAACTTGTCAGGCGGAGCAGGCGGCTGCCGTCTTCCTCGCGGTAAATGGTCGCCGCCCCCTCGGTCGGGTGAAACACGCTGTGAAACGTTCCGGTCTCCACAGGTTGCGGCACGGCCCCGCCCGCAGAGGCCGGCAGCGCCTCATTAACGCTTCTGTTGACGACAATCCGCTCCGGCCGGAACTCGTACCACCCAACAATCAATCCGATAATCACCACAGGTATCAGAATTTTCCACTTCTTCATTATCATTGCTCCTTATCCCTTGTTTTTTTCGCCTGGCGAACCGCCAACCTCATTCGCAGATGACTGGCAAATCATCGAGCTCCAGATGGTGAAGCATTGCCCTGCAACCTCGTTGCTTCCTTCACGGCTGGCACTCCCGATGCCTGCACCACCCGGATCAAATCCTGCCGCAGCAGATAAAACGAAACGGCCATCAGCACCAGATCCTTCATAAGAAATGCCACCGTTTCGGTCATCGCCGGAAATCCTCCGGCGGACGCCGCCCAGCCGTTGGGGATAAACGGAATGATCGTGACCGTGGAGATAAACGAAAAGATCCCGCCCAGCGCTCCCAGAATCCCGAGTTTCTTGTTCCAGAATCCGGCAAAGATCAGCGCGCCGAACACCCATTCCGCCACTCCCAAGAACCACGTCGCTCCCCGGACGCCGAACACCGGATACATCCAGAAAATCAGCGGTCCGTTGTGAAAATAGGGAAGCAGAGCATCCGCCTCATACTGAAACCATTTCTGGTAACCGAAAAACAAAAAGACAATCACCATCGAAGCGCGTACAAAGTGATAATCAATGTCCTCCTTAAGAACGCCGAGCTTGACCAGTATTTTGATTGCGAAATTCATTTCACGCCTCCGTTTTTACTTTTCCGGGCGCTTTTCCCCGGGCCTGAGACCTGTTGCCAACATCTCTTCCCCAAATTTGTCGGCGAATATCCAGCCTATGGCCCCGCGTCACGCCATCATCGGCGGAACCGCTGCGCGTTCATTACGGCCTGAACTGCGGCTCCGCTCCCGCGCGCTTTTTGCCCAAGCTCTTTCGCACCATCTCCTTCATGTCCGCGCGAGCCCTGGCCAGCCTCGCCTTCACAGTGCCGTTGGGCACTTCCATCACCCTGGCTGCTTCGCGGATGCTTAAACCCTCCACGTCCCGCAACTCAAACGTCTCGCGCAAACACGGCGACAACCGCGCGGAACACTCGGCGATGCGCTCGCCGAACTCTCCCTTGCGGCATATTTCCTCCGGGTTTGGCCGCCGATCGGAAAGCGTTTCCGCGAGAGCGAACTGCTCGCGAGCTTCATCCCGATGTTCCAGCGGGATGTGCAACTGTCGCGGCCGCCGCCTCATCTTCATCCGCGCCGAATTGATCACGATCGTTGTCAGCCAGGTGGACATCTGCGCCTGCCCCTTGAACTGATGCAGGTGCGTGTACGCCGACAATAAAGCGTCTTGCACCGCATCTTCCGCGTCCGCCGCATTGCCCAGCCGCCGCAACGCCTGCTGATGAAATGCGCCCAGTCGCCGCTCCACCACTTCCGTGAACTCCTTCACGTCCGCCCGATAAGCGTGGATCCCCGCCCCGCGCGTGCAATTGATATTGGCTGCTGTCGTTCCCATGACTTTTACCTCCTTCCTTTTAAGGTGAATTGCATGTTGTCCTCCAATCCCTGTGCGCGGGGATCCCGGCGCAAGCAACCACACTTCCGCCGCAAAGACTCACGTTTGATATTTATGGGGGATTATTTTCGGCGTACAAGCCCTATCGCCTATCAACTCAAACGGACCTGGAGTTGTTTGCCCGCTGCCGGCATCCAGGCTTGGTCCATCAATCTAGGAAACGTCACGTTTTTGACAGCCAGTCAATCAATCGACGCGCAACTGGCCCTGAAGAGCCAGGCGCCCGCATCAATCGCCCGTGCGCGACATCGCCCGCCCCCGCGGAGCCTCGGCCGAAAACAGCGCTTCCACCACCGCCCCCAGCCAGATCGCCACCGCCGTCGCTCCCGGGTCGGGGTGTCCGATTACTCGATTTCCCAGATAACTCGATCTCCCCAGGCGCGGCGTCATCTGCGCGGTCGCTTCGGCGCCGTGCTTTGCCACTTCCACCGCCGCCCGCAGCACTTCACGCAAAGCGTTTGCTCCGCCTTTTTTCAACGCCACCACAAAAGAATGGAGGGCGTCCAGCATCGTCCGGTCGCCCGGCTTCGCTCCGCCCAGTTCGCTGATGGCTCGCGATCCCTCTTCCACCGCGTTGGCCCACTGCGCCAGGCTCGTCCAGCCGGAATTCTCCAGCACGTTGCCGCACCGCAGAAAAAATACGCCGTAGAGCGGCCCCGACGATCCGCCCAACGCGCTCCGCAGCGTTTGGCCCAGCGCCTTCAGTGTCGCCGGCGCTTCGTCGAGCGGGTAGGAGTCCACCGACTCTTGCACAACCATCGCCGCGCGCTTCATGCTCGCGCCCAGATCGCCGTCGCCCACGATGCGATCCATCTCCGTCAGTTCCCCTTCCGCCTCGATCAATGCCTCGCATGCGGCTTCGATTGCCCGCTTTATTTTCCGGCCCGTTTCCGTCTGCGCATTTTTCGTGGCCGCCGAGCCCTGGCCCGCAGCCGCGCTGGCCGCCAATTGCGCTGCCACCTTGCCCGGCCGCTGCTTCGACGCATTCGGCCACGCCGGAGCCGAAGTCGGTGCGTCCAGCCAGCGCAGCGACGCTTCATTCACGCCTAGCACCGAAATCGATATTCCAGCCATATCGAGCGACGACAACAACGTCCCCGCATACAGCCGTTCGACGGTGTATCCCTTCTTTTCCAGAATCGCCATCGCATGCCGGGCCACAATCGCCAATTCCATCGCCGTGGTCGCGCCAAGATTGTTGATCATCACCACCACGCGCCGGTCGTTTCCGAAATTCCCGTGCTTCAGAATCTGTTTCAGCAGCGTCTCGGTCAACTCATCCGCGGGCTGAATCCGCGTGCGCGTTACGCCGGGCTCTCCGTGGATGCCCAGGCCCAATTCCATCTCGTCCTCGGCCAGCTCAAAGCTCGGCTTTCCAACCGCCGGCGAAGTTCCCGCGGAAAACGAGACGCCCATCGTCGCCAGCGATTTGATCGCGCCTCTCCCGATCGCCGCAACCTCAGCAAGACTCTTTCCCTCCGCCGCCGCGGCTCCCACCAGTTTGTGAACAAAAATCGTCCCGGCCAGCCCGCGCGCTCCCGCGAATTGCGTCTTGTTATCCAGCGCCACGTCGTCGTCCACAATAATCATTTCAACCGGAATCCCCTCCGACCGCGCCATCTCCGCCGCCAAACCAAAATTCAGCCGGTCGCCGGTGTAGTTCTTGACTACCAGCAGCGCTCCCGGCTTGCCGGCCACCGCCTTAATCGCGGCATGAACCGAGTCCGTATCCGGCGACGTGAACACTTCCCCCGCGACACCCGCGCTCAGCATGCCTTCCCCAACGTAACCCGCGTGCGCAGGCTCATGCCCGCTGCCGCCCCCGGAAATGATGGCTACCTGTTTGTCGCGGATCCGATCCGCATCCGCGCGAACCAAAACTTTGTGCCCAGCCAATCGCGCAAGGCCCGGACTCAATACGGCCAGCCCTTCCAGCATCTCCTCCACCGCATTTTCCGGACGGTTAATAAACTTTTTCATGGCAGGTCTCCCTCTCATATCGGCGCAATCACGTGCCTTCGATGCACCAACTCAATCTTTGGTTCCAGCGCCCAAACTATTTTGCTGTAGCGCCGTTCATACATGCTGCCTGTCAGGTGTTTACCTGCTCCCGCTGGTAGATACGAGTCTTCCGTCCCCTTCCGGGTTACCTGCTCCGCGTCCCCAGATGATTCTTCACTCGAGTCACCGCGAAGATTACCGTCGCCGTCAATAAAGCCATTCCCGACAGAACGTTATTGGAATTCACCAGTCGCATCCGATTCTCCCTCCGCTTGCCCAGCGGCGCTGGCAACCAACTTCCGGGGCAGTCGCACCCACCGAAAGGCATCCCTGCTGCCAAACCTTGAACCCCAAAGCCCATGACCGGCAACGACTTGACGTAGCAACAATATTCCCTCGCTCCAAGGGTTCTGTCACCGCTTCGACAGGCGTCATTGCTTTGACTACGTCCCCTGTCTCGAAGCGACGCCTGAATCCGGAGACTGCCAGCACGGAATGGGGTCTTGACAACAAGAAATGTGCGTCAGATAGTGTCCCATCGCCATGCGATTTACATCCGAACCGCTGTCTGAATCATCAATCGTTTGACGATTTCTTCCCAACCGCGAAGAAGTCTTGAGTGCTTTAGCGAAATTTGCGTGCTCGGTTGGTTCGCAGCGAAGCAACTTGCCGCGCCGATCTCGTTGGCTGTCGGCATCACCTCACAGTTCCCTTGGCGCCGAGGATCTGCAGCACTTGCGGGTGAAACGTGACCGAGTCTGGCAAATCAGACACTGGAATTAGTCTCGACGGTTCAATACCCGGCGGAACAGTTTCGTTGGATTCGATTCTGTGCACGGAAAAATTGTGCCTTCGACCCCAGCGCCCGCCTGATTATCAGAAGGAGAACCGCGCACTTGTGGCGCTAGCCAGCGCACTGGCCGACTCGCGGACCACCGTTCTCCAGACTCTCGCAGAGACAATCCTCGAAGTAACCCACTGTGATTCAGCTGGCATAAGCCTGTTGACAAAGGAAGACGGCGGGAAACGCTTCTATTGGCCCGCGATAGCCGGAGCATGGAAACCCCACGTCGGAGGCGGCACACCACGCGATTTCGGTCCTTGCGGAGACGTGCTTGACCGGAATTGTACGCTTTTATTCCAGCATTTCGAGCGCCGGTATCCCTATCTGGTTCCGGTTACTCCTCCTGCTGTGGAGTGCCTCCTGCTTCCGTTTTATGTCGAAGGCAAGGCAGTCGGGACGATTTGGGCGATCACCCACAATGATCTTCGGAAATTTGACGGAGAAGATGAACGGCTGCTGAAATCCCTGGGGCAATTTGCTTCCCTGGCTTATCAAACGCTCGACACCATCGACGACCTCAAGTTCCAAATCGCCGCGCGCGAAAAGGCCGAAACCGCCGTCCGTGAATTGGCCAGCGGAATGGAGACCAGGTTCCGGCGCCTGGTTGATGCCAATATTATCGGAATCTTCCTCTGGAATCTTGATGGGAGAATTATCGGGGCCAATGACGGTTTTCTCCGCGTAGTGGGTTACAGCCGGGAAGACCTTGTCGGCGGCCGTATGCGTTGGACGGACCTGACACCTTCGGAGTGGCACGAGCGTGACGAAAGCGCCGTTGGAGAGCTAAGAGTCGCCGGGAGCGCCCAACCCTATGAGAAGGAGTTCTTCTGCAAAAACGGGAGTCGCGTTCCCGTGCTCATCGGCGCCGCGTTGTTTGAACCAGGTGGCGATGAAGGTGTGGGTTTCGTCCTTGATTTGAGTGAACAAAAACGCGCCGAAAATGCCCTGCGGCGCAGCGAAACGTACCTGGCCGAAGCGCAACGTCTCAGTCAGACGGGCAGTTGGCATTGGAAGGCAGGAACCGGAGAAGTCTTCTGGTCTCGCGAGTATTTTGCCATATTTGGTTTTGACCCGGAAAGGGACGTTGCCTCGTATTCATTGGCTCTCGCGCGCATTCATCCCGATGACCGTGAAAATGTCGATCAAATCCGCCGCTCCGCCGCCAGGGAGAAACGCGATTACGAAGCCGAGTACCGCCTCCTCCTTCCCGGCGGTGTTATCCGGCACCTCCACACCATGGGCCACTGCCTGGTGAACCCTTCCGGCGAAGTCGAATTTATCGGCACGGTAATGGACGTCACCGACCGCAAGCAGGAAGAATCCGCCCGGCGCTACAGTGAAGAAAAATTCCGCGTAGTGGTCGAAACCGCCAACGATGCCGTGATCAGCATGGACGAAAAAAGCGTCATCCTCTATGCCAATCAGGCCACCGCAAAAATTTTTGGCTACGAACCACCGGAGTTGATCGGCAAAACGTTGACCATGTTGATGCCGAAGTCCATGCGCCACCTTCATGAGGAGGGGTTCGGACGCTACATTCAGACAGGCCACAAGCGCATCAATTGGCAAGGCGTTGAATTGGCTGCTCTGCGCAAAAACGGCGAGGAATTCCCCGTCGAAGTTTCCTTCGGCGAACTGAAGAAAACCGAACAACGCGTGTTTACCGGTTTCATCCGCGACATCACGGAGAGAAAACGCGCCGAGGAAGCCCTGCGCCGCAGCGAAGGTTATCTGGCGGAAGCTCAACGATTAACTCGCAGCGGAAGCTGGGCCTGGGACGTCCGGGCGGGCACGCTCTTCTGGTCACGCGAAACTTTTCGCATTTACGGGTGCGCCCCCGAACGGAATCCCACCTGGGACGATTTTCTCGCCAGTGTCCACCCCGACGACCGCGTTGCCGTCGAAGCCAGAGCGAATTCTGAATCCACGCAAAAGGATTGGGCGGATTCCGAGGGCGATTTTCGAATCATGATGCCCGATGGCGGGATCAAACACGTTCATTCCATCGCTCACCCGGTGAGAGATGCGGCTGGCAATCTTACCGAGGTAGTCGGCACCGTTATCGACGTGACCGAGCGCCTCCGAGCGGAGCAGGAACGCGAGCGCTTACGCCAGGCGCAAGCCGACCTTGCGCACATCAACCGCGTCAGCACCATGGGAGAACTTACCGCTTCCCTGGCGCACGAAATCAAGCAGCCCATCGCCGCCGCCGTCACCAACGCCCGCACCTGCATGCGCTGGCTTTCGCGCGAACAGCCCAATCTCGTGGAAGCGCAGGAAGCGGCAACACGCCTCATCCGGGACGTCACCCACGCCTCGGACATCATCAGCCACATCGGCTCGCTCTTCAAAAAAGAAGCCGCGCAGCGGGAATTCGTAAATGTAAACAAATTGGTTCTCGAAATGGTCGCGCTGGTGCGCACGGAGGCCGCCCGCTACTCTATTTCGGTGCAGACCGACCTCGCGCCTGGCCTGCCCCAGGTCCTGGCTGACCGGGTTCAACTGCAGCAGGTTTTCATGAATTTGATGCTGAACGGAATCGAGGCGATGAAGGACCTGGAAACTTCCGGCAGGCTCACGATCATTTCGCGGCAGGTGGAAAATCGTCAACTCGAGATCTCTATTTCCGACACCGGCGTGGGGCTCCCGCTCGAGACACCGGAGAAAATCTTCGACGCGTTCGTAACTTCCAAATCCCAGGGCACCGGCATGGGCCTGCCCATCAGCCGCTCCATCATCGAATCACACGGTGGCCGTTTGTGGGCCGCCCCCAACGCCGGGCCGGGCGCTACTTTCCAATTCACTCTGCCTCTCGAAGCCAGCGCCCACCAAACCGCCTAGCCGTCCAGTCGGGGAATTTTTTCAACGGAAGGGGTTTCTTGCAGGCGCAGCATTCCACAGTTGCTCGCCCTCGAACTCCTCCTCTTCCGGTTCATTCGTCAAGTTGGGCTGCCCGGGCCGCGATATTCCCAGTTTCCTCATCTTCGCGATCAGCGTCGTCCGCTTCAGCCCCAGCCGCGTCGCCGCGCCCCCAGCCCCTCCAATCACCCAACCCGCCGCCTGCAACGCTTGCAGGATCAGCGCGCGCTGTGAATCCCGGAAAGTGCTGGTCGAAGCGGCCGCCGTCACAAGAATTTTCTCCGCCGCAGGTAATGGATTTGGCAGCACTCCGTCGTTCGAAAGAATCACCGCCCGCTCCACCAGATTCTGCAGTTCTCGTACGTTGCCCGGCCACGAATACGCGTTGAAAGCATTCATCGTTTCCGCCGGGATATGGTCAATCGGCTTGCCCATGCGCCGTCCAAAACTATCCGCGAAGTGCGTCACCAGTTGCGCGATATCTACGCGGCGCTCCCGCAGCGGCGGCAGCACCACGGGAAATACATTCAGCCGGTAGTACAGGTCTTCCCGGAACTGCTTCTTCACCACCATCTCCGTCAGGTTCCGGTGCGTCGCCGCCACCAGCCGCACATTGATGCGGTGCGTCCGCCCGCTACCCAGCCGCTCAAATTCCTGCTCCTGCAGCACCCTCAGAAGCTTTGGCTGCAGCGCCAGCGGAATATCCCCAATCTCATCGAGAAAAAGCGTCCCCGTATCAGCCATTTCGAAACGCCCGATCTTCTGCGCGATCGCTCCGGTGAACGCGCCTTTCTCATGGCCAAAGAGTTCGCTTTCCAATAGATCAAAGGGGATTGCGGCGCAATTCAGCTTGATGAAGGGCCGCCCGCAGCGGCGGCTGATGGTGTGAACCGCGCGGGCAATTAATTCCTTGCCGGTGCCCGTCTCGCCCAGTACCAGCACTGTGGAATCCGTCGGCGCCACCCGCTCCACTTCCGCAAGCACCGATTCAAGCGCGGGACTATTGCCGATAATCTGCTCGAATCTTCGTTCCCGAAGATCCTGCTCCATGGGCCGGAGTTCGTTCGATACTTCCACAGAGGACTCCACACCAAGGATTTTTGTCACAACCCCACAAACTCAGCTCTCCAGAGCCGCTCGGATACTGTCGATCATCGCCTGGTCATCGAAGGGTTTCATCAAAAACTCCACCGCCCCCGCCCTCAGTGCCTGCATCCGGACATTTTCGTCTCCGTGCCCCGTAATGAAGATGATGGGAATCCGGTGACGATCCGCATTCAGTTTGGATTGCAGCTCCAGGCCGGAGATTCCCGGCAGCCTGATGTCGGTAATCAAACAGGCCGTGTTCCGCTGCGCGCCGGACTTCAGAAATTCCTCCGCCGATTCAAACGCTTGCGAACGAAAATCCATCGCCTTCATCAGGCCCAGCAGTGAACTGCGGATCGATTCGTCGTCATCTACAATCGCAACTAGTCTAGGTTTGTCTTTGGTGGCCATGTTGACTAAAACTTAGCCCCGCGCAAAACACGGCGCAATTATCCTTTGGTATAGGGATGAATCCCGCGGGAATCATGGAAAAGTGCGCCGCCACCAGGGTATGGATGCACCCGCGCCGGAAAGGATGCAATCCGCCGCGCCCCGGTTGGGCTACTTTGAAGACCGGAAAACCTGCAGCTTCTCCGCCATACGCACCAGCTCGGCAAGCGATCCCGCCTGCATCTTGTGCATCGCTTGGCCGCGATGCACCTTGATCGTGATCTCGCTGGTGCCCAGCTCCGAGGCAATCTGCTTGTTCAGCTTCCCCGATACCACCAACGCCATCACCTCGCGCTCCCGCTTGGTCAGCGTGCCATAGCGCAGTTTCAAATCCGCGATCTGCGCCTGTTCCTTCCGGCTGGCCGAATCCCGCCCCAGCGCCTGCTGAATCGCAGACAGCAATTCCTCATCGCCGAACGGTTTGGTCAGGAATTCCACCGCGCCAGACTTCATCGCTTTCACGGTCATCGGAATATTGCCGTGCGCAGTCAGAAAAATAATGGGGATCTGCAGGCCCGCGGCTCGCAGCTGCTGCTGAAAATCCAGCCCGTTGATTCCCGGCAGGCTCACATCCAGGATCAGGCAGCTCGGTCCGCTCGATGCCTTCCTCTGCAAAAACTCTTCCGCGGTTTCGAAACATTCCGCCCGCAACCCTGCCGATTTCAACAAGCCCTGTATGGATGCGCGTATCCCTTCATCATCATCCACCACGAATACAACGGGAGTCTCCTTGAGTGCCATCCGCACCCTTCTCCAAATACTTCCCGTGCGTTGGACAGCGCGCGGAACGCTTGATTGCCAATTCCCTGGGTTCGTTCTCCTGTGGGGCGGCAATCTCACCCGTTGTCCGTTTCCTTGCTGAACCTGGTGAGCCTACATTCACCTGAAGCACGTACCCTTTGCGGCATCAGAATAATCATCCCGCCTCGCGAATTCAAGACCAGTTCCAGTACCTGACCAACTTCGAACCTCGCGCACCATTCGTCAAAACGCTTTTGCCGCATCCGCTACATGCCGATGACCCGCAGCAGCGCCCCGGCCAACCCGCCCCCGATCAGCGGCCCAATCACCGGCACAATCGCGTAGCCCCAGTCTGCCCCACCCTTGCCCGCAATGGGCAGCGCCGCATGAGCCAGCCGCGGCCCCAAATCGCGCGCGGGATTAATCGCATAGCCCGTCGTTCCGCCGAGCGAGAGTCCGATGCCCCAAACTAACGCACCAACAAGATACGGCCCAAGTCCCGCCGCGGGTCCCGCGGCAGCGACCGCCTTTGAAAAAATCGCGCCCACCACAAACACCAGCACAAACGTTCCAATAATCTCGCTAACCAGGTTTGCCGCGAAGTTACGGATCGCCGGCGCCGTGCAAAAAACCGCCAGCTTCAGCCCCTGATCCGGTGTCTCCTTCCAGTGCGGCAGGTACTGTAGCCACACCAGCGCGGCGCCCACGAACGCGCCCGCCATCTGCGCAACGATATAAGGCCCACACTTTGCGAAGTTTCCCGACGATACCGCAAAACCCAGAGTCACCGCCGGATTCAGATGCGCATCGCTGCTTCCGCACGCAATGGCCACAAACACTCCCGCCATCACCGCCAGCGCCCAGCCAGTCGTGATCACCATCCAGCCCGCGCCCTCGGCTTTCGAGCGTTTCAGCAGGACGCCCGCCACCACGCCGTCACCCAGAAGAATCAGGATCAGCGTGCCCATGAATTCCCCGAAACATTTTGCCAGCATCGCGTGTCTCCTGGACTAAATGAAACTCATCCCACCCAATCGAACGAGCGGGTTACCGCCTTCTTCCACAGGCTGTACATCTCTTCGCGCTTTCCGTTCTGCAGGTTCGGCTTCCACGTGCGGTCCACCGCCCAGTTCGCGCGCAGATCTTTCAAATCCTTAAAGTAGCCGACCGCCAACCCAGCCGCGTAGGCCGCGCCAAGCGCCGTCGTCGCATCCTTCGTCACCGGCCGCACCACCGGACGGTCCAGAATGTCCGCCTGGAACTGCATCAGCAGTTCATCGCTCACCATGCCGCCGTCCGTCCGCAACACGTCCAGGTTGATCCCCGAATCCTTTTCCATCGCTTCCAGCACGTCGCGCGTCTGATAAGCCGTGGATTCCAGCACCGCCCGCGCAATATGTCCCTTGTTGGCATAGCGCGTTAAGCCGGTAATCACGCCGCGAGCGCTGTCCTTCCAATACGGAGCGTATAACCCGGAAAAAGCGGGAACAAAATAAACGCCGCCGTTGTCGTTCACCGTCCGCGCCAATTTTTCGATGTCCGAGCTCTTTTCAATCAAGCCCAGATTGTCGCGCACCCATTGCACCAGCGCCCCGGTGATCGCGATGCTTCCTTCCAACGCGTAGTGCGCCGGCTGGTCACCAAACTTGTACGCCATCGTCGTCAGCAGCCCGGATTTCGAATCCACTTTCTTGGTTCCAGTGTTCATCAGCAAAAAGCAGCCGGTGCCGTAGGTATTCTTCGCCTCGCCCGCTTCAAAGCACGTCTGCCCCACCAACGCCGCCTGCTGGTCGCCGAGAATCCCCGAAATCGCCACGTCTTTGATCACCGGCTCTTTCGCAACCCCGTACTTCTCGCTGCTCGACCGGATCTCCGGCAGCATCGCCGCCGGAATTCCAAATGCTTCCAGCATTCCCTTGTCCCAGTCCAGCGTCTCCAGGTTCATCAGTTGAGTGCGGCTGGCATTCGTTACGTCGGTGATGTGAACGCCTCCCTGCGGGCCGCCCGTCAAGTGCCACAACAAAAACGTGTCAATGTTTCCGAAGATGGCGTCGCCGGACTGCGCCAGCTCTCGCACGCCTTTCACGTTTTCAAGAATCCAACGGATCTTCAGTCCGCTGAAATACGTAGTGAGCGGCAATCCGGTTTTCGCGCGAAAGCGATCCTGCCCGCCGGATTTCGCCAGCTCGCTCACGTAATCCGCCACTCGCGTGTCCTGCCACACCAGCGCGTTCGCCAGCGCCTTGCCGGTCTTGCGGTTCCACACCACGGTCGTCTCCCGTTGGTTGGTAATACCGATCGCCGCCAGGTCCTGCGGCTGTAACTTCCCCTTCGTCATCGCCTCCGCAATCACTTCGCGCGTGCGTTGCCACACTTCTTCCGGGTTGTGCTCCACCCATCCGGGATTCGGATAAATCTGTTCGTGTTCCTTCTGCGCTACGGAAATAACGCGTCCGCCCCGGTCGAATACGATAAACCGCGTGCTCGTCGTCCCTTGATCAATCGCACCAATATAGTTAGCCACTGTACTCCTCCTCGAAATCTGGTTGGTTTCGCTCGCCTTAGTGCGCCGCCGAGCCCGTGCTCGAGCTCTTTCCGGAAGAACCCGTTTTCGCCGAAGGCCGGCTGCGCGACAATCCCGCCGAGTCGAGCAAGTGATTGATCTTTTCCACGTACTGGTGAACGGCCGCACTCTCAGTTGCGTCATCCCAATGCAATTCCCCCGCCATTAGCGAGCCAACCACTGGCGCCGCTTCAATCGCGTCCCGCCAGGAATGCAGCTGCATCCCGACGCGACGCGCCAGCACGTCCTCAATCGTCGCCGCCATCTCGTGCCGGATCGCGTACACCACTTCCGCCCCCATCGCCGGAAAACCGGAGATCAGCGGTTTCAGCAGCGCCGGATTTCCCCGCGCCACTGCAAGCACCTTTTCCGCCGCCGTTCCGAATTTCGCCGTCAGATGCCGCGCCGTCGGATCCGAAAGCCCGTGCTGGTGCGCCAGCTTATCGCGATAGTCTTCCGTAAATCCTTCGCCGCCATAGAGCATGTGATTGCGCGTTAGCGATTCCGTCTGCGTCACGCCCAATGATTTTTGTACTTGGTGAATCGTATCCTCCGCCATCGCGCGATGTGTTGTCCACTTGCCGCCCATGATGCTGATCAATCCGCTGGCAGCGTCCACTTCGATCACGTCGTCGCGCGCCAGTTTCTTGGTGTCTACATCGCCTTCCGAACCCACCAGCGGCCGCGCGCCTGCAAAGCCGCTCACG
>Ga0210406_10001154_pt1 | contig 33402 bp, 34 predicted proteins | sample IncBWC30MmetaG_FD_155454 | JGI IMG/M metagenome (GOLD analysis project Ga0210406, IMG submission 155454) | Forest soil microbial communities from Barre Woods Harvard Forest LTER site, Petersham, Massachusetts, United States - Inc-BW-C-30-M | ecosystem: Environmental > Terrestrial > Soil >... | reverse complement strand
CACAGTAGTACTAGCTAGACGACATCGCCAAAGATCACGTTACGCACAGTGACCGCCGCGCAGATGATAGCGGGCAGAAGAAGGTACAGACCGCAGATGATCGCTAACATGGTTTCCTCCTTGGGGAACGAAAGTACATTACATGTCTGGAATACACACGAATGTAACCACTGTACAGTTACCTTCGGGACAAGCACCGTACAGTTACCTTCGGGTTAAGCCCCAAAACGCGGAAATGACCCCGTTTATGTGTATCGATGACGGTCTGCGTTTCATTGAAGGGACGGAGTGATCGGGTCAACGAGTGAAATAGAGATTTTTCGTCAACTACAGATTCAGGGTGAGCATTTAGCGACTACGAAAGAAAAGGCCGACCTCGCGGCCAGCCTCTGGGTTGTGGCTCTCGCTGCTATTGGCCCTTTACCATGGAGCAGTGGGTCGAAGCGGTCTTCCATGTGCCGGAATCATTGAGCCAGGTGTCGCTGCAGATAACGGTTCGCGCCCGATGCTTGCCCTGGAGTTCGGCATCGTAGGTGAACGTGTAATGCGAGACGGCGGCGTTCGGGCCGAAGGTCGTCACCTTCACGTCGCTGATGTTGCCGCTCTTCCACTTGTTTGTCTTGTTCTGCAAATCCTTGATAAAGTCCTCTTTGGTTTGCCAATCGCCCCAGCTGTTTCCCGCGACGAATCCGTCGGCCAGATGCTGCTGAGCCCATGAGGAGTCGTTTTTCATCTGTGCATCTCTGGAGTCCTGCTGCAGTTGCTTGATCTGGTCGGCGATGTCGCCGCCTGCCTGGGCGTTAAGGTTGAGGCAGAGAGCCAGACAACAGAGCAGACCGATGGCAATAGCGATTCTTGTTGTCAATGTATTATGTCCTCCGTAGAGCGGTAACGATTTGACCTCTTTTTGAAGCTTAGCCTCAAGCCGTCGTAGAAAACTGAGCGATAGTGACCACAACTCAACGATGAGGGTCTGAAGGTAGGGAAGCCATTTCATTGACGGGTTCTGAGCGTAATCAGGATTTTTCGCCAACCAAGCCATTCCGCAGCTAGAATCTCGGACATCATGTGGCAATCGAGTTTTGTTGTCTTGTGGTGTACCGTTGGACTGTTGCGCACGGCACGCCTAGAAACTTCATGCACGAGAACCGGGAGACCTCGGAGACACCTGCGATCCCAACCGACTGCAGGTCGGCGGGCGAAGGCTCAGGCCGCACGGCCCGCGTGTACGTCTGCGAGGAGTCACACCACGGCATAGTACCGATGAATCATTCGAACAAAGACAACGCATCGTCGGCGGAGCGTGAGGAGGGAAGGCTGTGGCTCAAGGAGAACACTTTCCCATTTGACACGTACCCGACTCAGAGCGGGACTGCGCGTGTTCCACGGATGGGCGAGTGTGCGGACAAGCTCTACGCTTGGCCGTTCTCTATCCGAGAGAAGAACCGGATGCGCTAAGGAGCGCCTGTCCGGGTCTGTGCGGGGGGCACCGGGCCGACCGGTGTCCCTACCGCGATCAACAATCATCGGCTCCACCCCGGCCAAATAAATCTGCTTCGTCATCGCAAAGGGTTGAAGTTGCCGCATTCAGTAGCTTTATAGATGGGAGCGGAAGCGCCCTCCCGTGCCCACCATTGCGACCACCTATGGTATTGCGACTGAGGACTCTCACTCTCATCATCGTTTGCGCTACGATGCGTCAACAGTCGCAAACCATAAAGCGCCCTGTCAGCAATGCCCACGTCCGAGTTTTTGAGAAGGTCGAGCAGGATTGGTACAGCGGACCGGGACCCCGTGTAGCCTATTGCGGTAACCGCATTTACACGCGTGAATTCTTTGTCAGGGCTGCCCATTAACAAAATAAGCGTGGGAAGCATTTTGTCACCACCGAGTTCAGCCGCATCAGAGACATAGTTTAGGATTTGTGCGTGCTTCTGAGCTACGTCGTGCAAGAGCGGAAACCATTGTGGATCGCCACTTTCTGCGAGGTAGTCCGCACTTTTCATGTGCTCGTACGATCCCGCTTCGGTTTTCTCAAGCAAGTCGGCCAATGCTTTCATGCTGGGTTGGGTGTTCAGGCGGTGGAAAGCCAAGGGTGCGAATTGCCTAAATTCGTTACTGTCCGCGAAACCTAGTAACGTATCTTCCAAAGACTTCGGAGCAATACTAGCCAAGGTGCGCGCTGCTTCGTTGCGTCTATTCAGATCGCTCGACCTAAGCGCAGCGACGAACGCATGCAGTGATTCGGGATTCTCACTGAGGCTGGGGTCTACCTCGAAATACATCGTTGTTCGCACTTCGAGCGTGTCTTTGGGAGTATCAGGGCTAAAGTAATTTGTCGTCGCGTGGGCGTGAGGGAGATAGCGTTCGGCTTGCACTGAATATGGTCCCGGCGCACTTATAGAGTGGTCAAAGTTCAACAGAAGACGTTCAATACGAGACTTGCCCGAAGGGAGCACGATCGAGGAAGACAAACAACTTCCTGCCACCCCAAGGAGCGGGCATGACGATGTAGCTTGTGGGTCGCTCGATATCTTGATCTGGTAACCCGAACAGAACGAATAAGGATCAGCAGAATGAATGTTTTCAGACTGCGGCCCCTCGTTAACGACCTCGAAATAGAGAAAAATAGGCTCACCCGGAGCGAACCTCGACTTCTCCAGATAGAAGTGCCCGGAGAGTTGGCCCGTGGCTACAAGTGACCAGCCGATCAGTAACGTCGCAGCTAACCAACGCACTATCATGTTCCACAGATTAGACACCGTCGGAAGAAGGTTTGGAAGTCAGTTGACGAAACTAGGCCATTTCACTCAAAACCCCCGGCCAAGGGGATTTGGGTGAAATAGGATTTATCAGCAGCCACCGTTGAGCGTGACGCAATCCCGCTGGCATTTCTTTTGCTGGAGCCTGACGAACGTTACTCGTTTCAGCCGTTCGGGTTCGCGCCTATACTGCCGGCGTAAGCACTTTCCTTTTGTGTGCCCATTATGAGTCCGTCTGGAGTTCCTAAATCCAGACCGCCGAACGGAATTGTCATTCACCGATGGATGGCTATCCTGCTGGCGCTATTTGTCTGTCTGATTGTGATACCGCTTGCGCATGGAGCGGTTCCGTGGGCGATCTCCAAGCTGACACATCGCTATGGTTGGGTACACGGGTCGCCCGGGTTCTGGAATTTGCTCGGACTGATCCCGGTTGGCGTTGCCACGGCTCTCCTTATTTGGACACTGATCATAGGAATTGCGCATGCACCAAATGCCGTGAGGCTCGGGCTGGTGCCCTCGGTCTTGATCAGCGATGGACCTTATCGATTTACGCGGAATCCGATGTATGTCGCGGTATTAGCATTATGGCTGGGGTGGGCGCTGTTCTTTGGAAGCCTGGCCGTTTTTCTGGGATGTATCGCACTGCTGCTTGTTGTGAATCTCGTATTTGTGCCTCGGGAAGAACGGACTTTGGAAGCAGCATTCGGTCAGGCCTATCTTATGTACAAGAAGCGGGTGCCCCGTTGGTTGGGACAAGCCAACAGCCTGAGATAGGAGCTGTAATGGCTAGAAGCGCTCGAGCCTGACGCCGGCCCCAATTAACTCCTTTTGAAGCAAGGGCTCTTCCAATGGGATAGCAGGCGTTAGCACAAGCTTGCGCTGTCTGTTTCGCCTTTCTTGAGGTCAAAACGCGCAATGGCGATATTAGTGCGCCCAGTTGATCTCGTCTATCGGACGGTGTTCAGCCATCCGAGCTGAGAATTAGAGCAACAAAGAAATGTGGAAAGGCCCTCCTTTGGCGTAAAGAGTTGCTTCATGCATAGCTCGAAGGCCAACTTTACGCCTATTTGCCTCGCTAGAGCTAAGCTAGGGCGTCGAATTACTCGTCCTTGATTTCCGACGCTTGCGGTCAGGTCAGGATATAAGATTGGAGATGTCCATGAAAAGAGGCGGAGCGGCCTCTGCTTTCCTAATATCTGCATTTGTTGTATTAACCGTCGGCTGCGGGACTAATTCCCGAACCGACTGCGGGACTGATTCCCGAACTTTTCCTCTCGTCCAATTAAGCGATGCAAATGGAGTCCAGTCATACGGGATTGTCCCGCCTCGCTATAGGCCTGACGTGGCGTCGCGGTGGGTTTTATACAATCATGGCTTCGGGCAAAGTGGACGCAACATCTCCACGAACCCCCACGACAGATGCTTGGTAAACGCTCTGGTGGAGGGGGGCTACGTCGTGATTGCGTCGGACTACAAAGTCCAAAATTGTTGGGGCAATTCGCAATGCGTTACGGACATGGCTGCCGTTCAGGAGCGTTGGAAGGCGTATCTAAACCTCCGCCGTGCACCCTACGTCATTTCCGAGAGCATGGGCGGGATCGTGACCTGGAACGCGATTGCCCATGGTACGCTGTCTCCGCTCGCGGTGGTGGGAGTCTACCCTGTCTGCAACCTTTCCAATATGTATGCCGGAGGAACCGGACCGTTCTATCTGAGCATCCAGAGCGCTTACGATTTTTTGAGTCCCAGCGGGTATACGGCTGCGACTGCTGGGTCCGATCCTATGTTGGATCCGGCGTCGCAGTTCACTGCGTTTCCGATCCTCATTTGGGCGTCTTATTCGGATACTACCGTGGTGCGCTCTCACAACGAAGATCCGTTTGCAGCCCAGGTCAATGCGGCCGGCGGCAATGCGATCATCAACACCTCTACCGGAAACCACGGAGACGCAAGCAACTTCGATCCGCAGGCCGTCTTAGAATTCTTTGAAGCGCACTGAGGGCGGCTCCCCACGGTCCTGATTATCCCGGTAGTCGGACAAATGGAATCTCCTGCGGGCCTCAGAAGTCAGCTTCTCGGAAGCGACTGGCGTTAACAGCGACCGCACAAGTGAGCGGGAGGAAAACTATTTTGACTCGCGGTTGCAGGATACCCCGGTGTCCGATGGCGTTGATATCGCGGTCGGACTTTGCCTTTTAATGGACCGCGCAGACGAAGCGAACAGAGGAACCACAGGCGGAGTCGCCGGGAACGGTGTTATCAACACCACTAGCGCACAGCTTTTCGTTCTCACGATTAACACCTGCCTTCTGCCTTCCAGGCGAGGGCCGTTCTCGATCGGGTCGTTGACTAGTATAGGCTTTAGCCGTTGTAACGCTATCTCATTTGTCTGAATCAACCTGCCCGTAGAGTTCAGCCTTTCTACACCACGTGCTTCTCCTGGACTCAGCATTCAAACAAACCGGGCAACAGGCGGGAAATCGCCATCGGAGATCCCCGAAGGCGCTCGGAAAGAAGAGTTCCAAGCAATCCGGCACCAGCGGGCAGTTGAGCGTAGACTGAGCCGACAGCGAATGCCAATGGAAATCCTCGTTTAGCAAGGTTTGGCATGTGCTGAAAGCGATTCTTGATCGGCACCTCTGATCCCACTTTGGGGAAGGTTGGTATGAAGACTTTGACGTTGCTGCTCGTCGTCTGCGCCGGCACATCGGCGCAATTTGCGCAGGCGCAAGATCAGCTGTCCCTTGCCGCGATACGCGCCGCCTGCGCAGAGGATGCACAGAAGCTGTGTCCGGGAGTGCAACCGGGTGGGGGTCGAATCGTCGCCTGCCTCAAGGAGCACAAGGACTCGCTGTCTGATCGATGCAAACAGGCCGCCGGTCTGGCTGCGAACGCAAGTGGTAGCTCCGCGCCCGGTGCCCCTGCGGCAACGTCCGGCTCCTCTGGCGCCACTGCCGATTCGCCGGCTGCGTCCTCAAACTCGGTTGCTCGGCCGAGCGTTTCTGCGGCCACCGAAACGAAACCGGCTCCCGCATCCAAATCCGCACCAGCCAAAAGCAATGTTGCAAAAGGCGATTCGGCCACCCAGAGAGAAAAGTTCGTAGAGCGCGTCATTGCCGATTCAGAACATAACGGAATGCGCGCCGCAACCATTCACCTGCCGGAGAAGTGGAATTTCGAGAGCAAGATCGAATGGCACTATGGATGGATCGAGTACCCCATGACCTTTTCCTCACATTCTGAGAATCCCGACAACGCCGAGGCCTATTTCCAATACCCGCTCTTGCGGTTGGAAACCGTCGACGTCGCGCCCCAATTGAGGCAATACGATCCGGGCCGCAAAGTTAAACCTGGCGATCGTTTGCCCATGGGCGCAATTTCTATGGCACCGCAACCTCCGATGAAGGCGATGGGCATGTTCATCCAGAAGACTCGCCCCAATGTCACCAATTTCAAATGGCTTGGGCAACAGGACCTGCCGGACCTAGCAAAGGCCCTCCACCTGGATCCCTGGCCAAACGATCACGGCGTTGCGATCAAGATCGGCTATGACTTGAACGGCCAACCAGTTGAGGAGGCTTTCTTTGGCGTTTACTACATCTCCAAGCAAGGCAGCGACGCTGTGAGCGTAGGTCAGACGCAGATGGCCGCGGGCATGCTGCAACAGACGAACTGGGGATTCCGGGCCTTGCAAAGCTTTCGCGCGCCCGCAAACACACTCGACAAACGCATGCCGATGTTTTGTGTGATCGCCAAATCCATGTATGTCAATCCGGAATGGTCCCGGCTCTCCAAGGCGATCAACGACAAGATGCTGGCCGACTTCAACCAGAAACTGAAGCAGGGCTATGACCAGCTTCGCGCGGCTCAAGCGATCGTGGGCGAGACGATGAAGCAACAGGCGGCTTTCCAGGCGAACTTCGACAAACAAGAGGCGGCCTTCCGGTCGAGCGGCGGTGTCGACGACAGTTATCTGCGGGATGGCGGAAAACGCAGCGCTGCCGACCATTGGGACGATATGATTCGCGGCGTCGACACGGTCAACGATCCCAGCAACGGGGGTACGACGCAGCTCTCCAACCTGGGCCAATATCACTTCGCAGATGGATTTGGTAACTATCGCACTTCCGATGATCCCAATTACACTCCGGAAAAGGCGGGTGAAGTCGGAAGCTGGACGCCGATGACGGCTGCGCCGTGAGTACTCTCAAGCGAGGCCGAGACTCAGGTCTTCGCTCCTACACCCTCGTTCACAGGGACTACCTACTCGGAGTCTGCATCCCCTTTGACCGACGCGGTCTTGAGCTTCTGGTACCCGCGGCAAGTTTGGCGGGTCTCGACTCGTGCCTTTGCACGGCATTGGTGGACTCGGCGTAGATGCGGCACCTCAACTCCTCGAGCACGAGCTGACGTAGAGGGGTCACAGAGAGTTCCTCCTCTGCGAGACAAACTAGTAGCTCAGATCACCCCCCACCGTCGGCTCCGCGACACGCGAATGCGTCCGCCGCAGGCTTCGTTCAAATCCAGTTCGCGGAAGTGATCCACCGGAATCTAGAGACTCTTTGGAGTAACCGGCCATCGGACACAACGGAATTGTGGACGACTAGCCGACCAGCCACCCGCAAACGGTCCGACGAGTTCAGGAATGAAGCGACGGGATGCCAATGTGGACGAGGAATGTCTCGACATCTCTTCTGCAAACGTCGGGTGCTTGGTACCACATCTGATGTCCGGCGTCGGGTAGCACGATCGTTTCGCGGTTCGGAAGCAGGCGCGCCAATTCCTCGGTAATGAGTCCCAGAAACTGGTACGACTTGGCACCGGACAGCAGCAGCACTGGAGCGGTAATCCTTCGGATCGTCGGGGGTTCAATAGTGGGGAAGAGAATCCCAGTCGTCATCATCACATCCCACTCATGCGCATCGCGCAGCGTGTCCTCGCGAGCCGATTCCGGCATCTTGTCCCACGCATGGGGATCGTTGAAGACGTAAGCCATGAATGCCGCAATCCCGGCGTCGTGATCTCCTTTGCGAAATGCCTGCTGCATTGGCGCGACCATTTTCCGTTGGATGTCTTCAAACATTGCCTTTCCGGTCTTCGCTTCATCGCTCGGCAAATGCATCAAGAGAGAGATGGCAGGCGGCTCGGCCAACACAAGAGCGCGAACAAGTTCGGGGTGTTTGGCTGCCAGAAACAAGGCGGTGAGCGCGCCGTACGAATGACCGATCACCACGACCTTGCCGAGGTGGAGTGTGTGGATGAACGCAGCAAGATCCTCTGCATCCACGACGGCGGAGTAGCCACGGCGGACCGGATTGACGTTCGGATAGTTGTACCGCCGACTGTACGCAATCGCCCGATAATGCTTGGCAAATGGGCCGATCTGGTCCGCCCAATACCCGCCGTCGCTCAGCGAACCGTGGACGAAAATCAGGGGCGTTCCTGTGCCCTGTTCCACATAGTGCAGCGCGAGGCCGTGCCCGATATTGGCCGTTTGGAGGATCGGTGCATCGGCATTCGGCACGGCGCCGCCATGGGCAGAGAGCAAAGCGAGAACGATCGTTACAGTTACAATGCGTACAGTCCTGGCAGAGATTTTGGGCACAATGGCCTCCCTTCTCATCATCCATGCGCGTGCGAATTTCTGCGCGATCCAGACAGGCGCCGGCGGGCTCGGTCATGCGGCCCAAGTGTTCGTGTCAAGAATTGGGCCATTATTACGGCTGGCGCGAAGAGACAAAAACTAGAATGAAGTCGCGTAGGTTCCGAGGCCGAGCGTATGGCCGCAAATTATGCTGTTTCTTTTCACTGGAGTTTCCACTATGACGGGCCGGATACTGTGGTTCGCCACTGTGCTCCTGCTGACGTGTGATGGCACGGTATTCTGCGAGACACTGACGCCGTCCGTCGTGACGGTTCGGTCTGCTGACTGGGCGGATGTTCGGTCGAAGGTGGTGACGATCACGAGACGGTTCCGAAAATATGTTTGTTCAGAAATTCGTTTCGAAACTTGCCGTCCGGATCGTACTTTCTGCTCAGTTCGACGAAATCGGGCAATCTCTCATATCTGAAGTGCAGTTGCTCGGACGAGATGCTGAACAGCTTCCCCCAGTGCGGACGGGGGTGAAATGGAGCCAACTCCTTTTCGATTACGGGAAGCAATTTGCTGACCGCGGGCCATTCTTGCTTCCAGGTGAAGTGAATCGTGACGCTGGATTGCTTGTAACAAGGACTCATCCATAGATCATCGGCGGCAATCGTGCGGATTTCTGAAATCAGCAGGTGCGGCCCAATTTGATCATGCAGCCGTTCGACAGCGAGAAGCGCCTCTACCGCGTGCTCGCGCGGCACAAAGTATTCCGATTGCAATTCCTTGCCGGCGCTGGGTGTAAAACCCATGCGGAAGTGCGGCAGTCGTTCATACCACGGCCCAGGCACGCCCAACTGCTCGGTGCAGTTCTCGGCGGAGAGTTCCGCGATTGGGTGAAGATTTTTAGTCGCCCGTTTGCCTCCGAAAAACTCCGATGGAGCATCAAACGTGCGCCCTTGCTCGATACGGTTCTTTAGCCAGACTTCGTTGATCCGCTCCTTTTGCCAGTCGGTAAACAGGCTCACGCTGTAGGCAGCAGATTCGATTGTGTCGAAGTGGTCTTTCAGTTCGCGGAACGGAAGGTTTTCGTATACGTGTTGTTGCATCATGAAACGCGGCTGAACGTCCAGCGTGATCTTCGTGATGACTCCCAACGCTCCCAGTCCAACGACTGCACCCCGAAAAGTCTCGCCATCCTGCTGGCGAGAAAGCTTGACTACATCGCCCCGGGCATTTATCAGTTCGAGCGCCGAAACCGCAGTCGCGAGGTTGCCATTCTTATCGCCTGAACCATGCGTGGCGGTGCTGCAAGCCCCGGCGATCGAAATGTGCGGCAACGAAGCGAGGTTGTGCAGAGCCCATCCTCTGCTATCGAGGTACGGACACAACTGACCATAGGTCATGCCTGGCTCGACGGTTACGGTGCGCGTCTCGGGGTCCAGCGCAACAACCTTGTCCATCGTTTTCACTGTCAGAAATTGATCTGTGCTGTCGGCGATCTTGTTGAAACAATGGCGTGTTCCGAGCACCTTGAATTTGCTTTGCTTTCTGACATACTCACGCACCTCTTCTAGCGAGCCCGCGGAGTGCGACTGTTCGGTGCCGTATTCGATGTTTCCTGCCCAGTTTCTCAGTTTGTCGCCGGTGGCCCAGGAGAGCAAGGGCGAGATGAATGGGCTCGTCAGAGCGGTGGAGCAGAGTTTGAGAAAGGCTCTTTTATTCATGGATGAAATTGGGCGCGCACGATCCAAGTGAGTATAGACCAAGAACCATCCCGCCACTTGAGTACCCTACACCAAGGCGGTTGGATAACCGCGGCGCCCACCGTTTTAACGCCCTTCTAGTTCGTCGTGGCTTTTTGTCCGGTCAGTTCCCGGATGAGCGCTGCCTCCCGTTCTCGATATGGTTTCCCGTCGGGGTGCAGTACGTCGTGGAACCAAACTGTAGGCGGAGTTTTGACGTACGGCCGCTCCCATGAATCCCAAGGAAGATTGGTTTGCGACCTGCCTGTGACGAAACCCCAGTTGATCGCCGCAACGCGATGTTGTTTGGCGAGCGGCAAGATTGTGTCGAAGGTACTTCCCGCCGATCGAGCCATGTATTCCGTGCAGATGATAGGCCGATGGTATTGCTCGAGGCCCGTAACCTCTTTTTCAAAATTCTCTGGCCAACTGTAGTTGTGAAATGAGATCACATCTGACTCGGCTACTTGAATTGCTGACACTGCTGAAGGTTTCGCCGCCGGCGTGAAGTCGTCCTGGAAGATACCGCTAGTCAAAGGCTGCGAGGGATGCCCCTCGCGCGCCCACGCAAAGACTTGTGGCAAAAGCGCGATCACTTCTTTGCTGTCAGCGGGTTCATTCCACACATCCCACGCGACGATCCGTCTGTCTTTGGCGAACGCACTCACCACGCCATGTACATATTCTTTGAGTCTGGGATATTGAGAAGTATCTTTGAGCGCGGGTTGACCGGGGCTCTGCACCCATCCAGAGTTATGCACGCCCGGAATAGGAGGATGTTGCGGACCTAGTTTCGGCTCGGGCTCCCAGCAGGAATCAAAGAGCACGAAGATCGGGTGGATGTGGTGCTTGTCGGCGATCGTCAAAAACGTATTGATTCGTTGGGTAAAGGCTGCGGAATCCTGCTGCCACAGGAGATCGTGAAGGAACACTCGCATCGTGTTCATGCCCAAGCCTTCGGCCCAACCAAATTCTTTGTCGATTTGTTGAGGATCGAAAGTTTCTACTTGCCACATTTCCAACTCGTTGATCGCATTTGTTGGAACATAGTTGCTGCCGACAAGCCATGGCTGCCGCGCATACCAGCCATTTGCCTGAGCCTCGGTCCATCGTTGTGCGTTTCCGGTGGTCCAGCCAGGCAACAGCATTAATACGAGAACGGTCATGAGCAGGAATGTTCTTGGATAGCGTTTCATGTCTGACCTTTCATGTCTCAGTTCTCCTGCGTCTAGGCATCAACGAACGAATTGATCCGAGGCGACCGCGCGGACGCCGTCGGTGGCGCTTAAGACATAGATGTCCGGGCGAAGGTGGGTACGCCGCTCATACTCGATTGCGACAGAACGCTTAAAGGCGTCGGTCGCTTCGGCATGAAGCAGATTAATAGTACATCCACCAAATCCGCCCCCCGTCATCCGCGCCCCAATAACGCCTGGCTGGATCATCGCGATTTCGACCATTGAGTCCAGTTCTGCGCAACTGATCTCGTAATCGTCACGCATGCTGCGATGCGATTCTGCCATGAAAATTCCGAACGCCGGAAGATCGCCACTGAGCAACGCTTCCGCCGCCCGTTGCACGCGTTCGTTTTCGGTTACGACGTGACGACAACGACGGTAGATGAGTTCCGGCAAGATTTCCTTGAACAGTTCAAGCTGGCTTGGCGTAACATCGCGAAGGGCGCGGATCCCCGGTATGACAGATGAAAGCCGATGCACTCCCTCCTCGCACTGCGCGCGCCGCAGGTTGTACTCACCTCCTGCCAGTTGGTGCTTAATTCCAGTGTTACAAACCACCAACAGTACGTCCGGCGGAATCGGCAGTGGCGTCGCTTTTAAGGAACGGCAGTCCAGCATAAGAGCGTGACCCGCGCGGCCGAGCGCGGAAATGAACTGGTCCATCATGCCAACGCGTGCGCCGACAAAATCGTTTTCGGCGCGGTGGCAGGCCATAGCAAGCTGCACGAGATCAATCTTCGTTCCAGTGACGTCGAGGAGCGCGTAACCAGTTGAAATCTCGATCGCTGCAGAGGAGCTTAGTCCCGATCCGATGGGCACCTCTCCGCGGACTAGGATGTCAGCGCCTGAGAGTGCGTAGCCACTGTTTTCCAACGCCAGCGCGGCTCCAACGACATAATCGCTCCAATCGCCGCGTCGAGCCAGCGCCTTGTTATCCAGATCTACGAATACGGTTTCGCCGAAATTGGACGAGTACACCCGGAGGTGGCGGTCTGCTCGCGGCGCAATCGCCACCCAGCAATAGAGGCCGATGGCTGCCGGCATAACAAATCCTTCGTTATAATCGGTGTGCTCCCCGATCAGGTTTACACGGCCGGGAGCGCGATACAACCGAGCGTGGCCTCCAAACATTTCTTCAAATAACTGTTCTGGCCCGGGGGATAGAGTCGCCAGCTGTGTCTGCGTGAAATTGGATCGAACGTCCGAGCTATTCATCGATCGACCTCCAGCGTGACCACCGACACGGAGTGTTCCGGCAGAGTGACGGTGAAGGAAGGACCGGCGGTGAGCGAGTTCATCGTGATGTGCACCGTATCGGGATGCGTGAAGTCGTTTGAGGCCGCCAAACCATCGCCATTCAAGATCTCGATATGGGCTTGCTGCTTTGCGCGAACTCCAGCCAGCAACACTTCCAAAGGCAAGGCTCTTCGTGGATCAGTATTCACCGCCTTGATGAATACCCGTCTACCATCCGCTGTCCGGCTCACGACGGCATCGATGGTCGGAATCGTCTTACCTTCAAGCGTGGAATCGAACGTTGGTCCGCGCAAGGTGCTGGCCAATCGTTGGCGGCCGAGGTGGGTGGCATAGAGCATATTCACCAGATAAGTCGGGGTGACAAAAACGGCATGCCGACTCGCTTGGATTACGCCGCCGCTCCATCCATTCACCATGTCTGATACCGCGCTCATCTCAACGAGATCGCCAGTGCGCTCGAACACATTCATCAGACGCGCCGCATAGAGCGCAGACTCCATCGAGTGTTGTCGCGGCAGAGGTAGCGACGTATTCCACTCGTTGACTGCCAGCTTGATCTCGCGGCTGGGCACGAGTTCACGAATGATTTGCTGCATCTGCCCGTAGAAATGCTCGTAGTGCAGCGGATGTGCCCACAGATTATTGATGTCACCTTTCATCTCACTGTCGCCGTAATAGTGATGGACTGCCAGGTAATCGATGTTTCGTCCGGCAATCTTCAAGACGGTTCGGTTCCAGTCGAGATTGTTGTCGCCTGAAGCAATGATCTTAATCGAAGGATCGATGGCCTTCATTGCTTCGGCGTAGCGATTAAGATTGTTAGCGTACGTAACCGCATCGCTGTGGCCGCGCACCCAATCTCCCCATATTTCGTTTCCGATCTCCCAGTACTTCACGTGGAATGGTTCGGTGCTGCCGTTCGCGGAACGAAGTGCGCCATATTTCGACTGAGGAGGCCCGTTGCAGTATTGCACCCATGCGGCGGCTTCATCGGCGGTTGCGCCGCGTCCCTCCACGTTGACCGTGAGTGATGGTTCAGTTCCAATTCGCCGAGCAAATTGGATGAACTCGTTTGTCCCGAAGTCGCTCGGCTCCAATTCGTTTCGCCAAGAGATGTTCACCCAAACGGGCCGTTGATCGCGGGGACCGACGCCCCATTTCCAGTGATAATCCTGTGCGACGTTTCCACCCGGCCAACGAATGAATGCGGGATGTAGCGCCGCGACTCTCTGCGCAACCTCGTGGCGAACACCTGCTTCAGCGTCGCCGGGCATCAGCGAAACTTGATCGAGCCACAGCCTTCCGTGGCCGTGAAACAGAATAGCAAGTTTTGCTAAGGGATCGGATTTTGCGGACGCGAGCGTGAATGGATATTGCTTCCAATCGCCGCTAATGTCGGCGAGAGTAGCGCTAGCATATTGCTCACCCCCGGTTTCATCAGCTTCCAGGGCGACCGTAACGCTCCCGTTATAATCCGTACCTTTCAGCCATAGGTAGCCGTGGTACTCGATTCCCTCGCGTACTGGGATCCATCCCTGGCGGATGCCACGTCGCTGTCCCTCGTCGTGCTGGATGTCGACCCTAAGCGAATGCTGCGTCGCGAGGGTGTTGGCATCTCCATCTACAGGAGTGTAGACCCTCGAATCCCATGCAAACTGCATCGCGCCGTCATCATTCCGATCGTCTGGGTCACGTTCCCAATGCCTCGGCAATCCCAGCGCGTCCGGCGATTCGTCAAAACCCCGATCCCTTACCAGTTCCGCACTCAGCCCACTTTTAATATCCTGAAACATGAACTCAGCGAACTGCCCGTATAAGGTCGGACTAATGACGTTCTCGATCTTAGCCGCGTCAATTGTGAGCGTCGCTGTCGTTCCACTCTGCGCTATCGCACCACCGCGCAGAAGAAAAAGAAGCAAGATTAAAGCGGGTAATACGTTTCGGAGACTTGTCCTCCCGCGTCTAGAAAACCTCACGTCTGCACCTTCGATTGCTGCTGGAATCTGCAGGCACCGTGTCAGGACCCATTGAAAACAGACGAAACGCAGAACAGCATGAGAGGTATTGCAAAGCCCCAAGGCAACAGGTCCTCAGACCCCTTGACTTCTTGCCTTGCAATCAACCTGTCAGGATGGGTATGGTATCAGAAATGTAACCGGTTACAGGAAAATGCCATGAATTCGAGGCGAATTTTCTTCCGGCGCTTGTTATGGACCGCAATCGGAGCGGTCACAAGCAGTGCGCGGGCTAACTTTGGAGCGAGGCCTGTGCGTGCCGGGTTGGCGACTTCCGGACGATTCGCATTCTTGCCCCTAAGGGCAGTCGAGCCTTTGGGCTGGTTGAAGGAGCAGTTGCAAATTCAAGCGAGCGGGTTGAGCGGGCATCTGGAAGCGGTGTGGAAGGACGTGGTCCCGACAGTGGTTGGCTCGGGGGTAAAGGCGAAAGCTGGGAAAGAAGTCCGTACTATCTGGACGGCTATGTGCCGCTGGCATATTTGCTCGACGACGACGCGATGAAGAAAAAGGCGCAGAAGTGGATCGATTGGACGTTGGACCATGTGCAAGCGAACGGGATGATCGGTCTGCGTCAAATGATGACTTGGTGCCGCGGATCGTAATGCTGAAGGTCTTGGCGCAATATTGCGAAGCGACGGGAGACCCACACGTGATATCGACAATGACAAGATATTGCGAATACCAGCTGTCCGCGCTGCCGGGCCGCCCGCCCATTGCAGGAATGGGGAAAATTCCGCTGGCAAGACGAGGCTCTCGTAGTGCTATGGCTGCACGAGCGCACAGGGAATCCAAAGCTGCTTCAATTGGCAAGGCCCCTTCACCAACAAGGGTATGACTGGCAGAAGAGTTTCGAGCATTTCGATCTCACGGAGAAGACAGACAAGCACTTGCTAGACACCAATGCGGGGGATCCCCGGGACTAAATACGTCCTATGGCGGCGCATGGCGTCAACAACGCGATGGGACTGAAGCATTCTTCGGTTTGGTATCGGTTGACCGGAGCCGGTCACGATCGCCGGGCATTCCATGAACAATTGGGGAAACTCGGCCAATACCACGGATTGCCGAAGGGGCTGTTCAGCGCGGATGAGCACCTTGCCGGAAGAAACCCTTCCCAGGGAACTGAACTGTGCACGGTGGTCGAGATGGTGTATTCGCTCGAGCAAGCATTCGCGGTGTTGGGTGACGTCGCTATCGCCGACCGACTCGAGAAAGTTGCGTTCAATGCGCTACCTGGGACACTGACTGACGATATGTGGGCGCACCAGTACGATCAGCAGTCGAACCAGGTGCCGTGCGATAAGCGGGAACGCCAATGGAGTACGAATGGGCCGGACTCAAATTTATTCGGGCTGGAGCCGAATTTTGGATGCTGCACTGCGAACTATCATCAAGGCTGGCCAAAGTTGGGGTCTTCGATGTGGATGCGAACGCAGAATGGAGGACTGGCGGCGGCCGTATATGGTCCAAATATCGTAGGGACGATTGTGTCCGGAGACGGGCCGATCGAAATTGAGCAGCAGACGAACTATCCTTTTCGCGAGTCGGTGACTATGGAGGTCCGGCCGAAACGAGGGTGTAGTTTCGAGTTGCTCTTGCGGATCCCCGAGTGGGCGCAAGGAGCCACGTTGTCGGTAAATGGCAAGACGAACCCGGAAACCATACCAGGACGGTTCGCAACTGTCGACCGCGCGTGGGACCAAGCGGATCGAGTGGAGATTTTGCTTCCCATGAAGCCTCGTATCACGAGATGGTTTCGGCAGTCCGTTGCGGTTGAGCGTGGTCCAGTGGTTTTTTCACTGCCCGTACGAGGTAAGTGGTCTAAAGGTAATGGATCGTGGATCCGCCTCAGATTGGCAAGTCGTTCCCGAGGATGATTGGAATTATGCACTCGATCTAAGCGCTCGGACAAAGGACTCGATACGAGTCATTGAAAGAGAGGGGACCGGCGGCGCGTTCACCGAATCGCGTGCTTCGGTCCACTTGATCATGAGGGGCAGCAAGGTTTCCCAATGGAGCGAGGTCCAAGGATCGGCTGGGGAGTTGCCTGTGGGTCCGGTGAAGACAGCCGCGTCAGCCGCTGAATTGACTCTGATTCCCCACGGCGCAGCGAAATTGAGGGACACCGCTTTGCCGCAAATTCTTTGACACTGAATGGAATTCGATTGCGACCTTTAGTCCGAAACGACTCGAAATTTAGGAATCAGGAACGGGAACGGGCGCATGGGCCCGTCGACATCCGGATGATCAATTCGGTTGGAACGTTCCACTCTCTTCCGTTCTCCGAGTCAGAAGTGGAAGAAAGCGCCTCAAATGCGAGTCGTGATATTTCCACTCTTGGGATTCGGACCGTGGTCAGCTCAGGCCGAGTATGCCTTGAGAAGTTGATGTCGTCGAAACCGATGATCGAGATCTCGCCGGGGACGTTGACATTCTTTTGTTGAAGGGCGTGCAGCGCGCCGATCGCGCAAAGGTCGTTAGAGGCAAGCACCGCAGTTGGCTTCTGAGGCAGAAGATTCAGCATGGCCGTGAACCCCCCTTCGATACTGTGTTCGCCGTCGGCGATCAAGCTGCTCGAAGTGGTAAGGGCATTTTGTTTGGCGACTTTTAGATAAGCATCGTAACGTATTTGGGCAGATTTGAGGCGCTGCGGCCCACGAATGAATGCGATGCGCTCGTGATGGAGTCCAACCAGGTGCTGGATCGCCTGACGAACGCCCCCGGCATAGTCCACTCGAATGTTGCTGAACTTCTTCCCCGGAGTCCCGGTATCAAGCGTGACGATGGGTACACCGGCGCGCTGCATTTGTTCGATCAACCCCTGTTCCATTTCAGAAGTCATGATCGCGATGCCCTCAACCTTGCGGTTGAGAAGGCGATGGACACACAATTTGGTGCGTTCCGGACTGTACTCGGTATTAGCGACGATAACGTCATAGTGGCGCTCGATCGCGACGTTCTCGAAGGCCTTCACGAGGTCGGGAAAGAACGGATTAGTAATGTCGGAGATGATGAGTCCGAGAATATGGCTCTTGCCGGAGCTCAGCGAGCGCGCATGCGTATTCGGGTGGTAATTCAGATCCCGGATCGCAGCCCAGACTTTCGCGGCCGTAGCCGGTGCCACGGCGTCGGAACCGTTGATGGTGCGGGACACGGTTGCCGTAGAGACCTTCGCTTTGGCGGCCACCTTCCGGATGTCCACAGAACAAAAACATACCACTTTTCAACCGGACCCGCTTGCAGCAAGGAACCCGCCACGCAAAGTGCAGAGCTTAATTATTCCGTTATACCCCTCGCAACGAGAATTTTGTTCTCGTTTTGGAGTGGGTATCAAGGGCGAAGCCCTTGTCTAGTTAGAGAAGCCACAAGGCACTCAATACAAGCATGTCTGAAACAAGCTCGGTGTGGTAATGTGTTTCGCGCACGCTGTAACCGCTTACAGGAAACTTCGTAAAAAGATCTTTGCATAGTGGCCGAAAGTTACTCTCTCAGGTGACCTCATGATTTCAGGATTAAAGAAGTCTTCAGGTTGGTCAGCGTCAGTTATTCTCGTCGCTTTCCTTGCCTTTCTGCACTCAGGTCCTTTGTTCGCGCAGATATCCCGCTGGAGCGGGGAGAAAGCGAAGACTTGGTATGACCAGCAGCCGTGGCTGGTCGGCAGCAACTACATTCCTGAAGACGCGATCAACGAGTTGGAAATGTGGCAGGCGCAGAGTTTCGACGCCGCCCAAATCGACAAAGAGCTTGGTTGGGCGGAGGGTTTGGGGATGAACACGATGCGGGTCTTCCTCCATGACCTGTTGTGGCAGCAGGATGCCGTCGGATTCAAGAAGCGCATCGATCAATTCCTTGAAATCTCTTCTCGGCACCACATCAAGCCGTTGTTTGTGCTTTTCGATTCGTGTTGGGATCCGCACCCGAAATTGGGATTGCAGCACCCTCCTATTCCTGGAGTTCACAATTCAGGATGGGTGCAGTCTCCGGGAGCCGCCGCGCTAACGGATTCAGCCCAGGAGGAGCGCCTGAAGGCCTACGTGGTCGGCGTGGTCAGCGCGTTTGCAAATGACTCTCGGATACTCGGCTGGGATGTATGGAACGAGCCCTCGAACACGAATGAAGGCAGCTACTCCAGACAGGAACCGGCGAACAAGCAGCAATTGGTGGAGGTGATGCTACCGAAGGTTTTCTCATGGGCCCGGGCGGCGCATCCTTCGCAGCCTCTTACCAGTGGCGTTTGGGATATCGATTTTGAGAATGGCAAGCCGACGACAAAGACCCAGCAGACCCAGTTGGAGGAGTCCGACATCATCACTTTTCACAACTACGGATGGCCTGAGAGCTTCGAAAGGGAAGTGCTGTTCCTGCAGAAGCTGAATCGACCTGTGATCTGCACTGAATATATGGCACGTGGTGCGGGCAGTACCTTTGACACGATACTGCCGCTCGCAAAAAAATATAAAGTCGCAGCAATCAATTGGGGGTTTGTTGCGGGCAAGACACAGACCTACTATCCCTGGGATTCCTGGCGGCACCCCTACATTTTGGATCAGCCTACAGTGTGGTTCCACGAGGTGTTCCACCCGGACGGGAAGCCGTATCGCGATGCTGAGGTCAAACTGATCCGGGAGTTGACGGGCAGGGAAAGGCCGTCGGAATCTCGTTAAATTGATTTTCCATGGAGAAAAATGGGAACCTGAAGCCTTTGCCCGCAACTACCGTGTCGGAAATGGAAGCGCTTACACGTGTCGCCGCCAGCGCAGCCGAATCGCTTCCATCGAAATCGTAGCCATTTGCTCCGACGCAGACCCGGCTCGACGACATGAGGAGACCACGATGCAACTAGCGTTCGCGTTGAAGGGGTTCGTCATCACCATGCTTGCACTGTCGACCGCTGAAGCGAAGGATTTTCGTCCTCCCGCCGTACCGTTGATTGCGAACAATCCGTACTTCAGTGTTTGGTCGATGGCCGACCAGCTTACAGACGATGTCACCCGGCACTGGACCGGCACCCCGCAGTCGCTGGGTGGACTAGTTCGGATTGATGGCAAGCCCTACCGCATTATCGGGAACGAACCGCGTCGGGTGCCGGCGATGGAGCAACGGAGCGTTCAGGTCCTGCCTACACGAACGATTTACGACTTCGAGGCTGCGGGCGTTGGCATCGCGCTGACCTTTATGACTCCGGCACTGCCCTCCGATCTGGATGTTATGTCGCGCCCCGTGACGTACGTGACTTGGGCAGCGCAGTCGAAGGATGGCAAGGAACACTCCGTCTCGCTCTATTTCGATGCTTCGGGCCAATTAACCGTCGACAGTCTCGCGCAAGAAGTTGTCGCATCGCGATTCCAGTTTGGAGGCCTGACGGCACTGCGAGTTGGCAGCCAGCTGCAACCCATTTTGCAGAAGGCTGGTGACTACATACGGATTGACTGGGGCTATCTCTACGTGGTCTCGCCCGCGGGAGTCGGCGTAGATCAGGTCATCACCAGCAGTCGAGCAGGCAGGAACGGATTTGCCCAGGACGGATCTATGCCGACCAGCGATCTGGATGCGCCAAAGCCCGCGGGGGATCGCGATGGACCTGTGTTGGCTTATCGGTTTGATCTGGGAAAAGTTGGCTCAACTGCCGTCTCCCGTTATGTGGTGTTGGCCTACGATGAAGGATTCTCGATGCAGTATCTCTATCGCTGGTTGCGTCCTTACTGGAAACGTGAAGGCGCAACCATGGCCAACCTGCTCGAAGAGTCACTCAAAGATTACGAGCCGCTCAATGCCAAGTGCAATCGATTTGATGAAGAGTTGATGGCAGATCTCGTCCGTGCGGGAGGGCAGGACTATGCACGGATGGCCTCGCTGGCATATCGGGAATCATTCGCGGCGCAAGACTTAGCAGCGGACTATGATGGCACCCCGCTGTCTTTTCCGAAAGAGAACTCGAGTTGTGGTTGCGTCTCGACAGTAGATGTCATTTATCCAGCGGCGCCAATTCTGCTGCTCTTCAACACAACCCTGCTGAAGGCATCGATGACTCCCGTAATGGCTTACGCCGAAACCTACCACTGGCCGTTTCGTTGGGCTCCGCACGATCTTGGAATCTACCCACATGCCAATGGGCACGACTACCCCGCTAACGTTGACTTGGATTCAGTAGAAGGACACATGCCCGTGGAAGAAAGCGCGAACATGATCCTGATGGCGGCCGCGCTCGCCAAGGCGGACGGGAACGCGGACTACGCTGCCAAGTATTGGCGGCTCTTTTCTACGTGGGCAAAATACCTGAAGGAAAAGGGCTTGGATCCAGAAAAGCAAATTGTTACCGACGACTTCACCGGACCGCTTGCGCACAATGCGAACTTGTCGGTGAAGGCTATTTCCGCGCTTTCCGCCTACGCGAGACTTTGCGAGATGCTCGGCAAGATTGATGAAGCTGCCGCTTACAGCAAAGTCGCCAAGCAGTACGCTGAGCAATGGCCGCACTTGGCCGGGGACGGAGATCACTTCCGGTTAGCCTTCGACCAGCCTGGGACCTGGAGTCAGAAATACAACCTGGTGTGGGACAAGATACTGGGCCTGAATCTGTTTCCAAAAGAAGTGGCCCACAACGAAATTGCATTCTACAAGACCAAACAGAACGCTTACGGTTTGCCGCTCGATTCCCGAGCCCAATACACAAAGCTGGACTGGCTTCTCTGGACGGCCACGCTGTCAGATAACCGTGCTGACTTCGAAGCGCTTTTTTCTCCGGCTTATAAATTCACAAACGAGACTCCCGATCGCGTGCCACTCACTGACTTTTATGAGACAGACACTGGAAAACATCGTGCTTTTCAAGCACGTTCTGTCGTGGGTGGCGTATTCATTCCTATGCTTACTGACCAATCCACCTGGAAGAAGTGGGCGGGACGCGCGGCGACTCCACAAACCAAATGATGGCTGCATAGAACGAACAGAACAGCTTCTTTCGTCGTTACCGAGTCAGGTCAGACACGACAGAGTTACGGTGACCGTTAATCATTTGCAACCGTGAGCGGTCTACGCATCTGCCGACTGCTGTCACAATATCGTTATGATGACTCGGTAGTAGATTCACATTGGATTTTTCTTGACAAGAATCTCGCTCCGAGTTCAGTATTTCCCATTACTAATATGTAAGCGGTTACATGGTCGAGCAAATTCTGCCAGCAAGTTTCCAAGCGCCATGGCGAGATCAACGGAAACCTGCCCACTCACCTTCGCCTTTTCAAGCACCTCAAGATGCTGATCAAGACCAGACTTCAAGAGTAAAGATGCAAAAGCTGTGGCAGAGGCGGCGGAAGCCTCCGGCAACCCGTTCCAGGCAAGCACGAGCGCGGCAAGCGAATCCTTTTGTTTGAGGCCAACATAGTCCTTTGCCAGTACCAGCATGCCCTCAGACGATCTGTGAAGGTCCGCCAGAATGTGGTTCCGCGACGCTCAAGGAAGCTCTAAAGTTGCCGCTCGAGGTTTCGACCTGCGCTAAGGCAAAAAAGCACTTCCCTGTTTCCCGGGTCGGTGCGAAGGGCCTCGCGGAGCGCTTCTCGCGCCTGCTCCTTCTTTCCCGTCAAGATGTAGACGTCGCCCAGGGTAATTTGGGCGTCCACCAATCCTGGATCTAGTCGCAAAGCTGTCCTGAGCAATTCTGTGGCTTCCTGATACTTCTTCTGGCGAACACGAATCGCGCCCAATGTGGCCAAAGCCGCAGGCCGTGTGGACGAGTCGCGAAGAGCCAATCGCGCTTCCTTTTCTGCTGTTGCTAGACCGCTCGCGTCCATCATTTGGACGGATTGTTGAACATGATCCAGATTTGACTGGGCCGTGCTCCACGACGGTGCGAGCAAGAGAGAGATGCCGACCAGAAGCGCGAGCACCAGGCATATCCTCATTAGCGAACAGGGGCGCTCATGCTGGTCATCTTTTTCAATCACAAATCGTATGGCACGATCCATGGACTGCGGTTCTCCAAGGCGCCGACCCCTTAGTTTAATGCGGTTCGGGAGCAATGAGGGGTTCCTGTACCGCGTGTTCAAGACGCACGTCGCCAGAGGGATGCTGAAGCTGCGCGTACTTTGCAGGCGCCTCCGCGCTCTCCTTCTGGTTCCCAAGTTCACGCAATACCAGCCCGAGAACGTAGTAGTAATCCGGTGCCTGTGGGTTGATCTCGATTGCGTTCCGTGCGGCGTCGGCAGATTTCTGTAGTTCTCTCCGCATCCGGTAGGCCTTTGCCATCTCGAAATAGACCGTATCCGAACGAGGATTGATCTGCATCGCTTTGCGCGCATAGGTGAGGGCTTCTGTCGCGTTCCTCTGACGATTGTAGAAAGAGCTCAGATAAATATAGGGCCATTCGGATCTGTGTTGTTTTGCTGGTCTTCGAGTTGGATGGCTTTGGTGTAGTTCTTAAGCGCCTCCGCACCGTCGCCAAGTGCCTCCATGGTAATTCCCAGATTACTGTAGGCCTTCACCGAGGACGCATCCAGGCGGATGGCATTCTGAAATTCCGTTTTTGCAAGTGGGTAGACGCCCCTCGTGTAATAGGTGCGAGCAAGAAAGTAGTGAATCTCTCCCGACTCTGGTTTGAGCCGCGCCGCCTCCAGCAATTCAACCTCCTCCAGATCGTAGCGGCCGATGAGGCTGCAGTCCAAGGCGAGAATTTTATGCGCTTCGGCATTGGTGGGATTGAGTTCGAGCGATTTCGACAACTCCTTGATCGAAGAGCCCACATTGTGAGTTCGGAATTCGACATAACCAAGATCGTAATGAGCTTTCGAAGATTCCGGATTGTTTTTGAGATAGTCGTTCAGGCGAGACTCGCTCTCTTGAAACTTGTTCGCCGCGATATCTCGTTCAACATCTTGCAGAGGTCCGTCAGAGTCTCCGCTTCCGCGTTTGCTATTGTCGCCTGTTGTTTCCTGTGATAAGGAAATTGCCGGCACAACGGGCGATTTAATGTTGATAGCGACCAGCGCGAAAAGAAATACAATCAGCTGGATGCTCATATTGCTGACGTCAACCTGGAGAACTCACACTACGACCGCCGGGCCGGAGGCAGTGGCGGCGGAATTTCCTATGCTACCATAGCGACCAATTGCTTCCGCTCATGGAGCGGCTGGGGTCCACGGGGATGCAAACGGTTACATTCATTCCAAACTTCGTCACGGCCGGTTCCTGCCCCGCCAAGCACAGACGGGAAACGCGGGCACTTTGGATCTCGTCGGCTGGATTGGTTTCGACCAGGGAGGCGGGTTGAAGGCGATCTCTCATTCTGCCCGGTTCCGTCCAAAGATTGGCGTTTTCGCAGTCGTCTTTTCACTTGTCACGAGTTCGGGGATGCTGGTTCTGCGCACCGCTCGGGCCGAAACCAAGCCCGCAGCCTCTTCCTCGGTTGGCATCCCGGTGACCTATACCGACGTCACGAAGATAGCCGGGTTGACGTTCCAACAAGATGGCACTGGCTCCGACCAGAAGTACTATCTGGAGACGATGGGTACCGGTGTGGCCTGGCTCGACTACGACCAGGATGGCCTGATGGATCTTTTCTTCGTTCAGTCAGCGGCCACTGAAATTTACAAACCTCCGCGACCATTGCGATGCGCTCTCTACCATAACAACGGTGATGGAACGTTCACCGACGTGACGCCAAAAGCCGGTCTTGGTGGCGAAGGACACTACGGCCAGGGCGTGGCTGTCGGCGACTTTGATAACGATGGCTACCCTGATCTTTACGTAACCGGTTATGACCACGCCATTCTCTACCACAACAACGGAGATGGCACATTCACCGACGTCACGGGAAAGGCCGGCGTTGCGGACCAAGGCGGCTGGTCGACCAGTGCAGGATGGTTTGATTACGACAAGGATGGCTGGCTCGATTTGCTCGTCACGAACTACATTGAGTGGACTCCAAAGATTAATATCTGGTGTGGAGAACATCGGCCGGGCTATCGTTCCTACTGTCATCCGGGAAACTACAAAGGCCAAAAGACAAAGCTCTACCACAACAACCACGACGGCACCTTCACGGACGTGAGCGACGCGTCTGGCGTCGGCAAGCTCGAATCTAAGGGGATGGGCGTGGTTCTGGCTGACTTCAACAATGACGGCTGGCCAGACATTGCAATTGCGAATGATTCGTGGCCGAATTTTCTCTTTATTAACAAACACGACGGCAGGTTTGAGGATGTCTCTCTTTTTTCTGGAATCGCCGCGAGCGAAGACGGCCGCTATGAGGCAGGAATGGGTATCGATGCTGCCGACGTGGATGGCGACGGCTGGCTTGACCTCTATATTACGCACCTGGATTTTGAGTTGAATCGCCTTTATCACAACAGCCAAGATGGCACTTTTACCGACGACACGTTTCGCTCGGGTATCGGCAACAAAGCGATTTTGCTCAGCGGCGTGTCTATGAAATTTCTGGATTACGACAATGACGGGTGGCCCGACATCTTACAGTTGAATGGCGCCATGCTTGACAATATTCAGCTGTACCACAACCAGGTGCTGTACAAGGAGCCGCTACTGATGCTGCGAAACTTGGGCAAGGGCCAGTTTGATAAAGTCTCGGATTCGCTGGGGCCTGATTTCGTACGGCCCATTGTCGGGCGTGGCGTGGCAACCGCCGACTACGATAACGACGGCGACATTGACATCGTGACAAACAATCGCGACGATTATCCAATGCTTCTGCGCAACGACGGTGGAAATGCGAATCATTGGCTTACGGTCTTTTTGATCGGCACGAAATCGAACCGTGATGGGATCGGGGCTTCACTGAAGCTGACCTCCGAAGGATCGTCACAAGTTGAACAAGCTAAGGGCGGTATGGGTTACATGTCCGCAAGCGATCCGCGGATTCATTTTGGTTTGGGGAAGCGGACGAAAATTGACTCTCTTGTGATCACCTGGCCGAGTGGCCAAGAAGACCGCCTAAACAGCGTTCCAGTCGATCAGATCATTGCGGTCCAAGAGGGCAAAGGAGTCGTGCCGCGAAAATTTCCGAGAATTGTGAGCGGCAAGTGACGAACAGCTGGAAACCCACGGTGGTCCACACCGAACCGTTACCAAACAACATCATGTCTGACGCGGAACTATCACAACTATGAATTTTCCACGGCGGCGCTTCCTTGGTTCTTCTCTTGTCGTTCTTGGGAGTACTCTCCTCGACGCTCTCACAACTCCGCTTTGGCGGTGGGGGAGTTGCGTGGTTCTGCAGTCGCCTGCGGCTCAGAATCCAACGTCTCCAGTGCAGTTCGTCGACGTCGCCCGAGAAGCTGGCCTAAATCTTCCAAACGTCTGGGGCGGCGCAGATCACAAGCGCTACATCATCGAGGCCAAGGGTAGTGGTCTGGCATTTTTTGATTACGACAACGACGGTTGGCTCGACATCTATTTGACGAACGGAACGCGCTTAGGTGAGAAGTGGCCCGCAGGGAAGGCTCCGACTTCGCAATTGTTCAAGAACAATCGCGACGGTACCTTCACTAGCGTCACGGAAAAATCCGGTCTCGGACAAACGGGATGGCAGACCGGCGTTTGCGTTGGCGATTATAACAACGACGGATGGGATGATCTGTTTTGCTGCTTCTGGGGTCACAACATCCTGTTCCACAACAACGGAGACGGCACGTTCACGGACATGACCCGCAAAGCTGGGGTCTACAACGAGCAGGTTCGCTGGGGCGCGGGCTGCACATTTCTCGACTACGACCGCGATGGCCACCTCGATCTTTTCGTGTGCAACTACATCAAGCTTGACCCTGCGCAGACTACATCGAGCGAACCTGCGACTTGCCAATGGAAGGGTATTCCAGTGATGTGTGGTCCACGTGGGCTCGTGGGCGACACAAATGTTCTATATCACAACAATGGCGACGGATCTTTTACGGATGTTTCCGAGAAGGCAGGCATCCTGAAGCCGGGCCCACGGTATTCGATTACTGCTGCCTCTTACGACTTCGATAACGATGGTTGGCCTGACATTTACGTCGCCGTAGATTCACAGCCGAGCATCCTCTTTCACAATAATCACGACGGAACCTTCACGGATGTTGCCGTGATGGCAGGCTGTGCCTACAGCGAGGATGGGCACGAACAGGCCGGCATGGGGGTGGCGGTCGGTGATTATGACTGTGACGGCTGGCTCGATATTTTCAAGACCAACTTCGCCGACGATACGAGCAACCTCTACCGCAACAATGGCGATGGCACCTTCATTGACATGGCGTTCTCTTCGGGAATCGCGGTCAATAGCCGGTACGTCGCATGGGGCTGCGGCTTTTTGGACTATGACAACGATGGCTGGCCGGACCTCATGCAGATTAATGGGCACGTCTACCCAGAGATTGCTGGCCACGACGTCGGCCAGACCTACAAGAATCCGCGCATCGTCTACCAGAATATGGGCAATGGCCAATTCAGAGATGTGTCTGCGACGATGGGCCCGGGAATTACAGAGCGCTTCTCCAGTCGTGGCGCGGCGTTCGGGGATTACGACAATGACGGCGACATCGACGTTCTTGTCTTAAATATGAATGACCTGCCGTCCCTGCTGCGGAATGATGGCGGCAACAAACAGAATTGGATCAAACTCAAGCTCATCGGGAGCAAGTGCAACCGCACCGCCATCGGTGCCCGCGCTCGGGTTGTAACTGGTAAGCATGTCCAGATCGATGAAGTTCACAGCGGATCGAGCGTCATGTCACAGGGGGACTTGCGGCTTCACTTCGGCCTCGGCAAAGTGCAGTCCATCGATGTCATTGAAATTAAGTGGCCCACCACGGGGAAGATTGAACGCTTTACGGATGTGAAAGCCAACCAGATTCTTACCATCCGAGAAGGCAGTGGGATTGTGGCAGCGATGAGCCCCCAAGCAAAATAGGGTGAACCTCTGCATGTCGCTTTAGAAGACTGGGCCACACGAGGAGCTTCAGATGCACCGACGCGAGTTTCTTCAGCGGGCGGCATTCATAGCTGGGTCTGCGGCTTCTAGCCGCGCCATAGCCAGCGCCTGGCCATCGATGGACGCTTCCTCAGTGAGGCTCACCCTGGACCTCACCCAGACAATTACAGTCATCCCTCCGGATTTCGTGGGGCTCGGATATGAGATATCTTCCGTGGCTCGACCTGGCCTTCTCAGCCAGAAGAATTCCGTGTACGTCCAACTTGTTCGTACGCTCGGTGCCCGCGGGGTGATTCGTGTTGGCGGCAACACATCGGACTATTCCATGTACTCCGCTTCGGGGCACCAACTCTCGTCGCCTGAGACGGGTCCCGGTTCCGTTGTCAATGATTCCGTGCTCCGCGATCTTGGAACTTTCCTCGAAGCTACAGGTTGGAAGGTCATATGGGGGCTGAATCTCGGCAAGGGAACAGTAGACGCTGCTATCGAGGAAGCAAAAGCAGTCCTTGCAGCGACCGAGCCGAATCTCTACGCCTTCGAAATCGGGAATGAGCCAGACCTTTTCTCCCGCAACCAGGTCCACCGCAAAGAAGGTTACGACTACAACGATTATCTTCGCGAGTATCGAAAGTTCCGTGATGCCCTACGGAATGAACTGCCGGGAATACCGCTAGCCGGACCCGATGTAGCCGTTGCCACCTCCTGGGTCACAAGCTTCGCCAAGGCTGAAGGCAGCGACGTCAAGCTGCTGACGCACCACTATTACCGCGAGGGCCAGAACCCCACCAGTAGCATCGACAAGCTGCTTCATTTTGACCCGAAACTTGCCCCGATGCTCGCTGAGCTCAACTCGGCCTCAAAGTCCTCCGGCGTTCCCTATCGCATCTGCGAGACGAACTCTTTTTCTGGTGGAGGCAAACCGGGAGTAAGCGATAGCTTCGCCTCGGCCCTGTGGGTTCTGGACTTCATGTACAAACTCGCCGCAGCCGGCTGCGCAGGCGTCAATATGGAGACCGGCGTCAACCAAAAAGGTTTCATCAGCTCCTACTCGCCCATCGGCGACGACGAACGTGGGCACTATACCGCCACTCCGGAGTTCTATGGAATGTTGGCATTCGTTCGTTCTGGCGTTGGAGAACTCGTCGGCAGTCATCTCGATGCGGGCAATCGCAACCTCGGAGCGTATGTTACAAAACAAGGCGGCGATCAGATCCGTTTGACTCTGATCAACAAAGAAGACGCTTTCGATGCCATTGTGAGTATCGACGGTGCCGCATCCTTCAAGAAAGGTTTTGTGCTCCGCTTGTCAGCGCCATCGCTGGAAAGCAGAACAGGGGTTCTGTTTGGCGGCGCTGTCGTCAACCCTGAAGGCGCATGGCATTCCATAAACTCGCAGGAGATCGGAGGCTCAGAAGGGAAGCTGCGGGTCAGTCTCCCCGCTGCGAGTGCCGCTATCGTAACCTTGAATGCGTAACATGATCAGGTGGAGACGATGATCCTCGCGAATTCATGTGGCATGGTTGCGGCCAAGACCTGCATTTTAGCCAGGCGTTAAAATATGGCGAACGGCGAATGGACTCGCCTGCGCTCACAAACTATCCTGTTAGCTGCAGACAGACTGCAATTGGAGGAGTGATGGCGACACGACGTGAATTTCTCGACGCCCTGGCCATGGGTACAGCGGGGCTGGCGATCGGAACTACGGCAAAGAGCTATGGTCAGATCTTGGGTTCCAACGATCGCCTCAATTTTGCGCTTATCGGTCTGAACGGGCGAGGGTATGCTCATCTCTCGTCCCTCAAGGCGAACAGGAGCACCGCCCGTATCTCACATGTTTGCGATGTAGATGACAATATTGTCCGAAAATTCGCCGACACTGTGCGGCAAGAGACAGGCGATGCTCCTGCAACGGACCAAGATTTTCGCAAGATTCTCGAACAGAAGAATGTGGACGCGATCACGATAGCCACTCCCGACCATTGGCACACCCCAATGGCCATCGCCGGGTTGCAAGCTGGGAAGCATGTATACGTGGAAAAGCCATGCAGCCACAATCCTGCCGAAGGCGAAATGCTCCTTAGAGCGCAACAGAAGTACGGAAAGCTGGTACAGATGGGAACGCAGCAGCGTTCTTCACCGCACACGATCGAAATCGTCAAAAAGATTCAGGAAGGGGTTATTGGCAGACCGTATCTCGCGAAAGCCTGGTACTGCAACGAGAGAAAGTCTATCGGCACAGGGAAAGAAATGCCAGTACCCCCGCAGCTTGATTGGGACCTATGGCAAGGGCCGGTGCCACGGCGTCCGTATAAAGACAACGTCCATCCCTACAACTGGCATTGGTTCAGAATTTACGGGACTGGCGAGACGCTGAATAATGGCACGCACGAGGTCGACGTCTGCCGCTGGGCGCTGGGTGTCGAGTACCCGAAGCGCGTGACCTCGTCTGGAGGCAGATATCAGTTCCACGACGACTGGCAATTTTATGACACGCTGGTGACCAGCTTCGAATACGACGACAAGATGATTTCATGGGAAGGTAAGAGCTGTCAGGGGATGAAGTTCTACGGCCGCGATCGTGGCTCGACGATTCTAGGAACGACAGGCACCGTACTCGTCGATCGCGATGGCTACGAGATATTCGACCTCAAGGGCAAGAAGACGAGTGAATTTCGTACCGGTAGTGAGACTTCATCTTCCGATCTCCTCGGCCGGGATTCCATGACCGACGCTCACTTCGCGAACTTCATCGCGGCAATCCGAAAAAATGAGAAGCTGAACGCCCCGATCTCTGTCGGCAACGTCGCCGTTACGATGCTGCAGCTTTCAAACATCGCGTGGGAGGTAAATCGGGAACTGCATCTCGACACAAAAGACGGGCGGATTCAGGACGATCCGGACGCGATGAAGTTTTGGGGGCGCGAATACGAGCGGGGATGGGAACCACACCTCTAAACAAACCTCTCTCTTGTCGCGTTTCCGTACTCCCCTGGGGTGGCGTGAGTGCGTGGCCTGCGGCATGCGCCAAAGAAACGAAAAGTCAGCTATCGGGTCACGATTGATGGCAGACTGAGTTCTATGCGTGATGCACTCAGCCTAGTCCTCAAGAAACGTCCCGCCGCCGATCCAAAAATCCGCCAGAGATTTTAGATTCCTCTTGTAGGTACGGGTGACTGTATATTCCCGGCCGCCCTTGACCCGGAGCCCATACTCTCCAGTCATTTGCGGTCGGATCTCTTCCACAAACGATGCATTCACCAGCACCGAACGATGGATTCGAATGAATCCATATGGCTTAAGCTTTTCCGCCACTTCCGAGATCGACTCGCGCAGCAAATACGATCCGGACTCGCGTTGCAATAACACGTAGTTGCCCTCAGCCTGAACCGCGACCACTTCGCCAGGATTGATAAACAGAATTCTTCCTTTCGCCTGGATCGCAATTCTGGGATATTGAGCACGAGACAGCCGCTGCAACTGAGGCAACGCTTCTATCAAGGCGGCAGCCCGCTCGCCCTTCGCACGCCGGGAGGCCCGGTCCAAAGCCTCCCCGATTCTTTGGTTTGAGAACGGTTTTAGTACATAATCCACTGCGTATTTCTCGAGGACTGCGATCGCATATTCATCGCGTGCCGTTATGAACACGACCGAGGGCACGGGACGGTCTAGCTTCCGGAGCTGATCTACAAGTTCCGTGCCCGAAATTTCCGGCATGTTAATGTCGAGAAGTAAAACATCGTAGGGACTTGACGCTAGTTTCTCGAGGGCTTCGATTGCATCGTTGGCGGAATCGAAGTGCTCAATGTCATTTCGTCTCGCCAGCATATTTGCCAACGCGGTTTGAGCCAACGGCTCATCTTCCACGATCAACACGCGCATGATTTCCCTCGATCGTTTCGACCAACAGGGGCGGATCGGCAGACCCCTTAGAATCGGAGCCCAATGCCGACAACACGATCGTTGCCGTTGCAGTATGGTCTTCACCTTCTGAGAATGCGAAAGACGCTTCATCGTGCGTAACGCAAGAGGCGGAAAGCCTGAAGACCCGTGCTTTCGCACTAGCCCGGTCAGTGTCAATCAACGTCGATATGCCGTGCAGTGTGTCGAACAGGAAATGCGGATGAAGCTGCATCTTAAGAGCCTGGAGTTCACTTGCGGCCAGCGCCCTCTGAAAATCGTGTTTTTCCATCTCCTCTTTTCGGAGTCTTTCAAAATACTGATAGGCATGCGCTGCTACTACGATGGCGAGGTAAATCGTAATCTGATCGGCAAATCCCTGGTGAATTAATTCGAGCGGTCCTGGCGCGGTGCGAGGAACATATTTCTGCAGGACTCCATCCCAGGGCGGCAGCGCAACCCATCGAAAGCACGCATTTAGCAGCATGAAAGGCAGTACCCCCAGGCATATCCGAATACATACCGGAATCGAATGTGCGTGAAACGCACGAACGATCGGCCGGAATCCTCCGTCTATCATGCCCTGCATTCTATTCCCCTCGCAAAGGCCATCCCTCCGTGAGGTACAGAACAACAAGGAGACGCTATGGTCCTACGTGGTTTGGATGCATGATGGTGCTACCCGCAATGCCCGGCCATTCTGTGAAGTGCCATATTATCTTGCATGGCTTCGGCGCTTCGGTGCACACTTACGGTTCCGGGAGTAATCCCATTCCTATGAACTTTGACAAACGAGTATTGCAGAGCCTTCCCAAAGTCCTGTTGCACGAGCATCTGGATGGTGTGCTGCGGCCGCAAACGGTGATTCAGTTGGCGAGAGACGTAGGATATTCGGATCTTCCGACTGCCGATCCCGATTCGCTTTCCGAGTGGTTCTTTCGCGGAGCAAATCAAGGGAGTCTTGCGAAATATCTGGAGGGTTTTGCGCACACCATCGCCGTTATGCAGACCGAGGAAGCCCTGCAGCAAGTTGCCTACGAACAGGCCGAGGACCTGAGCCGTGACGGGATCATCTATTTTGAGACTCGCTTCGCGCCGGTGTTTCATACGGAGAAAGGGTTGACCCACCAGCAGATTGTCTCGGCAGTGCTGAAAGGACTGGAGCGAGGCCGAAAAGATTTCGGGATTTCCTCGGGCCTGATCATCTGCGCGATGCGCAACATGAACACGTCGCTGGAAATGGCGGAGTTGGCCGTCGATTTTCGCGCGCGCGGAGTCGTCGGTTTCGATCTGGCAGGCGAAGAAGGCGGCTATCCCCCGAAGAAGCATGTGGATGCCTTTCATTACATCCAGCGCGAGAACTTTAACATTACAATTCATGCTGGCGAAGGCTATGGAAAAGAATCGATCTGGCAGGCGATTCAGTATTGTGGGGCACATCGGATCGGCCATGGCACGCGCCTGATCGATGACATCGCTGTCGTCGACGGCAAGGCCGTGAAGTTAGGCGACCTCGCTCAGTACGTTCTCGATAAGCGCATCCCACTGGAAATTTGCCTCCTTAGCAACGTTCACACGGGTGCTACGCCAAGCTTGGCCGAGCATCCTTTTAAAATTCTTTATCAAGAGAAGTTTCGGGTCACCCTGAACACCGATAACCGGCTGATGAGTCGCACAACGATGAGTCGGGAATTTGAAGCAGCCGCGGAAACGTTCGGCTTGGATCTGAACGACTTCGAGAAAATCACGATCAATGCGATGAAGAGCGCCTTCTTGCCGTACGGCCAACGCTTGGCGTTCATCTATTCTGCGATCAAACCCGGCTACGCCAAGTTCCGCCAGTTGACAGGGGCGAAGGCGTCTCTGTGAAGCGGTGCGTAGCCAGCGGAGACTTCATGTCCCTTCTTACCACACGTCTATTCCTCACGCTGTGGCTGCCCGCGATGAGTTATGGATTTATCTCTGCCCAGACCGCGGTGCCG
>Ga0210406_10001152_pt1 | contig 33452 bp, 31 predicted proteins | sample IncBWC30MmetaG_FD_155454 | JGI IMG/M metagenome (GOLD analysis project Ga0210406, IMG submission 155454) | Forest soil microbial communities from Barre Woods Harvard Forest LTER site, Petersham, Massachusetts, United States - Inc-BW-C-30-M | ecosystem: Environmental > Terrestrial > Soil >... | reverse complement strand
AGGTGCCATTGGCTTGTCGAACCTAACTCAGCACGGCGGATTCTTCCCGGGGGGATGGAAAGGAGTCTGGCTTTCGCTCACCATTACGGTCACCAGCTATATGGGAGTGGAAATTATCGCGGTCACTGCCGGAGAAGCCGAGCATCCGGAGTTGACCGTCCCGCACGCCATGCGGAACATCGTTTGGCGCCTCATCCTGTTCTATGTGTTGGCGATTGCGATTATGGTGACGATGGTTCCATGGAACCAGACCAGCAGTTCGGCCTCACTTTCTGGTAGTCCTTTTGTGACCGCGTTCGCCGCGGCGCACATACCCTTCGCCGCTGCGATCATGAACTTCGTCGTGCTCACGGCGGCTCTTTCGAGCGTGAATACCAACCTTTACCTTTCAACTCGAATGCTTTTTTCTCTGGGCCAAGGAGGTTATGTTCCTGAATGGATGGGCAAGGTGAGCCACAACGGCGTGCCCCATCGCGCTCTGCTGGCTTCCACCGCGGGCATTATCGCAGCCATTCTTCTGGCCATCTTCGCCCCCAAAAATGCTTTTCTCATGCTCTATGGAACCGCCGTCGCCGGAATGCTCTTCGTATGGCTGGTGATTCTCAACACGCACTTGCGGTTTCGCCAAGCCATCACGAATGAGCGACTATTGAGTTTACCGATGCGTCTGTGGGCTCATCCGCTCTTCACGGTAGTCGGTATTCTGTTACTGCTTGCAATCGCGGCGACAACGTTCTTTGTGGACGGATTGCAATGGTCGGTTCCAGCATTTTCTATTTTCCTGGGCTCGATTTCGATCGTGTATCTACTAGAACGGCGCCATAAGACTTCTTGAGGAGAGGGGAGATGGCAGAAGCAAGCGAAGAGGTCTACTCTTTGCTCCACCGGCGATTCAAAGGTGGGTTGCTGCGTCCCGGTGAGAGCGGCTATGACGACGCTCGTGCGATTTGGAATGGCATGGTTGCGCGGAGGCCCGGATTGCTTGCACAGTGCGCAGATGTAACCGATATACAAAACGCTGTCAGGTCCGCATCTGAGATTGGAATCCTGACCGCCGTCCGTTGCGGAGGCCATAGTCTTGCAGGTTTCAGCACGTGCGATGGGGGCCTGGTGATTGATCTATCGAGAATGCGCAATGTAACTGTTGATGCCGAGGCGCGTCGGGCGAGGTTCGCTGGAGGCTGTCTGTTGGGTTCAATAGATTCGGCAACGCAAAAAGTGGGGTTGGTTTTTCCAGCGGGCGTTGTTTCACATACAGGCGCCTCTGGACTGATCCTGGGCGGAGGAACCGGATGGCTCACACGGCGATTCGGATTGTCATGCGATAACGTGGAGGGATTCAGTCTCGTGACGGCGGATGGTTCCGTAGCACGCGCCAATTCGAGAGAGAACCCAGACCTGTTTTGGGCTTTGCGCGGCGGCGGCGGGAACTTTGGAGTCGTGACGGAATTTGAAGTGAAACTCCATCCGCTTACTTCCGTTGTATTTGCTGAAGGATTATCTCCCGAGACTGATATTGAGCAACTCCTGGAGTACTGGAGAGACTTCATGGCCGAGGCGCCGCTCGACTTGAAGTGGAACATTGATCTGCGCCTCGCTCCCTTGAAGTGGAACATTGATCTGCGCCTCGCTCCCCACAAAGAAAAAGTGCCTAGCGAGCTGCGTGGACGGCCGGTTGCTGGCAGTTCATTGATTTGGACTGGCGACCCTGACGCTGGACGCCCGTTGTTGCAGCGTGCGCTTTCCTTGTGCAATCCGGATTCCGTGAGCAGCAGGATTGTGCCATTCATGGATTTACAAACGATGGCGGATTCCGATTTCCCGCACGGCCGGCGTTAGCCGGCGCTATTACACCAAGTCAGGCTACTTCGCTCGCCTTGACGGCGGAACGATTCATCGACTGGTGGAGGCAGTTGCCGCTATCTCCTCATCGGAGGTGCAGATCGAACTTGCCTATCTTGGTGGCGCGACAACGCGGGTCGGGGCGGACGAGACTGCTTTCGGCGACCGTAGCGCTCCTTTCATCCTGAATTTGCTGGGGAACTGGTCGGACCCCTCCGCTGATGTCGACAACATCTCAAGGATTCGCGCACTTTTCAAGGTGCTTCGGCCCGCTATGAAACCCGGTGTGTACGTAAATTTTATGAGTGCAGATGAACAGGATCGCGTCCCTGAGGCCTATCAGCAACGATGGGACAAAATGGTCGCGGTTAAGTCGCACTATGACCCGAATAACTGCTTCCGGCTGAACCAGAATGTACCGCCCGCGAAAAATGTCGGCAGTCAAGGGCCGGGCGCAGTTTAGGGACTCTTAAATAACGCTCTTCAGACCTAAGACCCGCAGGACGCCTTTCCTATGCGACAAAAACAGGCGGCGAAACCTGTACCGGATCATCTTCCGATTCAGCAACGGGCCTCGAAGGGATCAGAATGTTGCACGGTCACGCCACGGCGCGAGGGGAGGGAAGGAATGTGGCGGACACGGCGAAACCTGTACCGGATCATCTTCCGATTCAGCAACGGGCCTCGAAGGGATCAGAATGTTGCACGGTCACGCCACGGCGCGAGGGGAGGGAAGGAATGTGGCGGACACAAGAGGGAATCAGGCGGTATCGGAAGACCATAAAGGCGCAGACCATCAAGATGAGGGGGCGTGGTTCAGCTGGTTAGAGCGTCTGCCTGTCACGCAGGAGGCCGCAGATTCGAGCCTCGTCGCTCCCGCCAGTGCGCATGCGAGTTTGGATTGCTCTACGTTCAGAGGTACAAGGGGAACAGCTGAGCAGTTGCGCTGCTCAATGACAAACAAGCGACCAACAAGCAGGCTCGCAAAAACCGGCTCGCAAAAACCGGCTCTTCATACTACCCCGGGCGATATATTGAAATCCTCCGGCGTTGAGGAGGCGCAGTAAAAGCGGTGCCGGGCATCGCGAATTGTCGGACGGTGGGACGATGCCGATACCGATGTTCCTGTCTTGCAGCAAGCGCACGCCGAGAACCCACGCTCACACTGAACTCGCTTCTCGCTTGGCCATCGATTTCTCAACGAGAGCGAAACGTCTTGATTCAGGCTCATGAAAAATGAAAAGCCAGGGACGACGCGGGATTGTGAGGTGTTGCTCTTCGGAAGAGATGATCTGGGTGGGATAGGGTGTGAATCCGAAGAAGTGGGCGCGGGCACGGTGCTGCTCCGGTTTCGCGGAGCTAAGAGATCATAGGTTGGCCCGCCCTCGAGCCCACGACCGACGGCCCGCGCGTCTGTGCCGACTTCTCAAGGACGTAACCGGGCCCGTACTGTCAAACTACTAATTTAATAGTTGACAAGCGTTTCTGCTCGCCGTACAAATAGTTCGATCTATTAATTTATTAATTGTTGAAGCTGGGAGGAATCGTTGGCAAGGAAAAAGTCACCGAACCTGACGGAAGGCGAGTTACCGCTCATGGAAGTGCTGTGGCAGAAGGGGCACGCGACGGTGAGCGATGTCGTGGCGTCATTGCAGGCCGATCCGCCGCTTGCCTACAGCACCGTGCTGACCACCTTGCGTATTCTCGAGGCCAAGGGCTACTTGCGGCACACGAAGAAGGGGCGTGCCTTCGTCTATGAACCCGTGATCGTTCAGGAAGAAGCCAGCCGAAAGGCGCTCGGGTACCTGGTGAACCGCTTCTTTGGCGGCTCGCGCGAACTGCTGGTCGTGAATCTGCTGAAAGAAGAAACGATCGGCCGGGCCGAAATGCGACGAATCAAGAAGATGATCGCGGCGAACGAGTAAGGAGAGCAGAAATGACGCATATCGACTTTGCGATGACAACTCTTCTCAACGGAATCGGGCAGGGGACGTTCCTGGCGGCGGCGATGTGGCTCCTTCTGAAACTGCTTCCGCGACTGAACGCGACCACCCGCTTCACGGTTCTGTGGGTAACCCTGCTCGCTGTCGTGGCGTTGCCCTTCGGACCGCTCACGTCCAGAGTGTTGATTTCGGGCGCGCAAACGGATTCGCCTGAGATTGCAGCGACGAACAAGCCCACGATTACGACTCTTGCGCCCGTTAAAACTCAGGATCCCAAGTCTAGCTTAAAGAAGACGCCCGCGAGCCCCGAGTCACATCTTGCAACGATTCCGAAATCAAGTCCCCGATTCCGAAATCAAGTCCCGAGTCGGTATCTGGGCGCGCGTCTGAATCTATAGAAGTGCCGAATGCTGCCTCCCAAAGTTCATCGGCAGTGATCGCGGCCGTTGAGCATCCTCTGATTCGCATTCCCTCCGGAAGGATTCTGGGCGCGCTCGAGATCGTGTGGGCGCTGGTGTCGATAACGATGCTGGTGCGTCTTGGATCTGGCTACCGGGAGTTGCGCCGGTTGAAAGCAGGAGCCATACCGGCTCCGGAAGACTGGCGGCTGCGGTGGAGAAGCCTGAGCGGAATCAACGGTGTTCGCCGGCAAGCGCAATTGCTCGTTTCAAACCACATAGCCGCGCCAATGTCACTCGGATTTCTCAACCCGGTGATCCTCATCCCGCGAGCCCTTCTCGATACTCTTTCGGATTCGGAACTCGACGACGTGGTGCTGCACGAACTCGCCCACCTGCGGCGCCGAGATGATTGGACCAACCTCACACAGAAATTGATTGAAGCAATACTACCGCTCCAGCCGGCGGTGTACTGGATCGGTTACCGAATGTCGGTCGAGCGCGAGATGGCATGCGACGATTGGGTAATTGCAACGACGGGAACGGCGAAGCGGTACGCGGCCTCCCTCACAAAAGTGGCAGAACTGTCGCAATGGGAGCAGGCGGGCACTCTGGCAGCAGGAGCGGCAGGGAACCATTCGCAACTTTTCAGCCGCGTCCATCACATGCTGGACAGAACTCGGAACGCGGCCCCGAAGCTTGCCCTCGGCCCGCTGGGGGCGGCGATTGTCGCGGTCGGGACATTGATCTATGTGGGCGGCCGGGTGCCACAAATGATCGCCTTCGCGCAGAATCCGGCATACCAAAACAGCAAGCAGGAGCTCATCCCTATAACGCAACATTCGCCACAATCACCGCTAACGCCAATTGCAGCCTCAGTTCCTAATGCGCCACGGGTGTTTGCGGCGCCGCTGACGCCGATCGCGGCTCTTACTCCGGCGGCTCGATCGCGGCTCTTACTCCGGCGGTACCAGCGCAGGCGCCCACCTCACCTCTGGCACCACCCGCCCCACTCGCGCCGAGCGCGCCACTGGCTCCTATGGCGCCGCTCGCACCGATGGCACCCGTCGCCGCGCAGTCGGGCGGCGAGACTCACATGGACATGACGACCCGCAGCGGATGGTCGTCACTCAGCGTGAAGATTGACGGCGCCATCGAATTTACCGACGACGATCGCGACGTCAAGTCACTTTCTCCTGGGGGTCATTTCCGTGTGGAGGAAGGAAGCTGGCTTTCCGGGCGTGCGTATGACGTCAAGGCAGATTCAACAGGGAATCTCACGAAGACCTACTCGGTAGGTTGGTCCACGAAACCGCTGGACTCCGAGGGGCGCACATGGCTGGAGCGCTTTCTGCCGCGGATGATTCGTGATAGTGCGATTGGAGCCGAAACCCGTGTCGCGCGAATACTCAGGCAAGGCGGTCCGCAGGCGGTAATGACTGAGATTGGATTGATTCACAGCGATGGATCGAAACGCATTTATCTGGAGCAGCTTTTTTCGCAAGCGACCCTCCACACGGACCAGCTCAAGGACGCCGCAAGGCTGATCCGAGGGATCTCGTCGGATGGTGACAAAGCGCAGGTGCTGGTTACGGTGGACGAAAAGTATTTCACTGCCGAACTGCGCCCGTATCTTTTCGAGGCAGTTGAGAGAATCAGTTCGGATGGCGACAAGCGCAGGGTACTGTCCGACGTCGTTAAAAAAGATGGGGGAAGCGCTGAGACAGATGGGAGAAGCGCTGACACCCTTGTGGGCGCGGCAAGGGCAGCAAAGCATATTTCGTCTGACGGCGACAAGGCTCAAGTGCTAATGGAGATGGCAGACCCCTATCGTGCAAACGACGGTCTTAATATGGCGTATTTCGAGGCGGTGAAGTCGATTTCGTCAGATGGGGACCACGCGCGCGTTCTTTCGACACTACTGGCGGCACATGGCGACGATCGCGATACACTAGCTCGGGCTCTGAGGTCGGCCGAAAGGATTTCCTCGGACGGTGACAAAGCCCGCGTGCTCAAAGAAGCGGTTTCCCGGTATAGTGATGACGAGCTCGTCCGCAAAGCGTTCTTTGATGCGGCGAATTCAATCTCGAGCGATGGCGACCACCAGCAGGTGCTTGTGGCACTCGTTCACCGGCAAGGAGTTGGAGCAACTACACTCGGCGGAGTTGCGAATTCAGCGCAGCGGATTTCGTCCGACGGGGATAAAGCCCGTGTCCTTGTGGAGCTCGCTGGGGCGAATGTTGAGCCGGTCCGCGACGCTTTCTTTGCCGCTGCGGACAGCATCGGTTCGGACGGCGATCACAGCCACGTTCTGACAGCTCTGCTCGACAAGCCCGGTACCTCAAGCACGATGGCGATCGCAGCGATTCAGTCGGCAACGCGCATTTCCTCCGATGGGGATATGGGTCGGGTGTTACTGGATGCCGCTGACCGGTATTCCAAGGACGCGGTCGTAGACGCTGCGCTGCGCAAGGCTGTCGAAAGCTTGCACTCCGATGGCGTATATCGATCGGTCATGTCCGAGATTACGCGGCACGGCGGAAACAATTAACGAACCTCAATTCCTGTTGCTCAAAACTTATCACTCCGTGGCGACCGCTTTCCTCGATCACGGCGCCCCCCATGGGGGCAGAGCAACGGCGCCGTTTCGCGACACGGCTTCACCGGAGAAGATTCCTCCCTTCAGCGAATTCCTATATTGTTAGCTGCACTGGAGCAGCAGAATAGTTGAGGATGTAGTGAACGGAGTGCTCATTGGCAGCACTCCGCTTCGCATGATCGTCGGGAAGTGGAGCGCCTGTTGCTGTCCCCAAAGCCCAGCACGCTTGACGCTTTCCTCGGCGCTTTTCCGTAAGTGCAGCGCTTGGCATGCAGCCAACCCAGGTGACCTCACCTTTGCCGTAGGTGTTTCGTGTGACTGCAGCGTACTCACCCCAGACGGGATGGTGATAGTGTGCGACGACGGCGGCAGTGGTAGGCGTCAGCAGCTTCATCCACCAGCGCGCCATGTTGTCTGCGGCACCGACATGGTAAGGATCGGCCTCGAGCGAAACCCCGTCGGGGATTGTGAACTGGTTGTATTTCACTCCGGTGGCCTCAGCTATAAGGCGGGGCTGGGTGGCGGAGTGTACTTTCGCATTCTCGTCGGACAAGCCGCTCTTAAACGTGTAGAGCAGGTGACCTCCCGCCTTGGCAAAGGCATTCAGCCGTTCGATTTCCGCGTCCGCTGCTGCGCACAGCCCGGGCACGACGATGAGCTTGTAGGCAGGCAGATCAGTCGTCGAAGGATCTACGAAATCGACCTCGGCATTCATTCGATAAAACGCGTCACAAAAGGCGCGAAGCACGTCGTTTTAGGTGGTGGTCGAGGTCCAGCCGAACCTAAATGCATCGATGCCGGTTAGGGCCCGTACCTAAACATACCTTTACACGCATATGCTCTATAGAGTATATACAGGGTATGGAATCCGTATTCGAGGTCATTGCGGAACCGAACCGGCGCGCGATATTGAGCCTTTTGGTCTCGTCTCAACAGTCGGTGGGAGAGATCGAGCGTCAACTTCGTATGCCGCAGCCGACCGTGTCAAAGCACCTGCGGGTGTTGCGCGACGCCGGTTTCGTGGAATCCACGGTGGACGCACAGCGCCGTCTTTACCGGCTAAAGCCAGAACCGCTTCAGGAGGTGGATATGTGGCTGGCTCAGTTTCGCCGCTTCTGGTCCGCTCACGTAGATGCTCTCGAACGCCACCTCGACCGCATGGATCGCGATCAGTCAACACCAACGAAAATGAAAACAAGGAGAAGACGGCGCAGCCCAAACCGCGAACCCGAGAAAGGAGCAAGGAAATGAAAATCAAACTGACCAGCGTGTACGTCAACGACCAGGAGAAAGCCCTGCGCTTCTATACCGAGGTGCTCGGCTTCGTAAAGAAGACCGACTTCAGCCAGGGGCCCTATCGCTGGCTCACGGTGGCCTCACCAGAGGACCCGGACGGCACGGAGCTGCAGCTGGCGCTCAATAACAACCCTGCGGCCAAAGTCTACCAGCAGGCCCTGTTCCAGCAAAGCCAGCCCGCGGCCATGTTCTACACCGACGACGTGCAGGCCGATTACGCTCGGATGAAGGCTCGCGGCGCCGAGTTCACCATGCCACCAAAGGGCGTGACGGCCTCTAAGATTGCCATGCTGAACGATACCTGCGGCAACCTCATTCAGGTCACGCAGCTGATGCGCTGGTAGGGCGGACGTTCATATCGAGACTGATGCAAGGAGAAGAAGATGACTGATCGCGAGCAGTACACACCGGGTCCGGCCTACGGGGCGCAGATAAGAAAGGATGGGGTACAAAACGACAAAGATAAATGGACGCTCATTCTCGTCCGAGAACTGCGCCACTCGCCGGAAAAAGTCTGGCAGGCGCTCACCGACCCGGCGCATCTGCGCGAGTGGGCGCCCTTTGTGACCGACGCGAACCTGGGGACGGTTGGAACGGTGAACCTGACCTGGGTGGGAACGCCCACGCCGATCGAAACTAGAGTGACGCGAGCTGACGCGCCCAAGGTGCTTGAATACGGCGATAACCGTTGGGAACTCGAACCCTTTGGCGGCGGCACGCGCCTGACGCTGTGGAGCAACATCGATCGCCGCTTCATCTCGTGGGGCGCCGCCGGCTGGCACATTGCCTTCGATGTTCTGGATCACCTTCTTAGCGGAAGTCCCATCGGCCGCATCGTCGGCGCCGAGGTCATGAAGTTCGAAGGTTGGCAGCGGCTGAACACGGAGTACGCGAAACAGTTCGGTATTAAAAACGCTAAACTAGCTCCCAAGGCGGCACAAGATTCGTGAAGCGCAAAACCATTCGTGTTCAGAGGAGGTCCCATTGAGCTGGAACAAATGGCTTCGGCAGATCCACCGCTGGCTGTCCATGGCCTTTACGGTAGCCGTGATCGTGAACATCATTGCCATTGCACAGAAGAAATACACCGCCTCGGTGGCCTCTTGGCGGTGATCGCAGGCGGGTCGGTACCCCCCCTTGGCTGGTACTGGCAGGCGCATGGGCCATCACGACTTCTATTCGGACTCTGTGGGATAATCAGTCGCGATGGAAGACTCAGCGCATGCCGGAGGAGTGCTTGGTGACCACGCAGCGGCACTCAGAGCGGCACTCTTGCAGCCTTTTCTCCGATTAAACTTTGTGACGCTCTGGGTCAGGGATCAAGGGCGAAGTCGGCAGTTCTTCGTGGAAAAGCTAAACTTCGAGGCGATTGTGGACGTGCAAACGCTCCAGGGAGACCGGTGGATCGTTGTCGCTCCGTCGGCTGCTGGTTGGCTCCCGGGAACGACAGCCGCGGGCCTGCCAGGGATGGCCCTCGTAGTTCCACCCGAAGGATCCGCGGAGCACCAACGCATCGGCCAAAACACCGGATTTAGTTTTCTTACTGAAGACGTGCATAGCTTGTTCGAAGAATGGTGTAAACGCGGAGTCCGTTTCCCGATCCCACCGATGGAACCTTCCTGGGGAAGCGGGCAGGCGAGGTACGCGGTTTTTGAAGATGTGGACGGAAACAGTTTTTCTCTGATTGAGTTCGATGAGGCGACACGCACGCTGGAAGCAGAGCGACGCGCCCAGGCCGCCAGGTTGGAAAGGGAGCGCCAGGCTGCACACGACTTAGCAATCGCCAAGCAAGTGCAGACCCGCTTGTTTCCACAACGCCAGCCGCTGATTCGAACGCTTGTCTATGCGGGGATTTGCCATCCCGCTCGGATCGTGGGTGGAGACTATTACGACTTTCTTGATCTCGGCAGCCGAAGACTCGGCCTGGTAGTAGCAGACATAGCGGGCAAAGGCATTGGGGCTGCTCTGCTTATGGCGAATCTCCAAGCCGCTCTGCGTAGCCAGTGCGCGACGGCTTGGGAACAGCCCGAACGATTTCTGCGGTCAGTGAATCAGTTGCTTTACGAAAACACAGCCGAAGGGGATTACGCTACCCTCTTCTTCGCCGAATACGACGATAACACGCGCAAGCTGCGCTACTCGAATTGCGGCCATCCGCCTGCTTTGCTCTTACGCGGCGACGACGGTTTGGAACGGCTCGGGGCGACCTGCACGGTGGTGGGCTTGTTCGAGAAATGGGATTGCAGGATGGAAGAACGCGAACTGGCTCCGGGCGATGCCGTCCTGCTTTACACCGACGGTGTTACGGAAGCTCTGAATGGTGAGGGAGAGGAATTTGGCGAAGAAGGTCTGCTGGAAGCCGCGCGGCAACATCGTGAGCTATCCCTGCCGGAGATGCTCGAAACAGTTACAGATCAGGCTCGAAGATTCAGCCCTTACGAACAGGCCGATGATATCACGGTGATCGTTGCCAAATGCACCTGAGATGAGTCAAGCGGGAACATCGTCCGCACCCAAAAAGAGCAATGTCGGGAGAACCATCTTTGCGAACTGTTATCGAGCCAGAGCGCCTTCCATTTGCGGAGGGTGCAGGTTGCGATGAGCAGCCAAAAATAAGTTCGAGAGTGGAAGCTATTACGTGGAAAAAGTCCCGGTGGAATCTGCCTCTGCGGTAATCGACGCGAGGATCAAGGAACTTGGCGACTGGCGCGGCAAGACGCTCGCAAAAGGGCGCGAAATCATACACGACGCAGATCCTGAGGTCGATCGGCGTTCGGGTCGTTGACGTTAGACTCCAACCCGAGCCTAACGTCCTTGTCCACGGCAAGGGCCGAAGAGACCGTTGCATTCCGCTGTGGAAAGAAACCGGTGTGTCGCTCCGCGCTTGGCTATCTATCAGAGGGGAGGTCCTGGCTCCAGAACTATTTGTCAATGCTCGCGATGGATGTATGACTCGTGCCGGATTTGAGTACATCCTCAGGAAGCACGTCCGTACGGCCGAAAAGCATTGCGCTTCTCTCTCATCGAAGCGAGTGCCGCCGCACGTCCTCCGGCACACCTACGCGATGACAATCCTCCAAGCCACCAAAGACCTGCGAAAGGTTTCGTTTTGGCTTGGCCATTCCAGCGTGCAAACGACGGAGATCTACACCCGCGCTGACCCGACCGTGAAGCGGGAAACCCTCGAAGCTGCTATCGCCCCAAAGCTGCGCACCGGCCGCTTCAAGGCTACGGACAAGCTCATTGCCTTGCTCCGCTAAAGGTTCCCACGATTATGCGGAGTGCGGGAGTTCTCCCCTGACGACAGCCCGGCGTTCCATGGTGCGGAGTCTGCACAATAGTGGACTCCGCATTATTCCCCACCTGGATTCTGCGATGCGCACTACCGTGATACCCGTCGCTTTCATCATCCGGACGTCTTCGTCGAGACGGTCGTACGGCGAGTACTCCTCATAGTCGGCAGCACCGAAGAGGATCGTATCTTGCTGGCCTTTGCCTGATTGACCAAGAGCAGGTAGACCGCCCACGTTGGAAACGGCGGCAAGCGCTGCGAGGGAAAGTAGCCAATTTGCAGTCATGAGTTTTAGCACCCCTCCTCAAGGCATAGTGGAGGTGTCCTGGCTAGCGGATCGCCCTTGTATAATCTGCCATTTGCATCTCTTCAACAGAATCGGATCTGGCCCATGCGCCTTAAAGTGTTCAACGACAAAATCACATTGGGTCGCGCCGCAGCCGAGCAGGCCGCCACCGCGATTCGACGCGCCATCTCAGAACGTGGAGAGGCACGCATCATTGCCGCCACTGCCGCCTCTCAACTTGAATTCCTGGATGCGTTGACGAAGGCTTCGGGAATTGACTGGACCAAGGTTGAGGCCTTCCATCTTGATGAATATATCGGTATACCAATCACCCACCCGGGCAGCTTTCGCAAAATGCTGATGGAGCAACTGGTCCTCAAAACCGGAATCAGACACTATCACCTGCTCGCTGGAGATGCCGCCGAACCGGCCGCAGTCGTGCGCGAGATAGGCACGCAGCTTGCCTCTGCGCCGATCGATATTGCGTTTCTCGGCATTGGTGAGAACGGCCATATTGCGTTTAACGACCCACCCGCTGACTTCAATACCGAAGAGCCCTACATCATTGTCAATCTCGATGAGGCTTGCCGCCAACAGCAAGTGGGCGAAGCGTGGTTCGCCGACCTTTCGCAGGTTCCGAAGCAAGCGCTTTCGATGTCAGCGAAACAGATCCTCAAAGCCAAGGAAATTCTGGCGGTTGTTCCTGACAAGCGCAAAGCCCGGGCAGTGAAGGCATGTTTCGAGGGAGAGATCAGTCCCATGGCACCAGCTTCGATTTTGCGCCGCCATCCCAATGCGACCGCATATCTCGACACCAACTCAGCCTCGATGCTGGGTCTAACCTTGCAGACAGCGCTGCAGGCAGCTTCGGAAGCCACAATGACTTAGTACGGTCTCTCAGGTGTGGACCTGATCTAGCGCCTCGACAGTTGGTGTTTGTGACAAAGTTCTTACTGGATCCACCGCAAGCCAACTGATCGCGCCCAAGAGACATAAACCAGCTGCCACCAGAAAAGAAGCTGTCCAGCCATACTGTGCCGCGATCCAGGGAGTGAGGGAGCCGGTCAAGGCACCGCCGATTTGCCCGCCCATATTCATGAATCCTGACACAGATCCGGCCGACGATCCCGCGATGTCAGCCGTTACCGACCAGAATGAACTCTGGGAAAAATAGAGTGCACCAGCGCCGCCGGCGAGAACGACGCTTGCCAGCCGGACGCTCTGAACTTGCGAGCCGAAGGCGATGATGATCCCGGCCACTGCCATGGCAAATGCTGCGAGGCCGCATCGTCCGAGCCGCGGCCCGCGCCACTTCGTGAGTCGATCGTTCGCCATCCCACCCAGCAGGCAGCACACCAGCATCGCCAGGAATGGGAGCATGGAATAGAAGGCGCTTGCTTTGAGATCGAGTCCGCGGACTTTGGCGAGATAGCGATAGAACCAACTGAAGAAAATCCATGCAACGTAGCCATAGCAGAAATAGCTGACGGTTACCGCCCAAACCTCGCGGCTTCGCACGACGCGGTTCCAGAGTAGAAGGCCATCGGCGCCTTCTTTTCCCAGATTTGGCGAATTGCTGGCCAGCGACAGTCCAGATCGGATCGTCGCAAGTTCTGTAACAGACACTCGCGGGTGTTCTGCCGGACTATCGCGAGATGCGGAGAACCAGACGGCCCCGGCGAGAAATCCGATGATAGCGCACACCCAAAACGACGTGCGCCAGCCGTAATGGATCATGAAGTACGAGATGAGCGGTGGGGACAGACCGGCTCCGGCGCCCACGCCTGCAAAAATCCAACCATTGGCGATGCCACGCTCACGAACCGGAATCCAGTGGGCAATGAACTGGTTGGCTGCCGGGTAGATGACGGCTTCGCCCGCGCCGAGGAAAAACCGAACCAGTACAAACAAGAACAGCGCGCCCTTGATATTGGCGGGGACAAGCGCGGTCAGGGCGGTGAAGATTCCCCACCAGACAACTCCGGCGGTCAATATCCGTCGGGGGCCAAAGCGGTCGGCAAGATAACCGCCAACCGTCTGAAACAAAGCGTACCCTGCGACCAGTGCGCTAAAAACCTTTCCCAGTTGGACATCGGTGAGGTGGTAGGCATCAACAATCGATCCGCCAGCGATTGAGATGTTGACCCTGTCAAGGTAAGAAACGGCGCTGAGGACAAAGAGCCAGAACACCAGGAACCAGCGCACCCGGGTTGTCGTCGCGGAGGGCATCATCATGGTCGCGAACTCACTAGGCTGAGTGCTCGCGCAGGATGCGAGATAATTGCTCGGCAACAATCCTGTCTTCACCAGGCTGTAACATGAACGAGCACATCGTCAGCCCCGGCCTGCCTTCTCCTCCGCCAATGACAATCGCGGGTTTGGAGTTCCGCAGCGACATCGAGATCTGCTTCGGCTCCAGAGAGACTCTCGAATCCCAGGTGATCTGCATGTGGGGTACGTGGTTCGCGATGTCGGGAACGAAGAACGAGGTGCTGACGCCCGGGATCTTGGTTAAATCGTGGGAGATTCGTTCGAGGCGATCCTGCCACTCGCGTGCCAGCGCATCGTGATCCTCCTTCAGGTAGAGTTCCAGCGCCTTGACCATCCCGACAATCTCTTCCTTGCCCACCTTCTGGCTACGGCCGAGAGTGTCCTCGTGTGGGCTATTATTAAGGAGCGCATAAGCGACGAGATCCTTGCGCCCAATCAGCAAGCCCGCGCACTGCGGACCGCGCATTGCCTTGCCGCCGCTGAAAGTAACCAGGTCGTATCCCATGTTGGTGTAATCCCAGAGATGCGACACGGGAGGCGTGTCCGCGGCAGCGTCGTTCATGCATGGAACGTTGTACTGTTTGGCTAGTTTCGCCCACTCCTCGACTTTGATCTGGCCCGCAAGGTTGGCAAAATTCGAAAAATGCATCATCGCCGTCCGGTCGTTGACTGCTTGCCGAAGCTCATCCCGTGTCTCAATCTCGATCAACTTGATTCCCGTGGATCGCAGCTGGTGATCGAACGGGTTGCGATGGGATTTCTGAATGATGACCTCCGACTTCATGCCGGTCAGATCAGGAAGCTGGCGAATCAGGGCTTCATTGTCTTTTGTAAGGATGCCTGCAAGTCCGGACTGAATCGCGGCGGCCGCGCCCGAGGTTACAAGCGCCGTATATCCGTCGGGAAGTTTCAGCAGTTCCGTAATGCGCTTACCAGCCGCCACTTCGAGCTCAGGAATGTTCACGAAGTGGCGACCGGCCATTGCCATGACTGCCTCGAGTTCGGGGCGAAGAAAGGAGCCGCCGAGCATGGTCATGGTGCCTTCGCAGTTGATCACCGTGGTCACGCCCAGTTCCTCGTACGGATTCCCACTCTGGCCGAAACCGCTGACTGTAACTTTCTCCGCTGCTGTTCCAACCTTTGAAAAAAGTTTGCGAGGGGCAAAGGCAGAGGCTACGATCGCCGCGACCGTTCCCAGAAATCCGCGTCGGTTCCACGTCGAGTTCAGTCGCATGAGGATCTCCTTATGGGTTCTACTTGCGGGCCACGGCGGCGATGCAATTGATTTCCACCAACGAATCGCCAGGTAGCGCTGCCACGGCCACCGTTGTGCGCGCTGGTCCGCCATGAGGGAAATAGGTCGAAAACACTTTGTGCATCCCGTCCCAGTGTTCGATCTTCACCAGGAACACGTTGGCCTGAAGAATTGTGTCCGTCGTTCCCCCGCCGACTTCTACCAGTTTCTTTACTTTATCCATGACCATGCTGGTGTGAGACTCGATTGTCCATTCTTTCTGATCGCGTGTGTCGTGTGCGCCTTGACCCGAAACATAGATCAACCCGTTATGAATAATCACGGGCATGATGATGTCTTTGTCGCCGCCCGGCTTGCCTTCAGAGTTCAGCTTACGGATGGAGTTCGCATCCTGCGAATCCTTCGCCATTCCACGCGTCGCTGCGCCGGCCATAAAACCGAGAGCCGACAGAGCAGAACCCAACCGCATGGCAAAAGCCCTTCGAGTCGAAGTGAAATTCATCAGCATGCTCCTTTCGATTGACAATTTGGAATTCGTTGTTCGCGGCAAAGCAAATCCAACACATCAATCCCGGCTGCGATGGCGACGTCCCGTTTTCCCGCGAAGGTGCAAGTCATGCGCGACGGGCTTTCCGCGAACCAAGGTTGCCGCGCCTTACACCGCCATCTTCGCAAGCTGTGCCCCCGTCTTGCCGTTCCCGTTTGCCGCTGTCGATAGTGGCAGACGCGCGCCCGACTGGTACCCAAGCTCGGCCGAGATCCTCAGCCCTGCCCCTTGGATGAGCGGTGCCAACTGGCGGAGGCGTGTCACCGGCATACGAAAAGCCGGGGCTGTGATGCTGAGACTCGATTGCACACTGCCGGTATGGTCCCATATCGGAGCGGCCACACAACGAATGTGCAACTCGTGTTCTTCCAGGTCAAAGGCATACCCGTTCTTGCGGACGCGGAACAACTCCGTTCTGAGTTCCTGGAGATTCCCGACCGAATTCGAAGTCAGACGTTTCAGGTCGAGTTGCGGAAGAACCCGATCCTGCTCGTCAACCGGCATGGATGCCAGCATGACCTTGCCTACGGCGGTGCAGTGCAGCGGAACGGACGCGCCGATCCGCGAATAGATACGCAACGGTTCCGGGGAATCTAATTTTTCCACATACACCGCAGATAATCCGTGCCGCACCGTGAGGTGTATGGTTTCGCGAGTTTGCTGGTTCAGTTCCCGCAGATACGGCAGGCTCAAGCGCCGGATATCGAGCTGACCTGCCGCCGCCTGTCCGATGGAGAAACACGCGATCCCGAGGTGGTGGGTACCCTCGATGTCGCGGTTCAGGAACCCGGTGGTGACTAGATTTGCAAGGAAGCGGTGAACCGTGCTCACTGGCAGGCGCGACAGAGCCGCCACTTGTTTCGCGGTGAGTCCCCGCGGAGATTCGCTGAAGAGATGCAGAAGCCGCAGCCCACGTTGAAGGGCGGTAATATCGTAATTGCGTTTGGGACGTACGGTCATAGGAATCAGCAAAAAATGAAAGTGCTGGATTATCTGATGAAAATTCGTTTTATGCAACTCTCCGATTAGAGACGGCCGACTTTCCTGACCGCTTGAACGATCGACTTCAATTGCTCGATGAGGGCGTACATTGAGTGCTCTTTGTAGTCCATTTGTTGCGCCAGAGTGAGCACAGCTTGCGCTTGAGCTTTCGGAACGATGGCGACACCATCGCTATCCGCCACGACGATATCCCCAGGGCTCACCGGCACTCCGTTGCACACCAACGGAATCTGTGCTCCTGCAAACCTGTAGTGATGCACGGACGTGGAGGGAACGACGCCAGTTGCAAAAACTGGAAAAGCGATCTTACGAAGATATGCCACGTCCCGTACTCCGCCATCGATCACCGCTCCGGCGTAGCCACGCGCCGCCATCGCGGTGCCCATCAGTCCGCCCATTCCCGCTATGTCTTCGCCGTCTTCAACCACCATCACATAAACCGAGTCGGTCGATCCCTGGTCGATCGCTTCCAGCATGCCGCTGAGGGCTTCGGGATCGTTGTTACCTTCGTCTTTCTTGAGTTGTACGGTTCGCGCATATCCCGCAAATTTGGCCGTAAAGATCGGCTGCATCCGATGGCTCATGTACATCCGCTTATGGGTGATTTGTTCCAGAGCATCGGAAACGGAAGCCACTTCCACCCGTCGAAACTGCACCACTAGCTCACCGTCACTCAAAGGAGTTGCGGCCCCCGAATTGGATTGAGCGCGTGCAAGATGAACGTCGACGCCCGCCGTAGAGAGAACGACCAAGGCTGCAAAAAGTATTGCGAGCATACGCATTCTTGAAAGCGAAATAAATGGATGCATTCTTCCTCCGTGTTCTGTGTTCTACTCGTCCGCGCACTCTACCACTTCTCGCGTCATGTTTGAAGAGCGCTAGGTCGGAGCGCTAGGTCGGATCAACAGTGAGGGTGCTCCTACCCTCAGGCACGGTTCGTTCTTCCTTGGAGCTTCGGTGGGAAAGGTCTTCGATTGGCTGAAAGCGAAAGAGATCGCACTTTGACCGCCTGTTCCCGTGCGATAGAATGTTGCCCTTCGCATATGCTTCCGACTCGCAAGTCTTTAGCTCAGTTCGGACTCTGTCTCCTTCTGTCGGTCTTGCCCATCTCGTTGATGCAGGCCGCACAAGATCTCTCGACCGACCCTGACTTTAGAGCAACTCGCGCATTGGGTCGAAGTACTTTTAACTCTTCTTGTGCTGGATGTCACGGACTGGATGGCCGTGGAAGTGACAAAGCCCCAAACATTTCAGGAAGCGAGGGATTGCAGCATCTCTCGGATGCTCAGGTGTCCAGCACCATTTCGAACGGTATACCCGGGACCGGCATGCCAGCTTTTCATGCTTTTAAGGAAAGGCAGGTTCGCGCCGTAGTCGACTACCTGCGGTCGCTCCAAGGCAAGATTGAAGAGCGCACTCTTCCGGGCGATGCGAAGCGTGGTAAAGAAGTATTCTTCGGCAAGGGCGATTGTTCAAGTTGCCACACGATTTCCGGCAAAGGTGGATTCCTGGGCCCGGATCTCACCGGCTATGGGGCGACTGGATCAGCCAAGGCGATCCGCGAAGAAATCGTCAAGTCACCGAGAATACCGTCGAGAGGGTATCGGACAGCGATGCTGACCACGTCCGCCGGTGATCAGTTGGAAGGGTTAATTCGTAACGAAGATAACTTTTCGCTGCAGTTGCTGACGAAGGATGGAAGTTTCCACCTTTTGAAGAAGGCAGAGCTCCAGAACTTCGAACCTCGGAACAGCTCCCTGATGCCGGGCAATTATCGTGAACTGCTCAGCAATGGCGAACTGAGTGATCTCGTAAGCTATCTCATGGTCACTCCCCCCTCGCGCACAGCCGTACCATCCCGCAAGAACGAGGACGATGCCGAATGAAATTTCGGGTTGTGTTTCTGCTCGCTGTGCTGGCCGTAGTCTTGATAGCGGCGATTGTTCTGGCTCAGAAGACTCAGCGCTTCGAACTTGAATCCCTCTCTCCCAGGTTTCGGGAACTTATCAGCAGCAGTGCGGAGCTTGAGAGAGTGGCCACAGGTTTTGGCTTCACGGAGGGGCCGATGTGGGACCCGGCGGGCTTTCTCTACGTTAGCGACGAAACGATCAATAAGATTTTTCGAGTTTACAAGAGCGGCAAGAAAGAAGAGCTCATTGCGCTGGGCGACCCGGATGGTAATACCTTCGATCGCCGCCATCGGTTGATCGATTGTGCGAGCGTCTTGAGAGCCATCATCGAGGTGACTCCCGACGGGAAATACAAAGTACTCGCAGATCGGTACGACGGAAAGCGCTTCAATAGTCCGAACGACGTGATTGTCGGGCCGGATGGTGCGCTCTATTTCACGGATCCAACGCTCGATCTGGTTGCGGGAGAAAAACAGGAGATTCCGTTCCAAGGAGTTTACCGGCTTGATGACAACGGAAGCGTTCGTTTGCTGACCAGAGATCTCACGCAACCGAATGGATTGGCCTTCTCGCCGGATGGCAAGAAGTTCTACGTGGACGATAGCGAGCAGCGCAACATTCGCGTCTACGATGTTTCTGCCGCTGGAACTCTCAGCAACGGCCGCATCTTTGGCGCCGAGCCTGGAGGGAAGAACGAGGGGGTTCCCGACGGTATCAAGGTGGATGACAAAGGCAATCTCTTTGTGACCGGGCCGAAGGGCATCTGGGTCTGGGACGCGAATGGAAATCACCTGGGGACGATCGTCATGCCGGAACAACCCGCCAACCTGACGTGGGGAGGTCCGCAATACGGCACTCTTTACATCACGGCAACGACATCGGTGTATCGCCTTGAAACAAAAACCCGCGGATTCACCCCTTACTTACAGCACTGAATCTTGTTCAATTTTGGTTTCGATCTCTCAGTGAGGGAGCGCGAAGCTGAAGACGTCGCTTCCGGCACAGATTGCCACATACTGTACTCCGTCGACTGCATAGGTCATCGGAGACGCACTAAATGACTGCCCAGTATTGAAGTGCCACAGAGCGTGGCCGGTCTCAGCATCGACGGCTTCGAAAGACTCGGCATCGTCGCCAAAAAAGACGAGGCCACCCGCCGTGGTGAGCGTTCCTCCCCACGAGTTGCCATTGCCCGCCTGCGGATATTTCCAAACTTTTTTCCCATCCGAGGGAGAGATCGCTAACAGAACCTTCTGTGAGTCTTCATTGGGGGGATGCCTCGTACCCGTTCCGTAGAAGGTCTCTCCTTGAGTGAACGGCTTTGGTGTTGCAAAGTAAAGATTGCAATTCTCAAGAGCCATCACATAAAAAAGGCCAGTGTTCGGATTGTAAGAGGGTGAAAACCAATTCGTAGCACCCACGATGCCAGGGCAGATATATGTGCCCTCTTTGGTCGGAACTCGACCGGTTAGCAGCGGACGTCCGGAAGCATCAATCCCCGTCGCCCAGTTCAATTTCTCCAAAAATGGAGTCGCCCGCAGAAACTGTCCATTGCTTCGGTCTAGAACATAGAAGAAGCCATTTCGGTTGGCTTGCAGGAGCAAGCGGTGTGGGACGCCGTTTTCTTGTTCGTCCACTAACACCGGTGTTTCATTTGCGTCATAGTCGTATACGTCGTGCGGAGTGAACTGGAAGTACCACTTCAGTTTCCCGTTGTCGGGATCGATAGCCAGGACGCACGCAGTGTACAGATCATCACCCGGCCGTGAGTCGCCCACAAAATCCGGAGCGGCGTTACTAGTCGTCCAGTACAAAGTGTCGAGTTCTGGATCGTAAGTACCGGGCATCCATGTTGTAGCGCCGCCATGCAAGTAGGAATCACCCGGCCAACTGGAAGATCCGAATTCTCCAGGCCCGGGAATCGTCCAGTGGCGCCAGTTCAAGGTTCCCGTGCTGGCATCGTAGGCCGCTACAAACCCACGCACTCCCGAATCACCACCGGATGTGCCCACGACTACTTCATTTTTGACCACGAGAGGCGCACTGGTTGCTCCGTAGTGCTGATGCTTGTCCGCGTACTGGACGTCCCACTGCAAGTTCCCGGAGCGAGCGTCCAGGCAGAGCAGGTGGGCATCATCGGTTTCCACATACACAAAGTGCTCCCACACGGCCACGCCACGATTTTTGTGAGCGGCGGCGTCATCGAGCAATCCCGAACTGACGGGTCGAGCATAGTGCCACAGAGGCCGACCTGTGCTGGCATCCAATGCGAAGACGTCGTTGGCCGAAGTTACGTACATCACGCCGCGAATGACCACAGGTGTCGCCTCGAGCCTCTGGGAATTGCCCGGGTGGAAAACCCAGGCAGCGCGCATTTGCGCGACGTTGGCGCGGTTGATCTCACCCAATCGGCTAAAGCGACGTCCCGTGTAGTCTCCGTTATACGAAGGCCAGTTCTCGCCCACAGGTCGCTTCGGCAGATCCTCTGCGTTCACATCCCGTGCTGAACTCGACGAGGCCGCCTTCTCCTGACCGATTGGACTCTCGGTTGTTATGGCAAGCAGAAACAAAATAGCTGCAGCGTACCGTTTCATCTCAATGATTATCCTGGGTACTCAATTGAACTTCCTGTAGCGCGCCACGATCCAAACCGGTTTCGTCCACCAGGTGAAGCGACAGCCTCGCGCATTTTGCGGGCGAACTAATCTCGGTATCGAGCAACACCGATTCGGTTGGATTTACCTCGGCAACAGGCGTCGCTGCGATGGCGTGACCGTGTTCATCGTAAAGGCGCGCTATGAGGTGCCCAGAATAAAACACCCCAAAAGACCCGGAGAGGCCGATCTTGCCGTTCTCTCTGACTGTCGCTCTCAACGGCCGAACCAAAATCCCCGCGTCCGTAACGCCGTGGAACTCACCTCCGGAATGCGTGGGGAGCCACTCCGTGTCCAAGGTGCAACTCTCGGCGGGACGCAAACGACACATGGGACTATTGATCTCCGCTTCCAGGTAGTAAGGGCTCGCATCCGGGTCGCCGCTCAAGGAAGGGATGCCATCACTGTTCAGCCTGGTTTCGGGACCGTTAGTCCAGAAAATGACTGAAGCCTTTCCGGGATAAGGCTTACTGTCATCGTATTGAAAGCGCTCGACCATGGCGTACTGGCTTTTGCCGTCCAATACCGCGAGCCAGCCATCTTTCGAATCGAGCCACAACTCGGCGGCCATGTGAACGTAGTGCACAGTAAAAAGACCGTCCTCTCTGACCGACACTGCCGGGTTCTCCGCCGGACCGAAGCGAACGTGATAACGGTTTAAATAACTGCTGGATCGGTTCGCGGGAGTGAACGTCCAGAAATCGTGATTCGTGAGTGCGGCCGACTCCGAACCCGGCGCGCCCGGAACCGAAGTGTCGTATTGCGAGACAGACTGCATCGACCACTCGAGGGTATGTCCCGACACGTTCTTCATGGACGCGTGAAATCCGATCCGCGGCGAATCGGCGTCCAGCCGGATCGTGCGTGTAAATTGAACCCCAGTCTGCGAATCGGCAGGACTTGTCAATTCGATTTCGCAGCGCAGTCCTTCTGAAAGTTTTCGAAACGTGAATGTTCCATCGTCCAGCACGTCAGAGTTGCCGGCCCAGTGCTGCTCATCGTTGTTTCCTTCGGGCAAAAGCCAGAGTTTGTCGCCGCCGTAGTTGAACCACTGGCTGGAACTCGGGGGAAAGTACTTGCCAGCGAATTTGGGATTTACAAACAGGTAAGCGTGCCCGGCAAACGTGACTTGCATGAGGCGGCCACCATTCTGCGGCACCACGATTGCATGGACCCATCGGTTCGAGAGTTGTTGGGCGTGCCACCCTTTATATTCGACGGCCTCGACCCGACAGCCAGAACCCGGCGGCAGATTCGATTGACCGAATGCCGGAGAGAAGCTCCCCATCGGCGCGACCGCGAGCGCGAAAAATCCCAGGCAAACGGCTCGCAGTTGACTCAAAGGCACGGAACGGAGTGTCATGTTCGCTTTTCCATATGAAAAATATCTGCGCGGTTGAGACTAAAATCCCAGGCAAACGGCTCGCAGTTGACTCAAAGGCACGGAACGGAGTGTCATGTTCGCTTTTCCATATGAAAAATATCTGCGCGGTTGAGACTAACACGCAAGAATTCTGGGAAAATATCCACGGCTACAAACGAAACTAATGCTAATGAAACGAAAGATTTCGATTGGCGTCAAGAAGATTCTGTGATATACCAGCATGCTCTGCCCGGCACAAAGTGCGAGCACGTCAGAATGTCCAAGACTCTTTTGTTCCTATCGTTGCTGGTATCGGCCAATCTTCCGGCGCAGGACAGGATGGTTGAGGCGACCTGGCTGCATCGATACTTGCCGCAGCTCAAAGAGGTGAAAGAGGATCTGTCCTCCGGAACTTGTCACTACAAGCCAATTTTCGGCGCAGGTGATCGAGACAATCGAATTCTACGAAGCGTCTCTCGTTTTGCCGAGGTCACGGTTGAAGCTCATGGAAACTGCCAGAGCGTACTCTACGATCACGAAGAAGAAATCTATTTCGTTCTGCAGGGCTCGGGCATTCTGCACTACGGCGATGAGACACATCCCCTTCGCACCAATGATTTCACCTACCTGGCTCCGGGCGTGAAGCATGGATTTGCCAATAGTTCCGGCCAATCTCTGCGAGTCCTGGTGATGGGTTTCAAAATTCCGCTCCGCGTGGCGCTTGGCGCACCCTCCGAGGAGCCCAGAATTGTCAATCTGGATGACGTGAAAGAAGAAACCGTGCAAGGCCATCCCACGTCGGTTTTGTACAAATTGCTGGTTGGTCCACGAGAGGGAAAGCGCGATGCGATCGATAAGGCGTCGGTCGTAACCAGCTTTTTCTGGATGAACTTCGCACCAGGAGGAACAAACTTCCCGCACCATCACGAGACCGCCGAAGAGATCTATCTCGTTGTTGGTGGGGATGGAAAGATGGTCGCAGGAAGCGGAATGGATGGAGTCGAGGGCCGCTACCCAGCCAGGGCCGGAGACGCTTACTATTTCCGCCCGAACTGCACCGTGGGGTTCTACAACCAGAAGAAGCCGGGAGCGAATGCTTACATCCTCGCCGTACGATCACGGATTCCGGTGAGCGATACGGCGGATTGAATTGGCACCCCTTCTTCCGCAGATTTGGTTACGTTGGCACGGCTGGCCTTTCTCAAACAGGAGGCATTGATGACGATCCGGAACTCTAGTCGGAGATCATTCGTAAAAGTGTTGGCGGCGACGCCGCTGCTAACCCAGATTGCTGCGCGCGACCTGTACGCGCAAACCGCGTCCGCCATCGGCCGGGATCCGCGCCAGAACGTGTACTCGCGGCTTGGCGTGAAGACGGTCATCAATTGTCGTGGCACCTGGACCTATCTGAGCGGATCGCTCGAATTCCCAGAAGTTCGTCAGGCACAAGAGGAAGCGGCTCTGTATTTTGTCAACATGCTGGAGTTGCAACGTGCCGTTGGCAGACGCTTGTCAGAACTGACGGGTGCCGAATCCGGAATCGTCACTTCCGGATCGGCGGGTGCCATGGCCGCGGCGACTGCGGGATGTATGGCCGGTACCGACGACCAGCACATCTGGCAACTTCCTGACACCACCGGCTTGAAGCATGAGGTCATCATGGTCGGCGGCAGGAGTGCGTTTGACAGTGCCATCCGACTGACCGGGGCCAAACTGGTTCTCGTGTATTCACCAGAAGAACTGGCTCAGGCAATCAACGAAAACACGGCGATGATCTACACCACTGATCTCGAAGACAAACTCCAAAAGGAACTGGCCATCGCCAAAGAGCACAAGATCCCGATGTTGCTCGATGACGCAGCGGGCATTCCGCCAGTCGAAAATGCCAAGCTCTATGCCCGCATGGGAATTGATCTCTATTGCTTTTCGGGTGGAAAGGGGCTGCGGGGGCCCCAGTGCAGCGGCCTGCTCCTCGGGCGCAAAGACTTGATTGAGGCGGCCCTGTTGAATTGCAGTCCGCGTGAAGGAGCGGTCTGCCGTCCCATGAAAGTGGGGAAAGAGGAGGTCATCGGGTGTCTCACAGCTCTGGAGACGTGGTTGAAGCTGGACGAAAAAAAGCTCTACGCCGAATGGAACGCTCGCCTGGATCGAATTCGAACGCTGGTGGAGACGGTACCCGGAGTAAAGACCAATACCTACGTTCCAAACGACGGAAACCGCTATCCAACGCTGAGGGTCTCGTGGGATCAACCGGGCTGGCGATACAACATCGCCGACTGTGTGCAAGAACTGCGCTCAGGGAATCCAGTCATCGAAGTGCTCGGGGTAGACAATCCAAGCCTCGTCACGGCAGTTCGCGAAGGCAATCCCAATCGAAAAGAGCTCAAGGAACCCGACCATATTGAACTTGTCTCGATGACCATCAAGCCGGGAGAGGAAATCGTTGTTGGGCGAAGACTGCGAGCCATCTTAGGCGCGGCGCAGAAGAAGGCCACAGCCTAGAGACGCGAGGTTGCATTGAGAACTGTCCGCCGCGACGTGTCGCTGCGATTATCTATCGCCGCGCTTTTGCTTTCCTCGGCAGTTGGAGCCCAACAGCACGTGCGCGCCGTTGTTCCGGAACCATCGGGCTCTCGCACGAATCGTTTCTATTCGGCAGGCGTGGACGCCGGTGACTACATCTACATCTCCGGACAAGGACCGCGGCGGCCGGACGGCACTTTGCCGCCGGAGTTCAGTCAACAAGTCAGGCAGGCCCTGGACAATATTCAGACAGTCGTGAAATCTGCAGGCTTGACAACCGAGCATGTCGTTTATCTCCAGGTTTACCTGAACGACATGAGCAAGTATGACGAGATGAAAAAAACTTTGGCGGAGTATTTCCGAAAATCTCAGCCTGCTCAATCCGTGCTGGGCGTTGCCCGGATGCCGGAGCCACCCCTTCAGATTGACGCGGTTGCCGTGCGCAGCCTGGAGGACAAGAAACCCGTCTATCCGACGAATTACAAATCGGGCGATTCTGCTCCTCCCGGAATGCTTACGCATGATCGGCTCTTCATATCGAGCATGCCGGGCGCCGATCCGGCCAGTGGGAAAATTCCAGATGATCCGGCGTCACAAGTAGATCTCGCGCTTGACCGTGTGGAGTCCGTAGTCAAGGCAGCGGGCCTCGAACTCAAGAATATGGTTTTTGTAAATCCATATCTGACGGCCGATATTCCGGGACGCGTCATGAACGAGCATTACGCTCGCCGGTTTGAGTTCGGGAACACTCCAGCCCGCGCCACCATCGAAGTGTCCAGTCTTCCCGGTGGCGCGCACATCGAGTACACAGGCGTTGCCGTACGTGATCTCACTCAGCGAAAAGCGGTACGTCCGAAGAACATGCCACCCAGTCCCACCGCGAGTCCGTGTGTTTTTGCCGGCGATACTTTGTACTGCTCCGCCAAGGACGGATTTATTCCAGGACCGCATGGCGGCGTCTACGCCACCAGCACACAGCATCAACTGCGGCAGACGATGCGCAACCAGCTCGACAACCTGGAAGAAGCCGGGATGACCTTCGATCAGGTGGTAGCGACCAAGGTTTACCTCGACGACCTGTCGGATTTGCCGCTATTTGATGAAGTGTATGCGCAATTTTTTGCTTCCGAGCCGCCGGCGCGAACCACAGTGCAGCAAGTCGCACCTGTCGAGCGCCATCCCGACAAGGAAGATCGTTTCCCGGGGTTGGAGCAAGTTTCGCTGATTGCAGTCCGCAGTCGACCTGATCGCTGATCCTTGATCATGCTCGTTGAAAAATCGATTTCGCGGTTCCTTGGCAAAACGGAGGTGAATGGTGGCCACATCCGAGCTTGACAACATTCCACACAGTGGAATATGTTTTCGCGCCATGGGTGTCGGGTTCGTGTCTAGGTGAGTGCCAATTGGGTCGTGCAGAATCTTGGCGCGAGTCGGTAGAAGAGTATCCGGAAAAAACTAGGCGTGGTTTGGGCAGGCGTGTCGAATCAGACTGCCGCCCCGGGAGATAGGCGATGAAAACTAGTCACAGCTTCTTCGTTCCTGTTTTCGTAGTCGTGTCGATGCTGTTGCTCCCAAGTATGCTGCTTGCTGACGTCACCGGGTCCATCAATGGGGTAGTGCGCGATTCGTCACAGGCCGCGGTCAAGGGCGTACGAATCAAGATCACCAACACACAGACCAACCTGTCGCTGGAGACCGCTACGGCCGATGACGGATCCTATCGTTTTCTTTCCCTACCTGTCGGAACCTACAATCTAAGTGCCGCGATCATTGGCTTCCAGCAGTACAACACGACCGGCATCGTGCTGCAGGTGAACGATCAACTGCGCATCGACATTTCTCTTAAAGTCGGCAGTATAAACGAGCAGATCACCATCCAGGCTAACGCGGCCCAGGTAGAAACCGAGAGTACCCAACTTGGCGATGTCATCGATTCGAAGAAGATGCTGGCGTTGCCGCTCAACGGCCGCAGCTATCTGGATTTGTTGGGCCTGCAGGCCGGTGTGGCGCCGAGCGGCTCCGTCACCATCGGTGGCGATTCCGGAACGGGCGCAAGGGCGGTGTCAGGTTACATTCAAAACGCGGGCAATGTCTCGGTGAACGGCCAGCGTGAAACGGCCAATGCATTCCTGGTAAATGGCGGCGATGTCAGCGAGGGACGAAATCTGGGGGCTGGCCTGGTTCCGAATCTCGATTCCGTCGAAGAATTTCGTCTTATCACCAACAGCTTTGACGCGGAATATGGAAAATTCAGTGGCGCCGTGATGAATGCCATTACCAAGTCCGGCACAAACGGTTTCCACGGCGACGCGTTCGAGTTCCTGCGGAACGACGCGCTGGATGCCCAGAACTACTTCTTCTCCGGCCAGCCTAAATCCGAGTTGCGACAGCATCAGTTCGGTTTTACAGCCGGAGGCCCATTCTGGAAAGACAAGCTGTTCTGGTTCACGGATTATCAAGGAACCAGAATAGTGCGGGGCGCGGAAGTCAGCAACGTTGCCGTGCCGAGCGCTGCCGAACTTCAAGGTAAGTTTGATCCTTCAATTTTGACCGGCACCGTCGATGGAGGTCCAGGTCCCGCCGGCAGTTGTCCTCCGAATGTCCAGCCCTGCCTCGACTGGCCCACGACGCTTTCCAATAGATTGGGTTACACAGTCACAAACGGTGAGCAATACAGTTTCGCAGGCTGTAACTCGACGGCGGACTGCGTCTTTCCAGGCGGCGTAATTCCCCAAGCTGCTTGGTCGCCAGCAGCGATTGGAATTCTCCCGTACATCCCCGGTCCCAATAACGCCAACGGCACATTCTCGGACAATCGTCATAAGAATAGGATTACTGACAACAAAATCGGAGAGCGGGTCGACTTTAACAATCGCAAGACGGGCAACTGGTCCTTTTATTATCACTTTGACGACTCGACGGTGAACAGCGCCCTGCCCGACGGTGGCGCAAGCGTGCCCGGCTTCCCCGCGGTGACGCCAACCCGAGCTCAGGAGTTTGTTCTGAGCAACGCCAAGACTATCGGCACCACCGCTGTGAACGAAGCGCGACTGACCTTCTTCCGTACGGCTACCCACCTGGACAACCCGAGCGGCGGGAAGGCGTCGCTGGCCTCTCTTGGTTTCGTCACGGGCGCCGGGACTCTCGGCATCATTCCCGATGCTACCGCCGGATTTCCAGAGTATGTTCCTCAGGTTTATTTCAACAACTTCAATATCGGCACCCCGTCTCTGATCACATTCCAGCCTAATAACACCTATACGGCGTCGGAGGGGTTTTCCAAATCGATGGGCAAACATACGCTCAAGTTGGGCGGAGAGTTCCGCTATCTGCAGGTGAACGAACGCAATTTAGCCAGCCAGGACGGGGCGTTCGTTTTCGATGGTACAGTCACTGGCGTGGATTTCGCGGACTACCTGCTGGGAGCGCCTACGGGAGCCGGGGGTGGCTTCACCCAGGCAGCGTTACAACTCCTGGATTCGCGGACGCGCTATGGCGGCGCTTATGTGCAAGACGCGTGGAAGGCAACTCCCAATCTGACGCTGAATTTGGGTCTTCGCTGGGAAGTGAGTATGCCTTGGTACGACACACAGGGAAAAATCCAGACCTGGGTCAAGGGAGAGCAGTCAACAGTCTTTCCGAAATCCCCCCAAGGCCTCGTATATCCTGGCGATCCAGGTATTCCCAAGACGCTGGCTCCGACCCGATACAACAAGTTTGGACCGCGCCTTGGCCTTGCTTACTCTCCGAGCTTTAGCGAAGGAGTGTTGGGCAAAGTCTTTGGCGGGCCGGGAAAAAGCAGCATCCGTGCTTCGTACGGCTTGTACTACACCTCAGTTGAGGACTTGAACCTTTTCTACGAAGTGGGAGACGCTCCCTTCGGCTTGTACTGGACCAGTCCGGGTGCCGTTGACTTCTCCGAGCCATACCGAAATCGGCTGGATGGTGGCATCGACGGCGAGGGACAGCGCTTCCCATTCACCGTCCCGATTCCGGGCAGCCCGGCAAATAAGACGCTCGATTTCTCGGTTTACGAGCCGCTGTCTTATTTCCCGGGATACGACATTCATAATAGCCTCCCGTACGCTGAGCACTTCAATTTCTCGATCCAGCGCGAGTTGAGCAAATCCACCGTTTTGACTTTGTCTTATGTGGGCACCGAGGGTCATCGGCTCATCGCGCAGACCGAAGCTAACCCAGGTGATCCCACATTGTGTAAGCAGCTTACCGCGCAGGGGTATACCGATGCGTCGGGCGGTGGCACCGGGTGTGGGCCGAACCTTGAGCAAGACACGTTCACTCTCGGCGCAAATACGGTGTACGGCACCAGGGACAGACTGCTTAATCCGAACCTCTGTAATAATCCCACGGGCCCAACCCTATGTTTTGGTTTTGGCAACACCTTCACCAAGCTGGTGGCGAATTCCGTCTATCACTCTGGAGAGGTGACGGTCCAGGGTAAAGCTGGCGACGTAACCTTTTTGGCTGCGTATACGCTCGCGAAATCCATAGATGATTCTTCGGCCTTCGGCGAACTGATCAACTTCTCAAATGCCAAACTTAGCCGCGGCCTGTCGTCCACGGACGTGCACCAGAACTTTGTGGTCAGCTATGTCTGGGAGATGCCGTTCTATCGGCTTTTTAACGGCTTGCCCAGGCTTACGAAAGGATGGCAGTTGCAGGGCATTACCCGATTCGCCTCGGGATTTCCGATCCAGATGGGTCAAGGGAATCCCGTGCAAAGCGGGCCACTGTGTCCGTCGGGGCTGTGCGACGGGGATGCCTCTCTTACTGGCAGCCCCTCCACCGATATGCCGAATCTCGTGGGACCGATTCACATCCACAACCCTCGTGCTACCCCAAGCAAGACATATTTCGACCAGAGCGCATTTACCGGAACTGTGTGCAGTCTAGTGTCGGGGGTTTTGACCGGCCCTGACTGCGGAAGTTTCGGAACGGCGAACAGGCGATTCTTTCACGGTCCGGGATTCAACAATACCGATTTGGGCATATCGAAGATGATTCCACTCAATGAAGCAATGCACTTCGAGATTCGAGGGGAATTCTTCAACATCTTCAATCATGCGCAATTTATCAACCCCAGCGGGGACATTAGCAGCCAAAATTTCGGTAACGTCACGAGTGCGCGCGATCCGCGCATTGGGCAGGTCAGTGCGAAATTCGTCTGGTGATGTGGTGGCAAAGTTTTTGAGCGTGGGGATGGCGGGCTCACTTTTGAGATAGAGTGCAGGTATGCGTTGCAACGGGTCTACGCGCGGGAACCACGTGATTCGAACTTGCCTCTTGGCAGCCTTCCTGGTGGGAAGCCTTTTCGCGCCGCGAATCAGTGCGCAAACAGTAGACAGCTACCGCCAGCGTGCGGCCGAACTGTCCCGCGTGAAGTCGTGGGACGAAGCCGTCGCAAACTACCGCAAGGCTCTGGAGCTGGAGCCAAACGACGCGGCCACCCACTACCACCTAGCCTGGGCGCTGAAGTACAAGCGAGAAACCAGAGAGGCGCTGAAGGAGTTCCAAGCCACGCTGAAGCTCCGGCCGAGATGGGCGGACGCCCACTTCGGACTGGCCTCGGTCTGGTTCGATCTGCAGGACCAGGACTCCGCCGTCAAAGAACTGCGCACCGCCGAAGCGCTCGATCCACTCAATGTCGCTACGCATCGCTTGTTGGCCCGTATCCTTGCGCAGCAGAACAGTCTTGCCGACGCCGAGCGCGAACTGAAGCTGGCGCTTCGATTGAAACCCTCGGCGAATACTCACCTGGAGCTTGGTGTCGTCGAAGGACAATTAGGCAATCTGAATGAAGCTGCGGCACAGTTTCGTCGTGCGATTCAACTGGATTCAGGGCTTGCGCCGGCGCACCTCATGCTCGGCATTGTCTTGCGTCGCCAGTCAAACCACACTGGCGCGTTGGATCAATTTCGAGCTGCGACTGCCCTGAATCCGAATGATGCAGACGCCCAATACAATCTGGGCCGGGAGTTGAAGGCTGGGGGCGATCCCGCAGCAGCCATTGCCGCCTTTCGTCGTGCCATCGAACTGAAACCGGACTTCGAGCAGGCGCACTACAATCTGGCCCTCGCATTGCGCAGCCAGGGCGACGTCGCCAATGCCAAGAAAGAAGCGGACGAACTAACGGGGCTGCACGATTTTCGCGCCCGCCTGGCGCAATCGAAGCTGCTGATCCTGCAGGGTGTGGATGCCATCAAGAAGCAGAAATTCGACGATTCCTTGGCGCTGTTTCAGAAGTCCGCTGAACAAACGCCCGAATTTCCAACCAACTACTACTACCTGGGGCTTGCGTGGGAGGGCAAGAGCGAGCCTGGGCGCGCGAGAGAAGCGTATGAAAAGGCGATTGAGCTGAAGCCGGACTACGCGCAGGCGCACACCAGCTTTGGACTGCTGCTTTGGAAGTCAGGAGATCAAACGCGAGGCCTGGAGGAATTTCAGCGAGCCGTCATGTCCGATCCAGATCTGGCGGAAGCGCACTACAACCTCGGGCTCGCCTTGGCGCAATTGCAGCGCCTGCAAGAAGCCATTCGCGAGTTGACGGATGCAGTCAGTCTTGATCCTCAGAGTGTCGATGCGCGAGTGCAGCTGGGGTTGGTCCTCAGCCAAAACAACGATACCGCTGCCGCAACCAATGTCTTTCGCGATTTAGTGCGACGCGATCCAAACTTTGCCGAGGGGCACAATAATCTCGGTCTTGTATTGCTGCAGGTCGGCGATGTCCATAAAGCAGAAGCGGCGTTTGACGAGGCACTACGCCTGAAGCCACGCTACGCCGAGGCACACTACAATCTCGCCTTGGCGCTTCGTCAGGAGGGTAAGAAAGCCAACGCACAGCAGGAATTCGAGAGGGCCTATAAGCTTGCACCGGAATTGAGGAGCCTGCCTCTCCCATGAGGTGAGTGTGGAAATGTGGCGCAACTGTCTCAGGATGGCTGCAACCCTATTTACCGCCTTGCTCGGCCGCGCTGTCACACTGTGTGCTTCCTTCGGCAAACTCGCAGCGCCACACTTCACTGGTAAGGTAGCCATCAGCCGGGTTGGCCGCCAGATGGGCGGGGGCTAGGCAAACAGGGGGCAGCGAAAACCCCCGCCAGACTCTTGTACCACTCGTGGCGGTGCTTCGGATGCGACGAGAGTGCGGTAGGCTTCACCCTTCCCCGCGCCTTGTTCGGGAAAGGCGCCGGGTTTGTCCTCGTCTTCAAGAGGATAGGGTGTATTGCATCCGGGGAGATTAGGAACCAACCAGTGAAGATTTTTTTGCGAGTGAGCAATTGTGAACAGCGTTGCTGCTGTCTCGGCATTAACCTACGACTGCAAGGCGTGGCTTGCCTGGCCATCGGTCCTCCCCGCACAACGCACTCCACGCCCTGCAAGTCCAACACGAATCTCTGCGGCGGCTTTGCGGTGAGTGAAGCGTGCATACACCCCATCATGTGAGCGTCGATACGTTTGTCGCGGAGAGAGCCCTGTTCCTCGCAATCTCATGCCTTGAATACGGGGACAAGCCGATGAACTGTGCGCACTGCGGAACCGCAATCAAGTGGAAATGGGCATTCATTTCCGGACACGGCTTGGCTGACCTTTGTGGCGGCACCGGGAAAACAGTTCGGGTCGATATTCCGTATTGCCCCAGATGCGAACAGACACCCTGCGCCACCGGCTGTTTCTATATCCGTGATGGTCAGGATGTGGCTTCACAACTAGCGAATTGACAATTGACCTGCTGCGACAAATACAGTTTCCGGATGCAAAGTCGAAGTGAGCAATTCTGGACATCCATTTTCTCCGGGGTTGCGTCATCATCTTTATGGAGTGAGGACTTATGGCGCTGATGATTACGTGGCGGAATCCATGTCCGGTGCAGACCGCACAACCACGCAAAAAGCTGAGTGACCACGAATCTGAGAGCATTCATATCGTGCAAAAAGGGATCTCCAGAGCACAGAGTCGACAATGGGTTGCTATGCCCTTTCTGAACGTGCTTTGCGGCGTACCTCTTGGTGCTCGCCGTGGTCCGCACAAGGTGGGATCACGGGGCACACGAAGCAAACCACCGCAGCCTGCAGCAGGCTGAGTGGCTGAGTAACTCCTTCACTCTACAGCTGGGCTCGACTTACGCCCGGGCTATGGCGGTCGATGGAGATCCAGTGAGTTGAGCTCGAGCGGAGGGCGGTGAAGCAACCTCCGAAACCTGACTCTTATGAATTTAGAAACCACAAGATTGGTGCGAGTATGCTTCATTCG
>Ga0210406_10001151_pt1 | contig 33463 bp, 29 predicted proteins | sample IncBWC30MmetaG_FD_155454 | JGI IMG/M metagenome (GOLD analysis project Ga0210406, IMG submission 155454) | Forest soil microbial communities from Barre Woods Harvard Forest LTER site, Petersham, Massachusetts, United States - Inc-BW-C-30-M | ecosystem: Environmental > Terrestrial > Soil >... | reverse complement strand
AGCGCGAGTTTGGCCACTACCGCAAGCTCGAGTTCCAGCGCTTGGCCGCCATCTCCAACGGGCATCTGTACAACCTACGCCGCACCCCGCACTATCACCAACGCCTCAAGAATTACCAAAAAACTTCGATCAATTCTCGATGAGCGCAGATGTCTGGTAACAACAGTTAGCCGATAATGCTGGCCCGAATAGCATCACACGAATAGAATCGCCGGATGCTTCGTACGCTCCGCTTCATCGGGCTTCTGGTGGTCCACACCACAGTCGCAATCATGGCTACAGTGATTGCAGAACATGCGATCTGGAGAGTGGTTCCGGCGCACTCGATCAGCGCTGTGCTGTGGAAGGAATGCATCTTGAGCGCCGTATGCGCAGCATCAATCGGTTTTGGCGCGTGGAGAATATGGCGGACTTCGGCTGAAAAATGGACGTGGGTTCCTGCCGCAGTATGGTTCGCGCTGGGCTTCCTGATTAGACACGGGGACGTTTGGGGTAGCCTGCTCCCCATTCGCTCCGGGAGTGTCCTTGACGCGCCCGATGCGAGGAGTTTCTTCCTCTTTACCGTCCCGCTAATTCGTGCAACGTTCTATTCTGTCGGTGCGTACACTTCCTCGATGATCTTCTCAGGAAGTGTTACTCGCACCGAAGCTCGATGATTGACGTAACATCTCGATTACGGTGCGCCGGGATAAACCGGCATGAAGCAGAGGATGAAAGTTCCTTACGAGAAAGGAGTAGCGATCCGCTCGGCCTCGAGTCTTGCGCTGGGTATCGCGAGGTACACAACGAAGCGTAGACAGAGGATAGGCGGGGTGGGGCCTACCGCGCATTACGAGGACGGCGGCGTCCGGGTTGCATCTTTTCGGAGCTGAATGTCCCTACCGCGATCTCACAGTTGAGGCTTTTTCTTTTTTCTCACTACCTTCGTGACACCAATGAGTCCCAGAACAAGCCATACGCCTCCGAGCAGACACATGAGGCTATGCCACAGGATATCGGAGAGATCCATCGGGTATGAAGTGTGCACGCCTTGAGACTTTGATTCCAGAATGAACTCGTGCGCCATTTGCGGGATGCCAGAGAAAATCACGAACCAGAGACCAAGGAGGGCCAGCCCGATAGATTGAAACGGGGTGAGCTCCTTGCCGTGGCTCTTTCCGGTAAGGAGCACCTCGTCTACATTCCCGGTTGGTACGAGCCTTGGTACATCCGGTCGCTTTTTCTGCATTGAGTCGAATCATACGCTTCTGGCCGTAGTTGGCGTAATATCGCCACAACGCGTTTTGATCCTTGACCGAAGATTGGGGCTGATTCTCGGTCAGCGTAATTGCCTGTTCCCAACAGTTATCCCAATTCTGAGAGCCAGAGAAACCTACTAGCTAGACCTTTCCGCAGTTAGTGCTAAACTCATGCCGCATGGCTGTTTACGTCTACAGCGAACAGCAAATTGAGAGGATGGTCGGCAAGTCGAGACGATTGCGCATTCGCTTCTGCGTCGCTGCCATCGTGATACTGGTTACAGCGGTCCTGCTGGCCTTCTATCCTCCGACTCTTCCGATTTTCCACGAACCGTTCCGGGCTTGGGGAATTGCTCTCCTCACCTCGCTATTTTTGTTCCCAGTAAAGACGATTTGGCGTTGGAGGAAGTGGCCCGACCTGATGAGAAATTCGCTGAGGGAAACAAGGGTCGAGGTCGCTCCCGGTGCTTTGGGAGTGTCTGGTCCGTTCGGATACAGAAGACAACTCAGCATCAACGAAATCGTTCGAGCTGAAGAACCCTATTGGGGCACGGGTCTTTACCTGCGCACCTCGAATCGGTATCGCTGGGTTCTGATACCGCGCAAGCTGGATGGCTACGACGCAATCAAGCGTGAACTTGCCGTGGCAGGCGTTGCGGTAGTGAAAAGATTCATTCCGACCAATGGGGAGGAGTTTGTCTTTGTATTGCTGTTCGTCGGGACGATACTCTGCGCAACGATGGTCCACGACACAAGGATATTGCTTGCCAACCTCGTTATCGCAGTCGTCGTCTCCGTCTCAGGCTTTCTGATCGTTAACGCGAACCCAGACAACCATCAAATCCATCGCGCAAGAATTGGCGTCTTTATACCCGTGGTCTCTGCGGCGTTAGGTTTTCTTCTCCGAAATTAGCATTCACAACTGGCGTAAATCTCTATAAAGCGTTTTGACCCTTGACCGAAACTCGGACCGATTCTCGGTGAGCGTAATCGCCTTTACAACAAGCGGGCCGCGATGAGATTCTTTTTGCCATGTTCAGCCTCGAACTAGAGACCGTCGCAAAAGTTGCGCTTTGCGGATCACTCGGCGCAGCAGCAGGAATTGCAGTTCACGATTTGGTTCGGAGAAGGCGGTTACGCAAACTCGGGTTCACTACTGCTGATCTGTCGTCGCGGGAAACAATTCTCAGAAAGTGGGCTGAGATCGCAGTTCAACAAATCCCGGAGAAAATCTCGTTGACCCAGATCGAATCCCACGTCTGGAGAAGGCATCGGAATGCGCGGATGCCAGAACAGCACTTGAAAAGCTTGGACTTGAACGAAACGCGGTCTTCGTGGCCTCTCCACAGAAGTGGGTTGTGGAATTTTGGCTCACCCAGGAAGTCGGCCTCTTCGCAGCCATCCTAGATGCGCCACCCTGCGGAATCCACACTGAATTTATGGTTTCGTATGCCGATGGTTCAACTGTGAGCTTCGAGAATACAGAGGAGTGCGGGCGACAACATCCTGAAACCCACAACTGGATTCACTGTGGTCCAGTCGCGCCGGACCAGTTGCTCGAGACCGCTCGGAGAGAGCGCCAAGACCAGCATGTTGGACGAATGCGCCTGGCCGACTGCGTGCAGACCTACGAACGAGCCACCAATGTAAGCTTGGCCTGGAGGCGAAGAGTCGGATTTAGCCCTGAGGAAATGAAACACACATACGAGCGACAGAGGCAACAGAGACGGAAGCGATCCCTTCTGCGTAGGCTGTTGTAACATTCCTATTACTCTCAAAATGCCCGCGCCAGCACTCAGTCACCTTCCATGCCCCCCGCACGAACGCATCCCCGCGCAGCTCCACCCCAGCTCAAAATCCACACATCTCCACTCAGCACCCTCGACCCACCAGCAATCTGACGGGACTCGGATGCAAATGAGTTGAGTTTTGCGAAGAGCCGATCTGAGGCTGAGGCTGAGCAGAGGACGATCTGACCTGAATCTCAATCCCCAATTCGCCGAACCAGCAAATGGGCGGGCGAATCCGACCGCCGCATTCGCACCGGGGGACTTCAGCGGATGGATCGTAGAGATTTGTGTCGTCAAAGGACGGCGGCTGCAGGTGTCGCAGCGGCTCTTGAAAAACTCCGTGCAGTCTTCGACCAGCAATGGGAGCAACGCAGCCAGGCGCCGTTCAGCAGCGCTCATGCGGCTCCCCTCGCGGTCCAGTTCTTCGAGCCTTGCGATGTGATCTTCGTTCTCCGCCGCACTGCGAATAACCGCAGGCAAGGTACTTCTCAACAGCGATGCGTATTCGGGTCGGGCTGCCTCGCGCTCATAATTTCCAACCTTCCCCGTCGTACTCCGCATGCGTCATCCCGGGTCGCAGGTAAACCCGCCCATAGGAATCTGAAGGCTGACCTCAGAAGGCGTCGATGCCGGTGATGCTCTGGCCGATAATCAGCGAATGCACGTCATGGGTGCCTTCGTAAGTTTTCACCGACTCCAGATTCATCATGTGACGCATGATGGGATAGTCGTCGGCCACGCCGTTGGCGCCGAGAATGTCGCGCGACAGGCGGGCGCACTCGAGCGCCATCCATACATTGTTGCGCTTCGCCATGGAGATGTGTTGATGTTCGACCTTTCCGGCATCTTTCAGGCGGCCGACCTGCAACACCAGCAACTGCGCTTTGGTGATTTCGCTGATCATCCAGGTAAGCTTGTCTTGCACAAGTTGGTGGGAAGCGATGGGCTGATCGCGCCATTGCTTGCGCAGCAGGGAATATTGCAGCGCGCAGTCGTAGCAGGACATGGCGGCGCCGAGCGCTCCCCAAGCGATGCCATAGCGGGCCTGGTTCAGACACATCAGTGGGGATTTCAGGCCGCCGGTTTTCGCCAGCAGATTTGATTCCGGGACGTGCACGTCCTGCAGCGACAGACCGGAGGTGACCGAGGCGCGCAATGACCACTTGCCATGGATGTCGTCGGCTTTGAAGCCGGGGCGGTCGGTTTCGACCAGGAAGCCGCGAATGCGATCGTTCTCGTTTTCGACTTTGGCCCAGATGATGGCGACATCGGCGATGGTGCCGGAGGTGATCCACATTTTTTCGCCATTAATCACATATTCGCTGCCGACTTTTTTGGCCCGGGTGCGCATGCCGCCGGGGTTCGAGCCGAAGTCGGGTTCGGTCAGGCCGAAACAACCGAGCTTTTCTCCCTGCTGCATCGCCGGCAGCCAGGTCTGCTTCTGTTCGTCGCTCCCGAATTCGTAAATTGGATACATGCAGAGTCCGGATTGCACGCTCACGAAACTGCGGACGCCGGAGTCGCCGCGCTCAAGTTCCTGCGTCATCAGGCCGTATTCCACGTTGCCCATGCCGGCGCATCCGTAGCCTTTCAAGGACGCGCCGAAAAAGCCCAGATCGGCCATGGGCTTGACCAGTTCGCGAGGAAAGCGGCCGGCGCGGTTGCATTCCTCGATGATGGGGATCAAGTTGTCTTCGATGAACTGCCGCGTGGTGTCGCGGACGAGGCGCTCTTCGTCGGTCAGCAGGGCATCGTATTGGATGAAATCGACGCCGCGAAATTTGATGGCAGGCATGATGATCTCCTGATGAATCGGAGGCTGGAAATTAAAGCGAAAGCAGTTTGCCGCCTATCGGACCGGGCGCACATCGGAGGGCAAACATATGACGGTAGCAGGGGTGAGGGAGCCTGGTCAACGACGGTTCGAAGTGAGGGTGGGCGCCCCGGACGCTCCTGTTCTCGTCGATGGTTCGATGGTCTCGATGGTCGCGCGTTCTGGCGCAACGAATGATGCTAAAATGCACGACTTTCGAACCAGAGTTCTCGGCATTGATTCGAGTCCTGGAGAAGGGGGCGCGCCATGTCGTTGACCCTTGCCACTCCTGCGCTTTTTCCGCCACCCGAACAGCGCATGAATCCCACATCCTCCCCGCTTACATCAAACATCAAAAGCCAGGTTCAGAGATTCTGGCAGAAGTCACCCTGTGACTCATGGTTCACCAATGAACCGCGAGGAACTGTCGCCTTCTATCGGAGCCTTGACGAGCACAGGTATAAAGTGCACCCGCAGCTACAATCGGCCGTAGGCTTTGAAAAAGCCCGTGGTTTGAAGGTGCTCGAAATTGGTTGCGGGTGCGGCAGTGAGGCTGAACTCTTCGCGCGTGCCGGTGCTCATTACACTGCCGTCGATCTGACAAACGCGGCCCCGACCATAACCCAGAGGCGCTTTCAGCTGGCAAATCTGGAAGGACGTTTCGTTCAGGGCGATGCCGAGAACTTGCCGTTCGCCGACGGTTCGTTCGACCTCGTGTATTCCCATGGAGTGCTTCACCACACGCCGGATACGCCCCGAACCATCCGCGAGGTTCACCGGGTGCTAACTCCGGGGGGACGGGCCGTGATTATGCTGTATTATCGCGACTCATTCAATTACCACGTGAACCTGCGGATCGTCCGCCGCTTGCGCGCGCATCTGCTCAGAACAGACCTGGGTATCAAGCTGGCTCGGATGATCTTTGGTGAGACTGAGCAAGATCTGCGGCGGCACGCAGAACTCATCCGCGAAGACCGCAGTTCTTACGTGGAGATTCAGAACATGCTCAATCGAAATACCGACGGCCCCGACAATCCGCTTTCACAAGTCTTCTCAAAGGCATCGGCTCAGCAAATGTTCTGGCAATTCAGGAATGTCAAAACAGAAGTCATGTTCTGGAATCCGAACTGGCTCCCGGTTATCGGAAAGCTGCTTCCTCCTTCGATCGAGGAGCGACTCCGATCGCGCTGGGGCTGGCACCTTTGGATTTACGCCCAGAAGCGCCATCTGGAATTCACTGGGCCGAGAGAACATCCGTGCCCCGAGCATTTCGGCGTAAACCACCCGTCAGTTCTTGCAGAGGCCCTGGTGGCTTGAAGGGGCGACTGAGGTTTGAGGGTTCACCAAGTGACGTTCATGGGAAACAACTCAACTCGTTTGTTTCGAAGATAGGCTAGCGATGAAAGCGCCAGAAGGAGTTCGGCGAGTCCTGCGATAGATATCTGCGGGCGGCAAACATGCTGAAAGACAGGTCCAAGCCGATAAAGGTTCTCGTGATCGGCAACTATCCGCCCCCCATGTGCGGATGGGCGATCCAGACTTATCTGGTAACTGCCGAACTGCGCCGCCGCGGCCAAGTCTGTGAGGTACTCAAGATCAACGAGAACCGCAGGGTGAAGAGTCCTGACTATGTTAATGTCCAAGATGCTTGGGACTATCTCGCGAAGATCCTTTATTTCACTCTCTGTGGCTATCGTTTAAACGTGCACGTTAATGGCACGTCCAAAAAGGGCTACCTATTGGCGCTGAGCGCGGCGATCACTGGCCGGTTCAGATTTCGCCCCATCGCACTCACCTTCCATGGCGGTCTCACCCAGAATTATTTCCCGCGTCACGATTCATGGTGGTTACACTATGCGTTTCGCTTGTTGTTCCAGGGTGCAGGCAAGATCGCTTGTGACAGTCTTGAGATTAAGCATGCGATCGAAGGCTACGGTATCAACCCGCTGAAAATCACACCTATTGCCACCTTTTCCCCGCAATATCTGACCTTCAAGTCCGTCGATTTGCCGGCAGAGGTTGAGAGGTTCTTATCTGAGCGCGACCCGGTCGTTCTGTCTTATCTCTCATTTCGTCCCGAGTATCGGTTAGAAGTTGTGCGGGAGGGGATGAAGCGATTCCGGAGAAGCTATTCGGACGCGGGCTTCATCTGGTTGGGCTTCCCGGATAGGGAGTTGTTGCCGGCGCGGGAATTCGTAAACGCGTGGAGCGAAGAGGAACGCCGTTCACTGCTCCTGCTGGGCAACCTCGCCCACGACGACTTCCTGACCCTGTTAACGCGCTGCTCGGTCTACTTGCGCTCGCCCGCGTGCGACGGCGTAGCTGCCTCGGTACTAGAGGCACTGGGCTTGGGAGTACCGGTCGTGGCCAGCGAAAACGGGCGGCGGCCTGCGGGTGTGATTACTTACAGTGATGAAGATGCTGCGGATATGTCCGCCAAGATGGTTTACGTCATGGAAAACTATAACGTAATTAGGGAGCACATGGATGGTTCTTTGAGCGGCGACAATGTTCAAGATAATGTTGCCTACATGGCAGATTGGCTGACCCAATTGGAAAGACGCTGATTGTGCCTGGCCACAATCCAAGTCGCAGCAAGAAGCAAACGTTGGCAAGAGGTCTTTTAGCCTGAAGAGCCTGCAGAGAGGATCAACTTGGCAGGTAAGGAACACTAAGGCTGCTGGTGGGCATGATTCCAGCGCAAGTCGCCACAGTTAACGCTTATGGTTGTGCGATCAATCGGCGAGCTTGCTTAATTGAACGGTCGCGTCATTGACGACATCCTGCCGCAACCATCCGAGATGGCCCGCACCGTAGATCACAACAATCCTATCGTTTCGAAACGCGAAATTACGACGAAGATCGGCGAGGTTTTGCTCAACATCTCCACCTCTCGCGCATCGGGACGCCGGGCCACGCTGGGCAAGGCTACTGCGCCTGCTCCGCCTGCTCTGGTATCTATATCTTGAGTTTTCACTTCGTGCTACGATTCGCGATGGTAAAGGGGGATCCATGGCGTTAACCGATATCAGCGCGCAATTTGTGTTCCGGCAATGGACCCAAGGCAACTTTTCCTACAAAGAAGGCTGCGGCGAACTGGGTGTTCCCGGCACCGTAGTGAAACATCGTATTGTGGCCGCGCAGACCACCATGTCGGGCGGGACAGGTGACCACGCGGGGCACCTGATCGGCATTCAATTTGGGGCTCCCGGCGATGTGCGCAATCTGGGCCTGCAGAATGCCAACATGAACACCTTCGCGCCCAAGGCGTTGCAACCGGCATTTCAGGGCCATGGAGGGAGTTATCACGACCTCGAATCGCGCTGGACCGAGCAACTCAAGCAAGGTTCCAAAATTAGGGTCACCGTACGAGACAAATATCGCCAGGGCGAGAATCGACCGTTCTCGCGATGGGTGCAGTGGATCGAAACCAAACCCGGCGCCTCTTCGGGGCAGGCGCAGGAGTTGGAATTCGGTAATTTCAGCTCGCCTCAGCAGCGGGCCGCGAATCCTTGAACCTCTCCGCCCTGAAGGGGCGAAGATTCTCAGGCTACGCTTGTGCTGGAAAGCGCACTACGTTGTCTGAAGGCTTGCACCGAGCCTACTTAGTTCATCAAGAGGAAACCTTGACCCAGGAATGTTGTAGCAAAACACGGCTTATATCTCCGCCCTGAAGGGCGAAGTTTTACGCCGCTCCCAAGATAAATTCTGTGGCCGTTCCTAAGCTCGATGCGGAGTTAGAGCCGCGGAATCCAGCGCGGGACGGAGCGGCGATAGAGTTCGTAGGAATCACCGAACCGGCGGCGCAGCGTGGGTTCTTCGTAGTAGACGACAAACAGTTGTACCGCAATCGAGAGGAATGCGGCGTAGCCCAGGAGTCGCATGGAGTGGAATGTCGCTGCCTCGCCAAGTAAGACTCCGAATACGCCGATGTACATGGGGTTGCGGACGTACCGATAGAGGGCGGTGGCGACCAGAAATTTCGTGGGAGCGATGGGCGCGGGAGTGCCGAGTCCAGAGACGGCGAACTCCCAGGCGCAGCGGAAGTAGATAGCCGATCCCAAAAGGATGGTTAGAACGCCAAGCCAGGTGCGCGGGCTGCTCTCCGGCCTCGGAAAACCATCCAGTATCCAGCCCGGAACTAGAACCAGCACCGATCCAGGCGCGAGGATCGTGAACAGAATCGTCTTCAGGATGGGGCCGAGGGCACGCGTCATACATGACTCGGGCCAAGAATGGCCAAGAATCTGGCTGCAGGACAGGCGGCACAACATTACTGTAAAATTAGGAGCGACGGAAGAGTGAAGAGTATTTGATATTGAGACGCTGCATTGAGACGCTGCTGCACAGTCTTCCAGCGTGGAATCCGCGCAGTTCCGGGTCCGGTCTTCGGAGACATTTCATCGACAGGTCCGCGAATCAAGCGAATTGTCTGCGCAAATCTATTAAACAGATCAGGAGATATCAACCATGGCAGTAGGCGCTAAGATCGCAAAAACAGCAGACCGCAAGAAGGTCATGGACACGACCAAGAGCACGGATTGCCCCAAGTGCGGCAAGGCTACGCGCATCGTCAAGCGAGTGAAAGACCGCGAACGCGGCGTTCCGGGCGGGGTTTACATCTCATGCTCGGCGTGCGAGTTCTTCGAAAAGCTCTAGGAATTTCCGGTTGAGAAAGTTCTTCGCGCCGGTTTTTGTTTTGCAGAGCGTTCCCCTGGGATTTGTGCCGCTGCTGATCCAGCGCAAGGGCGACATTCAGTGCTTCATCCGACTCGCCGCTTCATCGTCGTGAAAACTCCACCTACCCCTGGTCTCGAGCCTGATCTTCCAGACCAGGCTTCGGGTCGCGGTTTAGCTTTAGCCTTTACGCGCCTCGATTGAGAAGTTCGATAGCCCGCACCTGGTTGCGCGAGCGCGGCCGCTCCCGTAAGCATTGACGCAGGATATCTTCGATGAAGGCGGATCGTGCAGGTTTTGCTCCGGCTACGGTCGCTTCCGCTCAAACATCTGGGGCGAGAGTGTGACGGATGTCTTCTCTTCATACTACTGTCATAGGGGTGAAGGAATACCATGACCATCCGCAGCGGTGTGGCTGTGAGGTCCTAAGAGCTTATCTGGGATAGGATCGCCTTGGCTTCGGCGGCTGGATCGGCGGCCTCGGTGATCGGGCGGCCCACCACAATGTGGCTGGCGCCGGAAGCGATGGCTTCGGCGGGAGTGACGACCCGGACTTGATCGGCAACGCTGCCGCCGGGTGAGCGTATGCCTGGGGTCACGATCGCGAAAGAGGTCCCGAACTCGGCGCGCAAGCAGCGGACCTCGCGGGCGGAGGCCACCACGCCCTGGCACCCGTTGCCCAGGGCCATGCCGGCAAGGCGCACGACAGTGTCCTCGACGGTGCCCGGAATGCCGATTTTTTCCAGGTCGTTCCCGTCCAGGCTGGTAAGCACGGTGACGGCGAGGACCAACAGGTCCGGACGGGCCTTTGCCGCTTCAACCGCAGCCCGCAACATTCTGCTTCCGCCGGAGGAATGCACAGTCAGCATGCTGACCCCGAGCTTGGCAGCTTCGGCTACGGCTGCCCCAACCGTGTTGGGAATATCGTGGTATTTCAGGTCGAGAAAAACCCGGTGTTTTGAGGCTACCAGATCGCGCACTATCTGCGGACCCTCGGCGGTATAGAGCTGCATGCCGACTTTATAGGTCAGAACCGAGTCTCCTACCGCCGCCACGATTTTCTGCGCGGCGGCGGCGGTGGAAACGTCCAGTGCGACGATGAGCCGCTGGCGCGGATGATCGTGAGGGGAATCCTGGCCGCTGAAGCTCACGCCAGGGCTTGGGATGCTGGGTAAAATTGCAGGCATCCCAATCAGTGTAGAGGCTTTAGGGGAGTTTCGCCAGAGGGGGATGGTTATAAGCAACGGTTTGGTAAGCTGGCTTCAGCTCGGGGCGGGGCACCAGATCCAAGCGGACGCGTTGTAGACCACGCTGCTTGAATTCGAGCGCCTGAGCCGCTCCATAGGATAGGTCGATGATTCGACCCGGAACGATCGGCCCGCGGTCATTGACTCGGACCACCACCGCCCGGCCATTGCGCAGATTGGTGACTCGCACGTAGCTTCCCATGGGAAGCTTCAAGTGCGCGGCGGTCATGTCGTACATATCATACGGTTCGCCGCTGGCGGTTGGTTTGCCATCGAAGATCTGGCCATACCAAGACGCTGTTCCCACTTGATACGGTTTCGTCTTAGCCTGTTTGCCGACTTCGGGATTGGCTTGCTTTGGACTAACTGGAGCCGCTGTCGCCTCCGAGATGTTCGGTCCCTGAGCCGCTCCCAGGCAGACGATCAACAGAATAATCGCCACTCCATGAGCTAAGTATCGTCGCATTCAGTTCTCCTCGCATACTCAAAAGTGCATACTCAAATGTGCCTTTGGCCTTAAGGCTTTCTTGCTTACAGTTTGTTGATGCTAGCGGCGTGCCAAACTCGTGTCAATACGAATTGGGGGGGTGAGGGATAACGTCGTAGTAATCGATGTCTTACGTAACCTGTTGTTAATATAGGCAGATGCAGTTAAGGGCCTTTGTTATTGGAAGCTTACGTATGTACTAAAAGGTAAATGGCACAGAAGGGAAAAGAGAGTAGAATTTACAAGCCCACTGGAATCAACGGCTTACAGCTGTATTCTTTCTAAGCTACGTTGAATCATGTACTTGCGAGGGGACCAGACCCAGGATTTTGCTGAGGGTACGCCCCCAAAAGTAACCTGGATCCTCCGGCGCGGTGAGACGCTAAGCCTGGGAGCGCGTTACTATCGGACTCAGTGGAACTGAAGGCCATGCCCGAAAAACCGCCGGTCGTACTCACTATCGCCGGGTTCGATCCCTCCTCCGGGGCGGGGGTGACCGCCGATATTAAGACGATTGCCGCCCATGCCTGCTATGGGCTGGCGTGTATCACCGCAATGACGGTCCAGTCAACGACCGGGGTAAAGAGGGTTGAGATGGTAGACCCGGCCTTAGTCTCAGAGACCCTCGAAGAACTTGCCGCGGACGTCGATATTGCCGCCGTGCACATCGGAATGTTGGGATCGGGAAAGGTGGTCAAGGCGGTGGCGGACTTTCTTTCCGGTCGGATTGGCGGCGAGGGGCGGAACCGCTCCGCGGGCCTGCCAGGCAAAGCGCGGCTGCCCAATATTGTCCTCGATCCGATCCTGAAGTCCTCTTCCGGTCGAGAACTGCTGGATGCTGCCGGAGTGAAGTTGCTGATCGAAAGGCTGATTCCGCTGGCCGACGTGGTGACGCCCAACATCGATGAAGCTGCGGTGATCGCAGGGATTCAGGTTAGGGATCTGGACGAAATGAAAGTCGCATCCGTCAAGCTGCACGAGATGGGCGCCAGCGCCGTGGTGATTACTGGAGGGCACCTTGAGAAGGCTGTCGATCTGCTGAGTTTCAAAACCAGGGGGGGGATTGAGCAGGAAATATTCAGGGCCGAGCGGCAACGTTCCCACTCAACTCATGGCACGGGGTGCGCTTTCTCGACTGCCATGGCCTGTCACCTGGCCCTCGACCGGGGTTTGGCGGAAGCTGCTCTGCTGGCGAAGACCTATGTCACCGCCGCAATCTCCTTCGGGCACCCGTTGGGGCGGGGAGTCGGGCCGATTCACCACCTCTATCGGATGGGTCAGCAGAGGCGCGCCGTCGGGACGGGAAGCGAAACCTAAGCGGCGTTAGTCGCGGTCGCGACTGGAAGATTTCTTCAGGAGTATTCCCGCTACAAAGCAGGCAGTTGCCGCTAACAGCCATTCCGCGCGGTAAAATTGAATGGCCTGCCAGTCCACAAAGTTCCTTGCCGTGAGCAGACCGACCAGCAATGCTCCGGCGACGCAGCCGATTCCGATCACAAAAGCGACCAGCGGCGCCGTCGTAAGGCCGATCCAGTTCTTGATCTCGTGGAAGTGGAGGTAGTGCAGCCAGAAAGGGAATTGGATTTTGCTCCAGGAGAATTCCGCAGCCAGCGAACAGACTCGATCGAGCCCCTGTGCCCACAGTCCAACCAAGGTGCCGACGTCCCCCTTGGCGACGGCGTGGTTGGCTTCAGGACGCCGCCCGCCGCAGGAGTGGCAAAAGCCGGAACCTAGCAAAAACTCGGTCCTACAGCGCGGGCAGACCTCGGCCAGGCTGAGGACGGCATCCCGTAGGACGACTTCATTCGCCACCACCGGGGAGGGCGGCTGCCAGAATTCCTGGGGACTGTCTTGAACGACTTCCGACATAGAGAGAACCTTTAGCGAAATCCTTACGGCTGCATCCGCATTCCAACCACCAAAGTTATCCTGAGACTAAATGCCACTATCACAAATACTTGCAATTCCCGAAATAGCAGGGAAGCTGCGGCGGCAAGCAATAATTACGCGCGACGCAGCGTAAAGATGCACCGGTTACGAAAGCCCAAAGACCGACAGCAGCCAAACCAAACTCCTGAAGAAGCGGCAATTATCAGGGACCACTGCATGGAAGAAGAGGTAGCGTTTACGATACCTGGTGACGCTCTTGGTGGGAGGCTGGGTTGGGAGGCTGGATTCGGAGGCCGGGTCAGGAGATTGGGTTCGTCCGGCTGGGTGCCTCGGCGTAGCGACGAAACGAACAACATTCCTCTCAGTTCGTTTAGACTGGGAGTAAGCAAGCAGCAACCCGTGACGCTAGAAAGCAGAAATTCCTCGACGAAGCTGAGCGCTGAAGCGGCGGTGGTTTTCCTTTGTCTTCTGATCGCATTCTGCCTGCCAGCTGAGAGTCAGTCGCACCTGGCCGCCAATGCTCGCCACGGCATAGCGCACGATCCCCAGACCGAAGCCGCTTTCGATCACTTCTATAACATGGACTACGATCGCGCGACCGAGGAGTTCGAGAAGATGCTGGAGAGGCATCCTAACGATCCCTTCGCGGTGAACCATTTGATTACCGCGGTGCTGATGCGCGACCTTTATGATACCGGGGCGATGAATACCGGGGATTACTCGAACGATAGCTTTATCGGCCGCACTCCCCGCCCGACCCGGCCGGAAGTGAAGGAACGCATCAAGGAACTGGTTCGGCGGGCCGAGGCGCTCGAAGACCGGCAACTCAAGGCGAAACCGAAAGACGTGGACATGCTCTATTGTCGCGGGGTTACCCGCGCCCAGTTCTCCGTCTATACCGGGCTGGTGGAGCGGGCATGGTTTTCCGCCCTGCGCAACGCGGTGGGGGCGCGCCACGACCATGAACGCGTGCTCGAAATCGATCCCAACTACGTGGACGCGAAGCTGGTGGTGGGAACCCACAACTACGTGATCGGTCGACTGCCTTGGAGCGTGAAGGTGGCTGCGGCTCTGGCTGGGCTGAGCGGATCGAGCGAAAAGGGCCTCGCCTATATTCGGGATGTGGCCAACAGCGACGGTGAAAACGCGGTCGACGCCAAGGTGGTACTGACTTTGTTTCTGCGGCGCGAGCACCAGTATGACGAGGCGCTTGGCTACATGAACCAGCTGTCGGAAAAATATCCGGGGAATTACTTATTTTTGACCGAAGTGGCGAATCTGCAGCGGGCCGCCGGGCGTTTGCCTGAGTCCGAGGCCGTGTATCGCAAAGTTTGGCAAAACGGTCGGGAAGGGAAATACGGGACCCTGCATTACGAACTGGCAGCGTGGGGGTTGGGAGAGTTATTACGGGGCGAGAAGAACTTTGCCGCTGCGTCCGCCGCCTATGAACTGGTAAACCAAGCTCCTGATCCTGATCCCGATGTTCTGCAAAGAGCGAACCTGGCCGCTGGGGAAATGTACGACTTGCTGCAGAAGCGCGACCTGGCTATGAAAAAGTATCAAACCGTGCTGGCGGGAAACGCGAGCACCGGCCCCGCCGACCAGGCGCGTCGCTACATCAAAGAGGCGTACCGGGAGTGAAAGAGTAAAGAGAAAGAGGAGGTGAAGGGAATCACAGAGCTTGATTTCCTCAGCAGACATCGACCATGATTTTTGGCTACGGAATGCTCCTGGGGGGACGGCCGGCTCGTCTGCCCCGCCAAGCGCAGCAAGCCGCTTCGGGTACGTTGGCGTTCCGGACGGGGCCGTTCGCGATCGATGACAGCCCCGTCGAGCAGGGCTCGACTGCACAGCCGAGGACGGCTGAAACGTAGATGAGTCTTAATGCTTTACTCGCCCTAGACGTGCCATTCGGATAAATGGAACTTTCGGCCTGCAATTGCGTATAGCCGAGTGGGGGCGGAACTATGTATTGCAACTACTGCGGAAAACTGATTCAGGACGATGCTGCGGTTTGCGCCTACTGCGGGGTTCGCGTCGGGGCTTCGCTGGCCCGAACGAGGCTGGTGCGTCCGCGCCTGGGGCGCAAGGTTGCAGGCGTTTGCCTAGGCTTCTCTGAGTACTTCGATATTGACGTCACCGTAGTGCGAGTCGTGTGGCTGATCACCGCGGTCATGACCTGCATCGGTTTCATCCCCTACGTCATCGCCTGGATTGTGATGCCCGAGGAGCCGCTACTGCTCCTGGCACCGGAGGCTGCGCGACCAGCAACGAACCCATACTAATCCCCAACTGAGCCTCTGACTTCGACCAGATCGGAAGCCGGACGCGAGAAGACGCATTTGTGATCTAATCGCCAGCATGCAGCGCATCTCCCCTCGGCTCATCCAGTGCGACGACGCCGAAATCGTTTACCGGGTACTCGGCGACGGGCGGCCGGTGGTCCTGTTGCATCCTTTTCCCGTCACTCATGAATTCTGGATGCCGGTGGCTGAGGCTCTAGCCACGCGGTATCGGGTTGTGCTGCCCGATCTGCGAGGCCACGGCGATTCCGGCATCGGCCAAGGTCCGGCCACGATGGAGAAGCACTCCGCAGATATCGCCCGGGTGATGGACGACGCCGATGTGGGTCAGGCTTGGCTGGTCGGAGTCTCGATCGGCGGCTATGCGCTATTCGAGTTCTGGCGGAAGCATCGCGGTCGCGTGGCGGCGCTCGGATTGTGGAACACGAAAGCCCAGGCGGATGGTGCGCAAGCGCGCGCTGGACGCTTGCAGGCGGCGAACGATGTTCTGGACCGCGGAACGGAACCGTTTTTCGAATCCCTGATTCCGCGGGTCCTGGCGAAGACTACGCGAGAGATGCGTCCCGACCTGGTAGACAGTGCCCTGCGCATGATGCGCAAGCTGTCGGCGGAAGATGTCGCACAGCTACAGCGTGGAATGGCGGCCCGTCCCGACTCGGTCGAGACCTTGAAGACCATCAATGTTCCCACACTGCTGGTGACCGGAGAAGAAGACGTCATGACCGGAGTGAACGAAGCCGAGCTGATGCGTCAGCATATTCCAGGCAGCCAGTTGCGGGTGATTCCGAAGGCTGGCCACTATTCTGCTTGGGAGCAGCCGGAAGAAGCTGCGAAGCTTCTACGCCAGTTCTTGGACGCGCTCTGACCGGGCCGCTCGACCCCAGGGAGACGGGCAAACTCCAGACAATTAAAACCGCACCTGGTCGGCGTTGGCATCGTCTAGAATCGAGGACGCTATGAAAAAGCTGGTTGCCCTGCTTGCCTTCGCCGTCCTTCAGACTGCTGCACCCGGTCAAACCTCCGCGCAACGACCGCACATACTCGGGATCGACCATGTGTCGTTCTATACCACCGCCCCCGAGGGAGTGAAAAAGCTATATGGCGGCATTTTGGGGTTAGCTTCGGCAGCGCCGGTCGAACCCGGTGGTACGGCGCGCTACGTCGTGGGCAGGCAGTGGGTCGGCTACAGCTCAGCACCGGACCCCAAGGCCAGCGACCGCATGGATCACGTCGCCTTGACCACAGAAAACGTCGTGACCCTTCGTCAATATTTGCTGGCACAGGGAATCAAGGTGCCCGATATTCAGGAACGGTCCGACCATAGTCGTTTCTTTGTGGTGGAAGATCCGGAAGGGCATCGTGTGGAATTTGTGGAGCGAGACAAAGGGGAGGCGCCACCGCCACCCGCGGCATCTGCGGTTTCGCGCCACATGATTCACGCAGGCTTTCTGGTGTACCGCCGCGACGCGGTAGACCACTTCTACCGCGACATCCTTGGCTTCCGGCCTTACTGGCACGGGGGAATGAAAGAGAATCAGACCGACTGGGTTGCCATGCAGGTTCCCGATGGCACGGACTGGCTGGAATACATGCTGAATCAGCCGGAGCATCCCGATCTGCGCCTAACCGGAGTAATGAACCACATTTCGCTGGGCGTCGCCAACATGAAAAAGGCGCAAGCGATACTGGAATCGCAGGGCTGGAAGCCGGACGACCATGAAAAAGCGCAGATGGGGAAGGACGGCAAGTGGCAGCTCAACGTCTTCGATCCAGATCTGACGCGCGTCGAACTGATGGAGTTCAAGCCGGTCGAGAAACCTTGCTGTTCTGGCTTCACCGGACCGCATCCATCGCAGTAACGTTGTCGTCCGGCCCGCCAGGATTCGGCGTGCCGGTCTCGATCGGCGACGTTCGGAAACTATCGGACTGAGGCGACGCTGGCCGTGCTCTGCCCCATCGTCACAGGAATCGAGACGCGAATGTGGGTACCCTGAGCGCCGGATTGCAAGCGAAACTTACCGCCAATTTCGCACACACGCTCGCGCATGCCGGCCAGTCCGACGCCCGCCACGCTGCCCCGGTTTCCGGCGCGTTCCAGCAATTCTTGGGGCATCCCTCTGCCGTGATCCTTCACCTCGAGGACCACGTCTTCGTGGTCATTGCGGAGAAGGACTTCGGCGGTCGTGCTCCCGGAATGCTTGTGGATATTGGTGAGGGCCTCCTGAACCACCCGGAATAGCATCGTCTCAACCAGCATGGGAAGTCGGTGCTTGCATTCGCAGCTGAGTGTGACTTGGATTCCGCTGCGCTTGCCGAATTCTTCCACGAACCATTTCATGGCCGAGTTTAATCCGATTTCGTCCAGAAGAGGAGGATGGAGCAGATGCGAGAGAGTGCGAGTTTCGCTGAGGCAGAGCTGAATAATATTTTGCAGATCGTCGGAACGCTTTTTGTCGATGGAGGGAGTGTCAGAAACCAGGGCAGCCAAACTCATCGACATGGCGGCCAGGTATTGCCCCATACTGTCGTGCAGTTCGCGGGCCAAGCGTCGTCGCTCTTCATCCTGGGCGCGCATCAATTGGGCGGACAGTTGGCGAAGGGCGGCGGTGCGTTGGGCGACTTCCGATTCCAGTCTTTCTTGGTTCGACCGTAGGATTTCCCGCGCTTCCCGTTGAGCATGGATGTCGGTGCAGGTTCCCAGCCAGCGCGCCAATTTTTTCTGCTGATCTCGTACCGGAGTAACTCGGGTGAGAAACCAGCGAAAGCGCCCGTCGGCGCCGCGCAACGGGAACTCCATCTCAAAAGGAACTTCTCTTCGAATACAATCGTGCAACCGTTTCAGAACCTCGGGCAGAATGTCGGGGTCATGCAGGGCCTGCCATCCCGAGCCGGCCAGCTGCTCGGGCGTTTTGCCGGAGTAGACGTACCAGCCATCGTTGTGCCAGAGGATTTGCCCGTCGGCGTCGGCGATCCAGGCCAGCTGAGGCATGGCATTGGCCAGTTGACGGAACTGTTCTTCGGCCCGACGAATCGCCTCTTCCCGGGTCTGGAGTTCGGCCAGATGATCGCGTACTTCGTACTGTTTTTCTCTGGCCCGCAGGGCGGATTGAACCGAGCTGACCAGGGTTACGGCGCGCAGCGGACGTTCCTGAAGTGTGACGTTGCCCAGCGGTATTCGCATGCGGGCGAGCTGTCGACTGGCGCGATTGGGCTCGCCGCTTCCCGTCATCACGATGATGGGTAGATCGGACCAGGGTGGTTGGCGCTCTAAGGCCGATGCGATGCTTTGTACATCCGCCTCCCGGAGTGCCTCTTCCCCGATCACCGCGGCCGCGGCGCCCACTTTCAATTCGTCAACCAGGCGGGTTGCGGTGGGACAAATGTGGCAGATCATTCCCCCCTCGCCGAGGGCTGCGGAAACCAGATCGGCGTCGCGACCGCTGGGGGCCAGGATCAAAACCCGCGAGTTGTGGTTATGGGGCGGTGACATTGTTGTTGTCTTTGCCGTCTACTTTACGCCGCTTCGAAACCAAAACGTCAGGCACGCCGGTTAGTATGCCTTTGAAGTCAAACAACGGACGGCCAACGATGATCCCGTGCTGCAGCCGAAGTTCGCGAATGGATCGTTCGTGATGACCGCTGCGTTTCTTGATCATGGAAATGGCTTGCTTTACCTCTCCTTTGGTTTCGAAGAAACGAAGCAACAGAACGGAATCGGCCAAGTAGCTGACATCCACCGGGGTCTGCATCTCGCGGCCAATCAGGCCGTGCTGCGCCAGCACCATAAAACTCGCCACTCCTCGTTGATTCAGGAACGTAGTAAGTTCATGCAGCTGCATGGGCAAGTATTTTTCCCCGGGCATGGCATTCATGAATCCGTTCAGGCTGTCGATGATGACGACTCTGGCTTTGCCCGGCTCTACCGCCCTATGTACGCGATCCGCGAATTCACCGGGCGAGAGCTCGGCAACGTCGATTTGATGGAGAAGGAAGAGTCCGTTTTCCAAGAAGGGTTCCGCATCGAACCCCAGGCTTTTGAGTCGGGACAAATAAGACCGGATGCCCTCATCGAATAAATAGACGGCGGCGGGCTCGCCTCTTTCCATTGCCGCGAAGGCATAGCGGGCTGCGATGGTCGATTTACCTGCACCGGCGGGACCCATCACCAGCGTGCTCGTGCCGCGATCAATCCCGTCGCCGACGAGCGCATCCAGCTCTTTGATCCCGCTGGAGATCCGTTCCCGCCTGAACTTCATTTTATGTTCGGAGGCAACCAGGCGAGGATAGATCCTCAGTCCGCCTCTCTGAATGCCGTAATCGTGGAACCCCTCCCGGAAAGACGACCCCCGCAACTTGAGCACCTCGAGCCGCCTGCGCTTGATTCCGTAATCGCGTGCCAGATTTTCCAGGGATAGTACTCCATGAGCGATGCTCTGCAATTGCAGATCGCGATCGGTATTTGTGCGATCGTCGAGCAACAGGACGGTGCGCTGCTTGCCGGAAAAATATTGCTTAAATGCGAGAATTTGACGGCGGTAGCGGAGCGGGTCCTGAGCCAGCATGCGCAACTCCGAGAGGGAGTCAATCACCACCCGTCTGGGATTCAGCTCTTCCACTTTTGCGACGATGGCTTTGGTGGTATCTCCGAGTTCAACTTCCGAGGGATGAAAGACGGTGTATTGACGCTCGGGCCGCAGATGTTCCTCATCCGGCAGTAACTCGAAAATCTCTACATTCTCCAGGGACCATCCGTGGGAGGCCGCGACATCGGTCAATTCGCTTGCGGATTCAGAGAGGGTCACGTACAGGACGGATTCCCCTTGGCGGGCACCAGCCAGCAAGAACTGCAAAGCTAAGGTGGTTTTGCCGGTGCCCGGGTCGCCCTCGATCAGGTAAAGATGTCCCGCGGGCAAACCGCTCTGCAAAATGTCGTCCAACCCTTCAATGCCGGTGGTGAGTCTGCTCTGGTCTGTCATGGACCTTCCCTCGCCGCTGTCGCAGACCTCGGTAGAGTGATTCGCGACCGTGCCCGTCCAGTCAAATTAGACGACTCCGGGACCACCGGGCGCTTTTTCTCGTAAGGCTCGACAGTTGCCCTAGTTAGAGAGAGAAATAGTTCAAGAGGTTGGCCTGGCTTCCTTTGTGGCGGAGAGTGGTGATGCCGGTTCGCTCTCCCTTCGCGAAAACGTAGGCGGGACCTTGCCGAGACAGGGATGGGGGAACAAGGAAGCAGTCCGGCTGTGGGCGGGGTATCGTCGGCCACCTGTGCGGTTCCGAATACCTCAATGTTTTCTAGCAAGTACACGGTTCCCCGTACTGACACGATAAGTCAGCAGATTTAGGCTTAGCATCATCCCGCTTGAGGCCGCCGCTTGAGGGCGGCGGGGGGCGCGCGCTTCATGAGCGTTCGCGGCTCTGCGGTTTCGAAAATTAACCACGGGAGGAAAGCAAAAATGAGTATTTGGACAATTCTATTCGTCGTTCTGCTGATCGCTTGGCTGGGCGGCTTTACGGTATTCCACGTAGCGGGTGGACTGATTCACCTGCTGCTCGTATTCGCAGTGATTTCGTTGATCTTGCATTTTGTGCTGGGCCCGCGCGCCGCGTAAGGCAGGCGGACACTGGGTATCCGCTCGTGTCCGCTGGTCCGTCTTAAGGGCAACCAGATGGTTTCTTGATATTCAATTGCCGGGGCTTCGCACCCTATCGAATCGAAAGGATGGGATCACAATGAGCTGGAACAGTATTCTGAGGTCGCTGTTGAAAACCGCCGTTTACATCATGGACCAGACCGCCGAGCAGGTGGACCGCGCATCGGATCGTGCGTCCGAGATTGCGGATGAAGCCAGAAGCGCTATCTTCCCGGAGGAAGATCACACGCTCCGGAATGTACTTCTGTTCGCCGCCGGAGTTGGAGTAGGGGTTGGCGCGGGCCTTCTGCTTGCCCCCGCCAGTGGAGAGGATATCCGCAATTCGATCGGTGAAAAAGTACAAGACATTCGCAACAAGGTTAAAGGACAGGTCTCGAACCGGAATTACGATGCAACCGGGACCGAGTAACGGGACCGAGTAAAAGGAACAAAAGCAGCGGCTGAATCTTATTCCACTTCCATCCTGAGGGCAGGCATCCAGGGTGGATTGATTTTTGCGCGAAAAGGCGACTGGTCAAAGAGGAATTTACGGAAATAGGCTGCCCGCCATGATTCTGGCGATCGTAATGGCGGGTAGCGCTTTTCGAAGCATACAAACCGTACAACAGGAACAGAAGAACAGAGCCTGAAACAGGATCAGGCGGGCGATCGGTGCAATCAGCGCTCCCTCGGCGAACGGCCGAGGGGGGCGCTTTTTCCCTGAGGAAGGAGATCCAAATGGACGGCAATCAATCCCGACTGAGCTTGCGATCGCGGAGTGCGGGTGGGTCGAAAAAGGTTTACGTCTTGTGGTCTAGTTCGATTCTGATGTGCGTTCTTGCCTCCGGTCTAAGCTTGGTGGGATGCAGCACCGATCACAAACAAAATGCGGACGAGTTGCGAGAGAAAACCGCCGAGACCACCTCCGAGCTAAAGCAAAATGCGAAATCTGTTGCGGAGGGTGTAAAGGAAGGTTGGAACCGCGATAAGGAACGAGTAGATCTGAATACTGCGACACGGGAACAACTGATTGGAACCGGGTTGACTCGGACGCAAAGTGACCACGTCATTGAGCACCGCCCGTACGCGAATCCGCGAGAGTTACTCACCAGGCATATCCTTTCCGAGGACGAGTATAAAGCGATAGAGCCACACCTGCGAGCCGGCGAAGCGTCACAGCAGTAGACTCTTCAGAGGCCACTGACAGGTGGTCTTGGCAGGAATGGTATCGGAACTGATCCCGGCTGTTTAATAACGCATGGCTTATACTTGGTTGGTACTCCTGCTCGCAGTCGCCGGCACCGTCTTCTTATTGTTGCTGCTGCATGGAACCGCGCTGGGCAGTACTCTGCATGAGCGCATCCCCGACCGCCCTCGGCGGCGGCTGTTTGTGGCTTCGCTAAGTTTCTTCCTAACTTTTGGCGGTGTGCGAGCGGTCGTATATGCGATCGTGCATCAAATTCCTCCCTTTCACTTCATCCAGGTGGGCGGCCGGCACATTCATCACCTGGTCTTCGGAATTATCATTCTCCTCCTGGTGGGATATGGGTGGCTGTGTGAAATCGGGAACGGCGCCGACAATTCGTCGCTTTTCCTTGGCCGGCTCATGTCTATTCTCTACGGCGTGGGCGCCGCGCTTACCCTTGACGAATTCGCGCTGTGGTTGAACCTGAAAGATGTGTATTGGGCTCGCGAGGGGCGGGCCAGCATCGATGCCGTGATTCTTTTCGGGGCACTCCTGGCCGCCGGAAGCTGGGGCGCTCCGTTGTTTAAGGGGACAGAAAAGAAACGGGTGAGGAACGACAAGAAATGAATGTGCCCTCGGTTGCATAGCGAAGCTCAAGGGCATCTCCGCCTGCCGGCTGCCCCTTCCGGCAGCGAGGCAGGCTGAGCACGCGATCTGTTATTGAGGAGTCGTCGTAGGAGTCGAGGAGGGAGATTGCATGTTCTGTTTCCCAATCACGTCCCCTGAAACGACCATGTCTACTCGGCGATTGAGCTTGCGTCCGGCGGCGGTGCTGTTGTCGGCGACGGGGTCTGCCTTTCCGAAACCGTGCGCGACCACGTTGTTCGTCGAGACACCCGAAGTGACCAGATAATCGCGCACGGTCGCGGCGCGTTTCTCCGAGAGAGTCTGATTGTATTCGTCACTGCCGATGCTGTCGGTATAGCCCTCGATGTTGAGGTGAAGATCGGGATAGGCGACCACGATTCCGGAGATCCGTGCCAAGCGTTCACGAGCCTCCGGTTTTAAGGTGTATTTGTTGAAGTCGAAGAGCACATCGGGCATGCTGACAATCAAGCCGCGCGCGGTGTCTTTGGTCTGCAGCACCTGATTGAGTTGGGCCAGCAATTTGGCCCGCATTTCCTCTTTTTGTTGCTCCGCTTGCTGTCGGGCCTGGTCGGACGCAGCCGCCTGCTGTTCGGCTTGCTGTTGAGCGGCCAGAGCCGCGGCTTGCTGTTGTTGGGCTTCGGCTTGCGCGGCCTCTGCTTGGGTGCGTCGCCGGGTATCTTCGTCGGACTGGGCCTGAGCCTGTTGTGCGCTTTGGCGTGCCGCTTCCGCGTCGGCCTCCGCTTTGGCTTGAGCGGCCTCGCGGGCGCGACGTTCGGCATCCAGTCGTTCCTGCTCGATGCGCCGCAAGGTCAGCACTCGAGCGTCCTCCGCCATTTGGGTTGCACCGCGAGCCGCAGTGCCGATCGGAGTGCGCCCTTGCTTGCGTTGCAAATAGTCTTCGGCGCGCTGCAGCATGTCTTCCGCTTTCGTAAGGCTGTCAGGAGCGTGTTGCTGGGCCCCAGCGGCCTTCGCGATGGCAACGGCATTGCGTGCTTCGAGCAGATCAAGCGGAACGTTGGCGCTGGACTGTGAGGAAGGAAGCTGGTCGGCGGGGACGTCGATGGTGTATTGATTGCCCTCCAGCACGTCGAACTTGGCGTCGATCGGCTCTTCGAATCCCTTCGTTTCCTGACGAAGAATGTTCTCGGCCACGACTTTATTGCTGGGGCGAACGACCGAGTAGTAAGGCTCGGCGGTGACGATCAATCCGAAAGCCTGCAGATCGGTGGTGACGTCGATCTTGTCCTTTCCACCCTCGCTGGGGAGGACTTCGCCGAGGTTGACCGAGCGGCCTTCCGGAGTAATCGCCCACAGAACATAAGTAAGATACTGCCCTCCCAAACTGCTGGCGGGCGGCAGGTGGGTGAGCTCGACGCTGATGGCGAGTCGTCCGGCTTTGCCGTCCACCTTGGCGTGGCCGCCGACTGCAGGCATGAGTTCGGTCCCATGCACATCGACAATCGTCGATCCGCCGCGATGACGATAATTCACGGCCTTGGTGGTGCGGGCAAAGACGCTTACGCGGAACACGGGAATATCTTGTCCCGTGGTCTGATTCATCTGCTGCGGGGCAGCATCCGGGTTGGCGGCGAGAGGCTGTTGTGGATGAGGCGCGTCCGGGGACATGGGCGCGGCCGAGTTCTCTTGCGCCCACACCAGGGAGGATAGGACTACGGGAAATATCAGCAGAATCGGGGTTCTTTTCATATGCACTTCCTGCAACTAGGTGGACTGGGCACAATTGGGTGCATGAACGAGCCGTAAGGTTGGGAAAATTCGGCACCATGAAGCTGAGAATCTTTGAATTCGAACGGGTCTGATTGCGGGAGAAAACCGGCGGTTCCTGCTTGATACAGCAGCCACCACGATTCTCAATCTGAAGTCTTACACGGAATTTACATCGAACGGGGGTCGTCTGGCTTTAAAGTGCAGCTCGACAGTAATGCCCGAGAAACGCCAGATGGGATGAGAAGGTCGATCCCCTTATTCACCCTGATTGCACCTCTAGCAGCTTGAGCCGGGCATGATTTAGGATTCAGCTCGCTGGTTTTGACCAGGCATCGGTTGGGCAGGTCGAATATGACCAGGCGCCTTATCCAGAATCGCGCGATCTAGATCGCAGCCGTCGCTCTTCCAGCGCCGTGGACACTGATTTCACCGCGAAAGTAGTCGAGGTTTATCCGCCCAATCAAGATTTTCCCGAAGGTGTAGAACTCAACATCGCCGACAGCATCGTGCGCGCAAGGTACAGAGACTCGCTCGAAAAGCCAACCCTCATGGTTCCGGGCGACATCTATCGATTCCAGATTGAGTTGAATCCCACATCTCTGGTCTTCGCCAAGGGACACCGCATGCACCTTGACATCTCGAGCAGCAATTTCCCTCGTCTTGATGTGAATCCCAATACCGGCGAGCTGCTCAATCAGAATCGCCGAACCACCCTGGCCGTCAATACGATCTATCACGATAGTGAGCACCCATCGGAAATCGCGTTGCCGATTGTCATCTCCAGTGCGGAGCCTTGAGAGCGTCTAACAGAACTCACTTTCCTCGCTTGTTTGCTTCGGCGGTCGTGGCTCCTCACGCTAGAGTGCGTTGATCACTGGAAGCTCAACGGGCTCAAGGGAGGGAAGCTGCGACATGACCCAACAGCGTGGAGCCTGGGCGACGCGACCGATTAACAAAACTGCCCGCTTTTTCGTTCTGCGCCGGGTTCTTGACACTACTATATAAGTCCTTTCCTAACCTCTGATCGGGGTTCTCGGAACCGCCGAACGCTCACGGTTCCAGTCGTTTTTGAGAATCTAGTGTGTCACAACATTGTTCGAGCAGACGTTTCCGGCGAATATTACTTCTCCACCTGACGCAGCTTTTTACCATCATTGCGGATGTTGACACTGACAACATCATAGATCTTGCCGAGTTGCCACACCAATCGCGCTAAGCTACATCCAGATCACGCATGCCTGACCGGCACTGCGGGGGATCGGTCCATCCTCCGGGTTGCTCGAGACCTTACTTCTTGATTCGGTGTTCTACCTTTGTCGTGCGGGCCTGCGTTTGGGGCCCTGCACCGGCCCCAGGGCTTCGAGTACCACTGCAGCGTAGGAGGACCAATCGGTAGGTAGCATGGCCGGCGCCTCGTGCGCCACCTGTAAAAGTCCACGGCATGCAGCGTACACGAACACAGCCTTTGCTTTCGCCTGGGCTGGCGCGAGCCCGAGTTCGCGGTAGCAGGTTTCAAGGTACTCAATTCGGGCCGATGCCACACGGTTCAGCACGCGCTTTACAATCGGGTCACCAGCAGCCTCGGCGAGCGCCGCGTACAATGAGCGTGATCTTGGTGACTGCAAGGTAGCGTCGAGCATGAGATGGAGACGCTGACGCACATCGGTCACGGCCGACAGTCCTGCAAGGGCCTCCGTGGTGGCCCGGTGTTCCCAGCGCCTGAGCGCAGCGGCCAAAAGCTCGGACCGCCCCTTGAAGTGCCAATAAAAGCTGCCCTTGGTGACGCCAAGGCGCCCGGCGAGCGTTTCGACCGTGAGCGCCCCGAGACCGGCCTCCGCGATAAGTTGAAGCGCAGCTTCGGCCCAGTCCGCTGCCGTCAGGGTAGGCTCGTCCAGTCGTTTGGCGCCGGTACCTTTACGCACCATAGCTATCCATTCTCCCATACTCTCGGGTATTGACAATGCTCATGTCCATACTCTAGAGTATGGAGCGTGGGCGTATGGGTACTTTCAACTGCGAGGTCGTGCCATGGATTCCCGCCTGGAAAAGTTGAAAGAAGATCTAGAGTCGGCGGTGGAAGGCATGTCCAGCCAGCAATTGAGCTGGCATATCCCTGGGAAGTGGTGTGCGACGGAGGTGTTGGAACATCTGTATCTGACCTATACCGGAACCATTACGGGACTCGAAAGAGTACTCAGAAAAGGAAAGCCACTGGCCTCGCGGGCCTCGATGGCGCGTCGCGTACTGACCTTGGTCGTCGTGGGATTGGCCCACATACCTGCCGGGGTCAAAGCGCCTGCGATCGTGCAGCCGAAAGGTTTGCCGCCGGAGCAGGTGCGAAACCAGATCGGGGAAAAGATGGCGGCAATGGATGCGATCATCGCGCAGTGTGAAGCCCGCTTCGGGCGCCACGTAAAGCTGCTGGACCATCCGATTCTGGGTCCGCTGAATGCGCTGCAGTGGAGAAAGGTTCATGTGGTGCATGGACAGCATCACCTGAAACAACTTCGTCAGCTTCGCGAAAGCGCGACCAGTAAATGGGCTTAAACGCAGACAAGCGAGGTCTTTTCTTCTCAATAGGCGACAGTGAATGGCCGACCTATCTTGCAGTTCCTCGCACACGGAGCGCGCGATAGCGGTCAAGTCGACGGGTTCGAGCTGCAATGCGTCGCTGGAAACATCGGCATCGGCGTCGTCACTGTGCCCGTTCAACGCCCTGAGCCTGTCGTCCCTTCCAGGTCATCAGCCGCTTTGCCAATTGCGGCGGCGACATCTTCCAGCACTTTCGCCACGCCCGGGACTTGGGCTTCCGCTTCGGTCCATTTTTTCTCGTCCATATACTCGCGGACGGCGGCGATGGGTTTGGCGCCATAGCCGGTGTAAGCGCCGGGCGCGTAAACCTGATGCTTGAACCAGGGGCGTTCTGGAAGTCCGCGCTCGGTCAGGAAGGTTCGCTGGATCTTCAGTAGATCGGTGTTCAGGGTATCCAGGGCCTGGGGGGAAAGTGCAGGCGCAGTTTCGGCCTGGGCTTTCGCCGCTGCGGATTGATAACGTTCCGCGCTTCGCTTGAGGGCTTCGACTCCATTCTTCAAGGGGGCGAAGTTCATATAAGGAGGAGTGGTTTCATGCGGCGGCGGTACCGAGGTTTTGCGCGGGTCGGCTGTGGCCGTGAACACTCCCTCTTTCAATTCCAGGTTGTGCTCGGTGATCTCCTCCTGCTTATCTTTGAGTTGCTTCTCGAGTTCGGTCACGTACTTGGCGATGGTCTCGGCCATGCCGACGTATTCGAAAGGAATAATGTCGGCATCCGCCAGGCGTAAGACGGTGGTGCCGCCGGTTTGTGCCATAGCGCGCCCGTAGGAGAAATCGGTGTCGACGAAGTGGGTATACCAGTCAAAGTCGTCGTAGATGGAATGGTAGGAGTCGGCGTCGTTCTCGCCGCCGTAGCCGATGTTGAGGGCCGAGATGCCGGCGTGGTCGAGGAAGGAGGCGTAGTCGGAACCGTCGCCCAGAGCTCCGATGGTGAGATCGGCGCGTTTGCGAATCTCGGAGCGCTCTTCCGGATTCTTGGCATTGGCGATGCGCGACAGACGCGCCCGCTGCCAGACGGAAATATTTTTTTCTGGATCGTTGAGTTCGCGAACTACGTCATTGATTACCTTCTCCAAATCGTGCGAGCCGGAGGCGTGAAAAAATCCCCGGCCATTGCTGTCGGAATTGATGTAGGCGACGGCGTGCTTCTGCAACTGTTCCCCGTGGGTTTCAACCCACTCGGTCGAACCCAGCAGTCCGGGTTCTTCGCCGTCCCAGGCGCAGTAAATGATGGTGCGCTTCGGGGTCCACCCTTGCTGGTGCAATTCGCCCAACATGCGGGCTTCTTCGAGCACGGCGGACATGCCGGAGAGCGGATCGTCGGCGCCATTGACCCAGGCGTCAAAGTGATTGCCGCGAATCACCCATTGATCGGGAGCTGCCGATCCAGGCAGAGTCGCAATGACGTCGTTGACCGGCTTCATATCCCAGTTCGACGTGACTTTGAGATGAACTTTGGCGGGGCCGGGGCCGACGTGATAGGTGAGGGGCAGCGCGCCGCGCCATTTTTCCGGAGCTACCGGACCGGCCAGCGCGGAAAGAAGGGGCAGAGCATCTCCCCATGAAATGGGGAGCACTGGTATCTTCGTGATCGTCCTGGCTTCAGGGATGGACAGACGCTTGGCATCCGCCGTTGCGCCGACTCCGGGAGTTAAAGGATCGCCGGGATAGTCAGTGTCCATCACGCTGCCGCGCTGGACGCCATCTTTGGGGCGCCAGCCGCCTTTGGGATAATCGTCTCCCTGAAAGTAGCCGTCATCTTTCGGGTCGGAATAAATGATGCATCCGATGGCGCCGTGCTGCCCGGCAACTTTCGGCTTGGTGCCGCGCCAGTTTTCTCCGTAGCGGGCGATGACGATGGCGCCTTTCACGGAAATACCCAGGCGATCGAGTTGTTCGTAGTCGTCGCGGCTGCCATAGTTCACATAGACCAGCGGCGCGGTTACATCGCCATCAATCGAATAAGCGTTGTAGGTTGGCAACTGCTCGGCGGTTTGGTTCGACGTAGGATCACCGGGAACCGGCGGTTCTTCGAGCTTGGCGCGGAATTTGGTGGGCTGCACCAGTTCCACGATGCGTTCTTTGGGCGTGGGAAACAGGACCTGGAAGGTTTCGATGTGGGCATCGAATCCCCACTGTTTGAACTTCGAGAGAATCCATTCGGCATTATCCTTGTCGTAGGGCGAGCCGACGTGATGCGGTCGAGCGCTCATGCGCCGCATGTTTTCCCGCAGGTTCTCGCGAACAATCCCCTCCTGAAATTTCTTTTCCAAATCGCGTTCCGGGTTGGACGATGGGGCGGTATATCCCGGCAACGGGACCGGAGCACTGCTTTTCGCCGTTGTGATTTGCGCGCCGATCAGTTGGGCGACAAACAGAACTATGCAGCAAGAAATGAGCGAGCGGATCAGCTTCAAGTGGGCCTCCTCAAAAGTCGCGGTCGTTCCTGACGATTGTTTCCAACCATCGAATTTCTGCACGCCCCGTTCTGCGAGTTGGAATTATAGAGCTTAAAACGACTTCTTCCCGAGGTGAAGATTTTGTTGAGAATTGAGGGCCGCTGGGCTTATTGTGTACGTTCCCGGAGGAACCGACCTTGCGAACGATGATTCTTGTAATCCTGCTTGCGTGTTGTGTCAACCGAACATCAGCGCAGAAGCAGAAACCCCAACCCAAACCTGGCACCGAGCCCGGGCAAACACAGGCGGAAGCGCCGAAACCAGCCGCCGCTGCCGGCGTTGCGGCGAGCGATGCCGATCGAGACGACCGCGAGTCCCAGGGGCCGTGGAAGGGCATGCAATACCGGGTAGTGGGGCCATTCCGCGGCGGACGCGTGGTGGCGGTGTCGGGCGTGGTGGGGCAGGATGAGGTCTACTATTTTGGCGCGGTAGCTGGCGGGGTGTGGAAGACGACCGACGGTGGACTCAACTGGAAACCGGTTTTCGACAAGGCGAAAGATGCGTCGCCGGCGATTGGCGCAATTGCTGTTTCCGAGTCGGATCCGAATGTGCTTTATGTGGGAACCGGGGAAGCGTGCATCCGGGGCAACATAGTTGGCGGAAATGGTGTGTGGAAGTCGCTCGATGCCGGCAAGACTTGGAAGTTCGTGGGCCTGAGCGATACCCACGCCATCGGGCGACTCGCAGTAAATCCCAAAAATCCCGACATTGCGTTCGTGGCGGCTCTGGGACATCCCTTTGCCGATAACGAGGAGCGAGGAATTTTCCGCACCCGCGATGGAGGCAAGACCTGGGAAAAGGTTCTTTATAAAGACGCCAAGAGTGGCGGCATCGACGTGGTTTTCGATCCCAGTAATCCCAACATTCTGTTCGCGGCGCTGTGGCAGACCAAGCGGACGCCTTGGAGTTTGGACAGCGGCGGGCCGGGGAGCGGTCTCTATCGATCAATCGACGGCGGCTCGACTTGGAAGGAACTGAAGGCGCACGGTCTGCCCGAGGGAATTATGGGCAGGATCGGAGTTACCGTTTCCGGCGCGAATCCCAACCGCGTATGGGCCGTGATCGAAGCCGAGAAAGGCGGAATCTATCGTTCCGACGATGGCGGCGATTCCTGGCATCTCATGACCGACGACCATCGTTTTCGCCAGCGTGCCTGGTACTATTCGCATATTTTTGCCGATCCGAAGTCAGCCGAGACTGTCTATATCCTTAACACCGGCGTATTCCGCTCGAATGACGGCGGCAAGACGTTTAACCCGGTGCGCGCGCCGCATGGAGACAATCACGGGTTGTGGATTGACCCTGCGAATCCCAAGCGGCTCATCAATGGAAATGATGGAGGCGCGACCATCTCTACCAATGGCGGCGAAAGCTGGAGCAGCGAGAATAATCAGCCCACGGCGCAGTTCTACCACGTCACCACCGACGATCGATTTCCGTATTTCCTCTATGGCGCGCAGCAGGACAATTCCACGGTTGGAATTGCCAGCGCGAGCGCCGACGGTTCGATCGATCGGCCGGACTGGTACGAGGTGGGCGGCGGCGAGAGCGGGTACATAGCGCCCGATCCCGCCGATCCCCTGATCGTGTATGCCGGCTCTTACGGCGGCGAGATTACCCGCCACGATCAACATACGCACGAAGAACAGGCGATTAATCCCTGGCCCGTCAATCCCATCGGATGGGCCGCGGCGGATGTGAAGCATCGCTTCCAGTGGACCGAGCCGATTGTTTTCTCGCCGCATGATCCGAAGACCTTGTATTTTGCCGGGGAAGTGCTGTTTAAGACAACCGACGGGGGGATGAGTTGGACGATTATCAGTCCCGACCTGACGCGCAACGATAAATCGAAGCAGGCGGCTTCGGGTGGGCCGATTACCAAAGACAATACCGGAGTGGAAGTTTACGACACGATTTTCTCCGTGGTTGAGTCGCCGGCGCAAAAAGATCTGATCTGGGCCGGAAGCGACGACGGACTGGTCCAGTTGACGCGCGATGGCGGGCAGAATTGGGAGAACGTCACCCCTAAGGCGATGCCGGAATGGGGCACGGTGAGCATGATTGAGGCTTCTCCGCGCCAGGCCGGGACTGCCTATCTTGCCGTGGAGCGGCACAAGATGGATGACTTCGCGCCCTATATTTTCAAAACCACCGACTTCGGAAAGAGCTGGAGCAAATTGGTGACCGGTCTTCCGGCAACCGATTACATCCATGCGGTGCGGGTCGACCCGAGTCGAGCCGGCTTGCTCTTCGCCGGAACCGAGCAGGGCGTATATGTATCGTTCGACGATGGCGGGCACTGGCAGACCCTCGAAATCAATCTGCCGGCAGTTCCGGTGAATGATCTGGTCATCAAGAAAAACAACAACCACAGCAACGACCTTGTCCTGGCCACACACGGGCGCAGCTTCTGGGTGCTGGACGACATTACTCCGCTCGAGCAGTACGAGGAGTCGGTGCCGCAGCAGGAGGCTCATCTGTTTTCTCCTGCAGCGGCCAGTCATACCGTATTCGGCGGGTCGGGTTTTCGTGCCCAGGGGAACGTGGGAAAGAACCCGCCAGCGGGAGCTGTGATGGATTACTGGTTGAAGGCTTCGCTGAAGAAATCGGACAAGAAAGAAGCGGCAGGAGTTGCGGATTCGAAGTCAAAGACGGAAGAAGCTGGCCCGGGCGAAGAAGAAAAGAAGAAAGAAGAGGCGCCCAAGATCACGCTGGAAATTCTGGATTCATCGGGAAAAGTGATTCGTAAATTTCCCAAAAAAGAGGAGCCCGCGGCAGAGGAGGAAAGCGTTTTCGAGCGCGACCGCAGCGGCGAAAACCTGCCGGCCGAGGCTGGGCTGAACCGCTTCGTCTGGGATTTGCGCTATGAAGGAGCGACCAAGGTGCCGCGCGCACCGCTGTGGGGCGGTGGCACGGAGGGTCCGGTAGCGTTGCCGGGAACCTATCAGGTGCGGTTGACGGTTCTCGGCAAGAGTTACACGGCGCCCTTGGAGATCAAGGCCGACCCCCGGCGGAAGGTCAGCCAGGAGGACCTGGCCAAGCAATTCGATCTGCTGGTTAAAATTCGGGACAAGGTTACCGAGACGGACGATGCAATTATTCAGATTCGCGATGTGCGGGAGCAGGTGAATGCCGAGAACAAACGGCTGAAGAATGATCCACGGGAGAAAACCGTCGCCGATGCGGGCAAAGCGTTGGACAAGAAAATGACTGCGGTTGAGGAAGAGCTCATTCAGACGAAGGCCAAGAGCGGACAGGACGTGTTGAATTTTCCGGTTCGGCTGAACAATCACCTGGTCGCGCTGGGTGGCGTGGTGGGAAGCGCCGATTCGGCTCCGACGAAACAGTCCTATGAAGTTTTTACCATGCTTAGCCAGGCGGTCGATGAACAGTTGGCGAAGTGGAAGGCCCTGGTCTCAACCGATGTCGCGGCGTACAACAACCTGGTGAAGCAGCAAGAGGTTCCAGCCATTATGGTGACCCAGCCGGAGGCAGGCAGATGAGATGCGAAGATCTGCCGCTCTCGAATCGATTCCTGTGACTCGGGTCAGGCTCCCTGCGAATTCTTCCCGGAGTCGGTTGGATTTTTCCGGATCGAAGACCAACCAAGCGCGGCCGTCGCCGTCGAATCGATCGCCCTGGAGCTTGTCGCCGAGCCTCGATTTCAGGAAATCGGCGCTTGGCTGCGAATCGGGCTGATCGGCAAAAACAACGGGGTGGTGGATTGTTGCCGGGCGGGGTCGATTATTATGCGCCCCCCTGCTCAGCTTCGGCA
>Ga0210406_10001150_pt1 | contig 33512 bp, 27 predicted proteins | sample IncBWC30MmetaG_FD_155454 | JGI IMG/M metagenome (GOLD analysis project Ga0210406, IMG submission 155454) | Forest soil microbial communities from Barre Woods Harvard Forest LTER site, Petersham, Massachusetts, United States - Inc-BW-C-30-M | ecosystem: Environmental > Terrestrial > Soil >... | reverse complement strand
GCACCGGCGTGGCGTACTCCACGGGGTAGAGAGACTTCTGGTCTTCGATCGCTTTGCGTAGCTTTGCGTCGGCTTGAGAGAGCGGGACGGTGCGAATCCAAGTCATAGAAAAACGCTTGCCTCCAATCAAGGACGTTCCGTACAATTCGTGGCAGTTACCCTACAGTTAGATTGCGCAAGCGCCAATACTCGAATTGTATTCCTCGGGTGGGCGCAGAGGATCATTCGCGGACTCCCCCGCGCGGAGGATTGAGTCGATGAGCATTGTGGTGTGGAAGGTGATGCGCCAATTGCCCAAGCCCGTGTTGCTGGTTTTTTTGTTCTTTGTGCTCGCCGCCGTGTGCCGCGCTTAGTGACAAGAGGCCCGTAGATTCATTACCAACTTCTCGAACATCACATGATGATCATGTTGTCTGGTGTGCAGAAATTTGCACGTTGACAGCTGTTCCCATTTTGGACTAAAGTTCGGACGCTCTACTACCGGGCATCGTTTTCGCTCCAATCGGGTCCGATTAGTGCTGAGTCCGCTGGCTTATACCTCGGCGTTTCATGGCGGTCGATAGGGCTGAACTGTGGCTGAGAGTTGGCTGGCTGGTTAAGGTATCTAAGTGAACTTGATTCGAGCTCAAATAACTCCCCACCTTTTGCTGCTGTGCTTCATAGTTGCGACGAGCTGCGCGCAAGAACCTGGCAACTCGAAGCCGTCGACCTCATCCGGAAGCTCGACCTCTGCCCCAGCGAAGAAGGCTTCCGCTGGAACCGACCGAGTAATCTTGAGAGTTGGGAACCTCCAGGTTACCGAGGCGGAATTCGAGTCCCGGATCCGCGACATTGAGGGCCAAGGCGGCGGCGACTCCGACAAGGAGAGCGCCAACGAGAAAGATCGTCAACGCCTCGGCGACGACTACGCCTCGGTGCTCATGCTTTCCCAGCAGGCAGTCGCCAGCCACCTCGACTCCTCGCCCGAAGTTAGCCGCCAACTGGCGATCGCGCGCATGCAGGTGCTGTCCGACGCTGAGTTCGCAAGCCTGATGCGTCAGGCCACGCCTGCTTGGGAAGAAATCAGCCAATATTATTCTGCCCATTTGGCGGACTATGACGAATTGCACGTTCGCAGACTTTTTATTTGGAAACAGCGAGACAACTCCAAAACTGCGCCGGTTGTGACTTCGCAGGCTGCCAGAGCCACCGCCGACCAGATTCTTAAGGCGTATGCGTCAGGAACCGATGTGCAGAAATTGTCGGAGAATGTCAGGAAGTCGGGCGAAGGCATGCTTGACCCCGAAGCGCTTACTTTCTCGCGCGGAGAGCTGTCGCCGCAAGTCGAGAAGGCAGCGTTCGTCCTCAAGGAGGGCGAGTGGTCCGAGGTTGAAGATACTCCGTCGCGCCTTCTTTTCATTGAACTGGTCAAGCGCGACCGTCAACAGCTTGGGCAGGTGTCAGAGCGTATCGAAAAGAACCTGCAAGGCAAGAAGATGCAAGCGTTATTGGACGATCTGAAAAAGAAAGCCGGAATCTGGATGGACGAGCAGTATTTTGGGACGGCGGTGGCTCCTGTCCCGGGCGCGCAGCGTCGTGGTTCTGTCCCACCGTCGGAGCTTCAAGAATCAGCCAAAAAAGGGGGAAACAATGAAGATGAACGGCAGAAGTAGAAGCCTCTATCTTGCGCTTTCAGTGTCGTTACTGGCGGCGTGCGTTTTTCAACCGTCGCTGGCCAGCGCCCAAATGACTTCAATGGGTGTCGACTGCTCGCAGATCAACGTTCCATCACTCATGATGCAGGACAACATGCGCGCCGGCCGAATCCTGATTGAATGCGGCATCGTGCAAGGGGGACAGCCGACGGCGGCCAGCGCGAGTCGCAAGGCAACCGCTCCTCCCAACATCCGCGTTAGCAATACATCTGCTTGTAACTCCTCCTCGGACTTGTGTGGAAGCGAAAACATGGTGGCGGTCAGCACCGCGGACAAAGGCCAGACCATTGTGGTCAACTATAACGCTAACGGGTCATTCAACGGCGGAGAATACCTGGCCACGTCCTACTCTACCGACGGCGGAGCGACCTTTACGGAGATTTATCCTACTGGCAGCGGCCATGGCGAAAGCGTTTCGGATCCAATTGTCGTTTACAACTCCAAGTTGGGCAAGTTCTTTGGTGGCGACTTGGTGACTGGATGCGGCGGCCAGGGTATTGGCTTGTGGAGCTCTCCGGACGGCAAAACATGGACCACTGGAGCCTGCGCCCATAATGGCCAGTTCGACGACCGCGAGTCGATGTGGGCGGACAACGAACCGAGCAGCGGAACGTATGGCCGCATGTATATCTCCTGGAACGATTACACCACCAGCTGCGGGGCGGGTGGATGTCTTTTCGTCACCCACTCGGACGACGGGGCGTCTTGGAGCACTCCGACGCAGCTCAACACGGGCACCTTCATTCGCGACGTGCAGATTACCGGCTCGCCGCGCGGTGCTGCGCTGTTTGAGGGCAAGAACAGCACGGTATTCGTTGCGGGCATGGACGAGGGTGGAGGCGGAAATGCTACCCGCCAGAACCTGATGTACAAATCCCTCGATGGCGGTGCTACCTGGACCTCAACTACTATGGGCCCGCGATTCAACCCGGTGGGCGATGCGGGTTGCGCCAGTAACGGATATTTCTATCAGGTCAATCCGATCATTCGTCACATGGGCTGGGGGGAACCGGCAGTTGGCCCCAATGGCGTGGTCCACTATGTCTACGCGGGAGCGGGCAAGAACGGCGACCATGGGGACATTTTCTACCAAAAGTCTACCGACAACGGCAAGACTTGGTCGGCAGCGGTCAAACTCAACAAGGGCAAGGACGGTCCATTCAAAGAGCAGTGGATGCCTTCGCTCTCCGCTACCTCGGACGGGAAAATCACCGCCTCCTGGTACGATCGTCGCTTGGCGACCAGCGCATGCAACAGCGTGGGCGATCCGGGATGTAACTACGAGCGCGTAGGCCGCCAGTCGAAGGACAACGGTACTACATGGCAGACGCCGATCACCATCAGCACTCACGTCATTCCGCAGCCTGCCCAGGACGACCCGTCCGTGGTCGGCTGCTATGCGGGGGATTACGATTACAACATGGCGCTGAACGCGGCCGACTCGTCCGGGACTGGCACAGCCTATGTCACTTGGACCGACGGCCGACGCAAGATCAGCGGCGTACACATGCAAGACGTGGACTTCGCTAAGGTTCCTCAACCGTAGAGAAGTTTGTACGAATCTCGAAACAGGAGGGCAGCAGGTTGGCTGCCCTCCTTCTATTTTTGGACGATGCGATTGCACGAACGGTTTCTGTATTGACCTCCGGGTCGGCGAAGCGTAGCGTCTAGACTCGGCTTGCAGCACGGTTTCCCAGGGCGAACCGGCCAGGAGAATTCATGAAACACGGATTTCGAAGTGTTGTCACATCTATTTTGGGTCTTATGCTGACTTCGGCTGCTTGGGCGCAGTGGTCATCCGATCCGTCGAAGAATCTTCCGCTCGCCGACAAAGGGAACGGGAACGATCAGGTCCAGCCGAAGGTCCTGCCGCTATCGAATAACGGATGGTATGTGAGCTGGTTCGATGCCGATCCGACCAGTCCGCCGCCGGTTGGCTACGACGTGTATTTGCAGCGCTTGAGCCCGGGCGGGGTGGAGCAGTTCCGCCACGACGGCATTCTCGTCGCCGACCTGAGTAATAGTTCAACCGAGGATTACGGTCTCGACGTCGACACGAAGGGGAATGCTTTGCTCGCCTTCCTAGATACGCGGGAAGGAGGGAACCCGCAGGTGACGGCAGCCAAGATGAGTCCCGCGGGAAAAGCACTGTGGGGCAAGCTGGGCGTGCAAACGACGAAGGACGCCGGTTCTCATCACGCTCCCAAAATCGCGGGGACGAGCGATGGCGACGTCGTCGTGGCTTGGACTAGCGACAGCAACGTTGTGCTGCAGAAACTCAATGCCAGCGGACATCCTCTTTGGGGGAAGGGAATTGTGCTGAGTGAGTCTGGCTACAACTATAGCGTGGCCGACTTGCATGCGGCGGACAACGGGTCCGTGATTGTTTCCTGGACACGGGACCATGGCTTTCGCACAGATCGAGGTATCTACGCCAACAAGCTTTCGGCGCAGGGACACCTTCTGTGGGGAAAGGGGCACGTAAAAGTTTTGGACAGCGGCTCACTTCAGCTTGGAGCTTATCCGTACTTTGTGCCGGATGGAAAAGGTGGCGCCGTGTTCTCCTGGTATACCAGCATTCCGTCCCTCCAATGCTTCGCGCAACATATTCTCGCTAAGGGCCACGAGGCTTTTCCTCACAACGGTGCGGCCGCCTCGACTAATACGACGAACATCCGAGTGGCGCCGGCGGCTTCCTATCGGGCGGCTACGGACGAGGTCTTTCTGTTCTGGACTGAGGAGGATTCGAATCAGGTGTTGAACGGAGTCTACGGGCAGAAATTCGACGCCAAGGGTACGCGCAAGTGGGGTGATTCCGGTTTGCAGGTTGTGCCGCTGGGAGCGGATCAGCAAATTTTCGTGCAGAATGTGCAAATCGGCGCTGGAGCGCTTGCGTTCTGGGTGGATCAGGTTGGAGTCGGATCCGCGACGATCCAGGCAACTCGTCTGAACGGAGCGGGGAAGGTTGTTTGCCAGCAGTTCCCGGTCTCGTCGTTACCTGCGGATAAGGCGAGATTGTCGGCTGGCATAGTTTCGTCGGGACTGGCTGCGGTCGCGTTTGAGGATGATCGCAGCGGGAATAACGGGATCTATATTCAGAACGTCAATCGCAATTGCTCGCTGGGGCAGAATTTTTGAGGTGAAGTTGGTAGGGGTGAATCTGGTCCGCTGTTGATCGCAGCGCCAGCCGGACGGATATGCCGAACATGGCGTCTGTTGCAGTCGGTGGCAGAGTGTGTCTAGCGATCTGTTAGCCACTCACGTTGCGACGCCCAGTTTTGCGCGCATGTCTTTTGCTAACGCGTCCACGGCACGCATTTTGGTTTGGGCCAGCGGAGGGAGATCGGGCACACCGAGGGCTATCTCGCAGGAAAGTAGCAAGGCGGTGATGGTGCCATTCAGCAGGCTGCGTAAGTCCTGTTCGGCCTCTTGTCTTGCAATCAGCAATTCTCGCTTGCGCCGGTACATTGCCGAACGCAGTTCGCGCGAGACGCGCTCGATTCCACTGATGGCAAAATTCGAATAAACCGGGACAGCGGTGCCCATGTGTTTGAAAATCGTCTCGACGTCGCCAGGTTCGGCGTCTAGCAGCAATTGATCGAGGACCACCGCTGAAAATTCGTGGGCTTGCAAATGGGCAACTGCTTCGCCGAGGGTGGATGCGACCTGCACCGGTTCGGACGTAACCTCCTGCAGTGCTTTCGCGCAATCCTGAACTTTTGCCAGGGACGTAATCAGCAGAATCATATTCTGCGCAAGTGCACGCCGCTCGCCAGAACGCTTCGATTGATAACACTTGGGTTACCTGAATCTTCTCCGTTGCGCCGGTTCTATTGCGGGAGGACCATGCCGGATTGGAACTCAAGAACGCCGCAATCGTCGTCGGCTTTAAAACGTAGCAAGCTACGTCTGTACACGCAAAGAATGACTACTGTAGCGACGTTGCCGGCAACGTCGCTAGGCTTGGAAGTCGTACTCCTTGAGCTTGCGATAGAGCGTAGTCTTGCCGATTCCCAGCAGCCGCGCCGCCAGGAGTTTGTCTCCGTTGAGCTGGGTGATGGTGTTGAGAATCGTCTTCCTCTCCAGCTCAGAGATGGGGATGATTTTTGCGGAACCATCCGTGTCGACGACAGTGTCGCCGTTTCCTCCATGGATGGCGCTGGGTAGATCGAGGACTTGGATTTCGAAGCCGCTGTTCATGGCGAAAGCCCTTTGTAAGCAATTCTCCAACTCCCTGACATTGCCCGGCCAGTCGTAGGCGAGCAGTGCCTTCATGGCATCGTCACTGAGGGTACGCTCCTGTCCGAAGTCGCGTGCCATGCGTTCCAGAAAATATGCCGCCAGCACAGGAATGTCTTGCCGCCGCTCGCGTAAAGAGGGAATGCGCAAGTTCAGCACATTGAGTCGGAAGTAAAGGTCGCGACGGAAGGTTCCTTGCGCCACTGCCGCTTCGAGGTCGCGATTGGTCGCCGCTAAGATTCGCACATTGATGGTGGTGCGTTTGGTGCTGCCCACCTGGCGGATTTCTTTCTCCTGGATGGCGCGCAATAGCTTGGCCTGGAGATCGACGGGGAGTTCTCCAATTTCATCGAGGAACACGGTGCCGCCCTCGGCCATTGCCAGCAGGCCTTCCTTGGCCTGGACTGCGCCGGTGAAAGCGCCCTTCACATAGCCGAACAGCTCACTTTCTATGAGCGTCGGAACCAGCGAGCCGCAGTCCACGGGGATGAACGGCTTGTCCCGGAATGGGCCGGAGAAATGAATGGATCGCGCCACCATTTCTTTCCCGGTTCCGCTTTCTCCCAGAATTAACACCGGGTGGTTGCTAAGCGCGGCCTTGGCGATCATGCGGTAGAGTTTCTCCATTTCCGGCGCGTGCCCAACGATGCTGCCGAAACCCAATTTGGATTTAATCTTCTCGCGCAACATGCGGTTTTCGGTCTTCAGCTTCAAGTGGGCCGCCACTCTTTCCAAGAGGAGCCTGAGTTCGTCCATGGTGAAGGGTTTGGTCACGTAGTCGTAGGCGCCGTTCTTCATGGCCTGCACGGCGGATTGAACAGTGGCATAACCGGTGACCACGACGATCTCGGCATCAGGACGGCGCTGTTTGATCTTGCGCAGAGCCTCGAGTCCACCGGCGCCGGGCAGTTTCAGATCGAGCAGAACCACATCAATGGTCTGCGATTCGAGGAGACGGTAGGCGTGTTCGGCGGACTCCGCAACCGTGGTGTTGAAACCCAGGGACTGCGCCACTTCACGGCAGACCTCACGGACGGCGCGCTCGTCGTCGACAATCACCAGGTTCAGCAAATTGGCTGCATCCAGCTGAGGCGGATTAAAGGCATGGGCGAGGGCGCTGGTCATACGGATTTTCCCCTTTTTGTTTTACTTTTTCTCACTCCCCGGACCTTTCGGTTGGGAAGCGGGCTAATTTTGTGCGCAACTTCGGGAACGGTGAATGGTTTGGATTCCACCACTCGCGGCAGATGCACAACCACTCGCGTGCCTTTTCCGGTTTCACTCTGTACTTCGATCGTTCCTCCTTCATGAGTCACGATGCGATACACGGTGGCAAGCCCCAGGCCGTTGCCCTGGCCGGGCTTCTTGGTCGTAAAAAAAGGTTCGAACAACCGGGAACGCGTTTCTGCGTCCATGCCGAAACCGGTGTCGGTAACCGAGAGTGCGACCCAGGCGTCGCAAAACTGGTTATGCGCATCGCGTTCCGGTCTAGGGCCGTCATTATTTTTGGTCTGAAGTGTGATTCGACCGCCATCGGGCATGGCATCGCGCGCGTTCAGCACAAGGTTGAGGATGATCTGCTGAACCTGGGCGGGATCCATCTTGACGAAACCGAGGTCAGGGGCAAGTTCCGCGACCAGTTCAATGTTCTCGCCAATCAGGCGAGTGAGCAGGTTGCGAACGTCCGACACGACATCATTCAAGTGCAGCAGGCAAGGCTCGACCGACCGTTGCCGCGCCACCGCCATGAGTTGCTGAATGAGGCCCGCACCTTGCTGCCCTGCCTTGCGGATCTCTTCGGCGAAGCGGCGTAACCGGCTGTCCGGTTCCAGCCCGGCCAGAATCAGTTCGCTGCAGAGCACCATCCCGGTTATCAGGTTGTTGAAGTCATGCGCGACCCCGCCGACCAGACGTCCGATGGCTTCCATTTTGTGAGCGTCCCGCAGTTGCTGCTCAGTTTGCGGACGTTCTGCCGGCTCCTCAGCTCTCACCTCGAGGTGTGCAACCGCGCTCATAGCTCTCATAGGTCGAAGTAAAAAGTGCTGGTGAGTCACGCCCTCCTGTGCTCCCCATTTGGGAAGTTTAGGCGAGCATGACTTAGGAGTGCTGTGATGATTGAACAGGAATTTTGGGAGTCGAGCCGAATCCAAAATGGGAGGAAAGCGTTGGCGGGAACTCGTAGGCGCATAACGTACAACTGCGCTTCGCGAGCTCTTCAGCTCTCCAAATGCAGAGGGTGAGCCAGTCGAAAGGTCAGGCGGTGACCTGTGGAAAACCTCACATCGCCAGAGCCGGGACTGAGCGAGGGGTGGGTGCCACTCGCGGAATTCAGGGCGGACTCGGCTATCGAGGCTCTGCCATCGGCTGGGGACCTCGTCATCGTCGGCGCTTCGCGTTTCCGATACGATGCGCCTTTGGCAAAAACCGTGGACGTTCGCAAAGGAACGGCTTTTCCGTTCACCACAATCGACTGCAGGGCCACCCGCAGATAGCCAGGCTGTTGCAGGGATTGGAAAGCTCTTGCCGCGACCACACTTCCAGTAACCGTTGCCCCTCGCGGCACTACGGTCTTGCCGGCGACGATGACCGGTTCGTCGAATACGGCGTCGAAAGACTGCCCAACTCTAGAGTCTGCGCTGGACAGCGCAGCTTGCAATCGGATGGTGAACTCGGTTCCGGCGGGAATTTCGTCGAAGGTAAACCCGGCCGTCGGCGAGATTCCGCCACTATCGGAAACGCGCTCAAAGGGAAGCTGACTGCTCTTCGTGTTTCCACTCGCCGCTGGCGCCGCCAGTTGACGGGAGCATGCGGTCGTCCAGAGCAAGGTTAACCAAGCCATGGTCAACCAGGCCGCAGTCGCCAAGGCTAAGCCGAGGACCTTGCCGGGACGCGTGGTTTGCCGCGATCGCTTCATGGAGCGCACCCTGCTCGTGCAGTAGTCTTTGGGAGACAGGTCGCAAGGGAGATGCCATCTCAAAGATGCTATGAATCAACGATTTAGGTGCGATGGAATGATAGAACATGTAGATTTTGCGCGCCAAAATCCAATTTTATGTAGCGACAGCGCATTGAGTAGACGGGATTATCCACTCATTTGGGGGCTCTTTATTCCCTCCAAAAGGGGTTGTTGGATTTTGACCATGGTCTTTGACTATGGTATAACTTTGGGTTAGCTAACTTATGGAAGAAATTGCGATCTCGAAGTTCAAAGCCACTTGCCTTGCGGTCCTCGAGAAAGTGCGCAAGACGGGGAAGCCGGTGTTGGTAACCCGCTTCGGTAAACCGGTCGCTGAGGTCATACCTCCGCAGGTGAAGGAACATCCGACGCGGGAGCTTGGCGCTCTCCGCGGAACCGCACGCATCACAGGGGATATTGTTTCTCCTGCCAGTGATGAGGACGATTGGGAAGTCCTGCGCTCATGAACCTACTGCTCGATACCCACATCTGGTTATGGAGCGTGCTTGAACCAGAACGACTTTCTCGGCGAGTCACGAAGGAAATTCAGGACTCCAGCAATCAGCTATGGCTGTCGCCGATCAGCGTCTGGGAATTAATCGTGCTGTGGCAGAAGCGACGGGTGGCGGCGGCTGAGGATATCGAAACATGGATTTCCGACGCACTGCGGTCGCTACCGTTGCAAGAAGCTGCTATTACGTATGAAGTGGCGCGGGAAACCGACCGTCTGAAACTTCCGCATCGCGATCCGGCGGATCGCTTCCTGTTGGCGACAGCCAAAGTTTTTGAACTCACCCTAGTCACCGCCGATGAACATCTGCTGAAAGCTCGGGATGTTTCCCTCCTCGCCAACCGTTAGCTCACATCGAAGGTATTACCGATGGTTCGACCCCCTAGTCGGGAGGCATGAGGTATATTTTCTGTTGTGCCTTGAGAATGTCACGACCTCCCCGGACGTGACAAAGGGTGTAGTCTGCTGGCAGAATTGAACAGGCCACAACCAGCTATAAATGAACAGGTCACGGAGGCATGGATGTCCCTGCAACGCGAGAACTCGAACTCTGCCGGAGCAGCGGCGAATGCGCGCCCGTTCGTTGAGAGTTCGTTTGAAAGAGTTGTCGATTCTCTCAAGCTTTCTCCCGAGCAGTACCAGAGCTCGCCCGAGCTCCGTGAGTGGGTACTACGGAATAAGGACCACAAGTATGTCCCTCCAGACCTTTTGAAGGCCTTCGGATTCCAAGTTAATCTGGAACCTTGACGTCGGTTGTACGTCAGGCGATCTAACCGTGGACCTCGATCGATCTGTCGGTTCCGCTGCGCCCACAAAACGGGTCTTCCGGCCACATTTTACATTTTCGTTGCATCTTTAGCTCAGTTCCGTTGTAAAGTTGCGGACGGCTGGACAGGCTGAATCGGCCACCAGCTTGGCTTTCTCGCTTGCCAGATATTTTCTTAGACAGGGTCGGATAATACCATGAGGAGCGTCATGCCCGGCATCAAACTCGCGACCTGGATTCTGTGCGTCAGTTTAGCCTCAGCCACGTTTCCGCTTACGGCTTCTGCACAAACCTACCTCTTCAACCGCGCTGACTTCGCGACCGGCGGGCTCCCCGCTGCCGTGGCTATCGGCGACTTTAACGGAGACCACCTGAATGATTTGGTGGTTGTCAACGCCAACGACAACACGGTTTCTATCCTGCTGGGCAAGCCGGATGGAACTTTTGCACCTCAAGTGATCTACGCTACCGGACACGGTCCTGGGTTCGTCGCTGTTGGCGACCTGAATCGGGACGGCCATGTCGATCTTGCGATAACGAACCAGGCCGACAACACAGTTTCCATCTTGCTGGGCAAGGGCGATGGCACGTTTCGGGCACATGTTGATTATCCGACCGACAGCAATCCGCGTGGAGTGTGGATTGGCGATCTGAATCTTGATGGGAAGCCCGACGTGGTGGTTGTCGACGAAATCTGTGGTCCCAATCCTTGCGATGCCGGTTTTATCTCCGTCTTAATGGGCAACGGTGACGGTACTCTTCAAACCCAAAAAGAATATCCGACAGACGCCAGCCCCCTGAACCTGGCGGTGGCTGACGTGAATGGCGACGGCAAACTTGACGTGGTCACTACCAACTTCTACCCGCTGAGTATTGGCAATGATGTGTCGGTTCTATTGGGGAAGGGCGACGGAACGTTCCAAGCCCCGATGAACTTCCCAACGGCTACGGGTCCCGAGTCGGTAGCTGTAGCGGACCTGAATGGTGACGGTAAACCGGATTTAGCTGTGGCTGATGGGGCGTCCAACATGGTTTCGGTGCTGTTAGGGAAGGGTGATGGAACTTTCGAAGCCCATAAGGAATACGGGGTTGGTTCCGGGCCCTTTTGCGTTGCGATTGCCGACTTCAACGGCGACGGCAAGCCTGATATCGTCGCCGCCAACAACAGCGGCGACTCGGTATCGGTTTTGCTGGGGAAGGGCGACGGGACGTTTTCTACTCACGTTGACTACGCGGCTGGCATTTTCGTCGATTTTCTAAGCGTCGCCGATTTCAACGGAGACCGGAGGTTGGACTTGGTGACCAGCAATGCGGGAAGCAATACGGTAACCGTCCTGCTTGGCAACGGCGATGGAACGTTCAGTCCGCGCGCTGACTTTACCACCGGCAGCAATCCTTTTTCAGTGGCGGCCGCGGATTTCAACGGCGACGGCAAGCCCGATTTGGCGACCGCTAATAGCGGCGCAAATTCCGTGTCTGTGCTCCTGAATAACGGGAACGGCGGATTTCGTTCTCATCACGACCTCGCTGCCGGGAACAGCCCGCAGTCTGTAGCGACGGGGGATTTCAACCACGACGGCAAAATGGATCTGGTGGCCGCCAATGTGAGCAGCAATACCGTATCGGTCTGGCTAGGCAACAGCGACGGAACGTTTCAGCCGAGGAAGGACTTTGCCACCGCGGCATCGCCGGTTTACGTTGCCACTGGAGACTTCAACCAAGATGGCAAGCTCGATCTTGCGGTTGCCACCGGCAACAACACAGTTTCAATCCTGCTAGGTAAGGGGGATGGGACTTTCGAGCGACACGCCGACTTTGGAACTGGAGCTTCACCCACGTGCGTGATTACGGGTGATGTGAATGGGGACGGAATTCTGGATCTGGTCACGTCGAACTCGGGCGCCGATTCGGTTTCTGTTTTGTTGGGCAAAGGTGACGGCACCTTCAAGGCGCACACCGACTTCGCGACCGGTCGGCAGCCCAACTCCGTGGCTACCGGCGATCTCAACGGGGATGGCAAATTGGATTTGGCCACGGCCAATTTCAACAATGACAACGTCTCGCTGCTCATTGGAAACGGCGACGGAACGTTTCAGCCACATGTGGATTACGCCACCTCGAACTCTCCCGACTTCGTTGCCATCGGCGATCTCAATGGAGACAAGAAAGACGACGTCCTCACCACCAGCGCCTTTGCCAGCCAGGTCTCGGTATTGCGCGGAAATGGCGACGGAACGCTGCAGGCACACGTGGAATACGAGGTTGGCTCCAACGCTGTGGCGATCGCCCTGGATGATTTCAACGGCATTGGAGCGTTGGGCCTGGCAATCGCCAATTTTGCCAGCAGTTCGGTTTCGGTTTATCCCAGTGTGCCCAACCTCGCATTGGCGCCAAACCGGCTCAACTTCGGCCACCAAGAAATTGGTAAGCGCAGCAAGCCCCGACTGGTCCGGCTAAGTAATGCGGGCAGCGCCCCATTGTTGATTTCAAGAATCTTGAACTCTCCGGAATTTCCACAAACCAATAACTGCCCAGTGGCGCCGAGAGCCCTGGCTGTGGGCGCTAGCTGTATCTTTCATGTGACTTTCAAACCCACGATGGGAGGCAGGCGAAATGGATTTGTGACGATCGACAATAAACTTCCGGCGCGGCAGTTATCGATTAATCTGACTGGAGTCGGCGTGGCTCCCTAGCTTGGATGATGAACTAGGGAACGGTCTCAGCCGCAGGGATAACCTCCAGCTTCATACTTACGTGGCCACCCTCTTCGACATGAACGGCTTTGCCACGGTCTTCGTATCGTGCAAGAAATTCTGGATCGAAATAGGCTCCGCGGTCGATCTGCTCCCATGCGAAGAGCGTGTAGTCACCCGGAGGAACACTCCGCATCGCAAATCTGCCCGTCAGGTCGGTGACTGCCTGTCGATACTCATTGGGTTGCCCGCGTCCTTTTCCGTCGGGCACCAGCACGACCGATGCGCCGGGAGCAGCCTGTTCGTCGTTGCCCACGATGCCATCAATTCTCCCGGCGCCGGGGCTCAGGAGCAGTTCCAGAGGTGGCGGTGAATGTCCTCGACCGACCGTTATGCCGGTTTCGAGTAGGTCCGCCGCACCGCTTGACCTGAGGTAGTAACCGGCCGGGATGGGAAAGAAATTTACGCGATAGCTGCCTTCGGGAATCTCGCGAAAAACAAATGTTCCGTCGGGTTTTACCGAAGCGTTGTCAATGTCGGGAGTGAGGCTCGCCAGCGACGATGCCTCCATGGGATCTAAATTGCCCGTCATATTGATGAGGTCTTTGCTGTGGTCTATGGTGGCATCGCCTTCCACCCGGACGCGGCCGGTGACGTCAACTCCGGCGCCGACCACGATCTCAACGTGATCGAGGTTGGTATCTTTGACCTCGACGGATGTCCGACCCCACATGGTTTTGGGTTCTTGTGGGTTGCTCGGTTGCTGCGCCACCAGCACGTAAGAGCCTGGCGGTACGCTTTCGAACTCGAAGTTCGCTTGGCCGCCGGCTGAGAAGTTCTTGCCCGGCGCAAAGATCGTTTCCCCTTGATCGCTTAAGAGCGTGACTTCCGCCTGCCTGCTCGGCAAAGAAGTATGGGCGTTGATGACCCGGCCTTGAATGTGGACGGTGTGTACGGGCGAGAGATTAATATCAATTCCCGCCAAGTCTTCTCCCGCACGCACCACTAGCGCAACCGAGTGGGATTGGTCGTTGGCAGCGGGATAATAAACGGGAACGTAGGCCTTATCGCTCCCCGGCTTGGCTTTGAGTGAAGTCGGAGGCTTTGCGCGAATATAGTATCTCCCAGGGACCAGGGCCGGAATCCGATATTCGCCGGCTTCGTTGGTCGGGATGCTCGCCGTCTCATGAAGTTCGCGCTTCCCACGCTGGTAAGAGGATTTCAGAGCTTGGACGAATACGCGGCGAAGCGGTTTGCCCATCTCGTCGGTGATCCGGCCGGCAATACTGCCGTTCGGCAATAATCGAATGACGATGTCGCTAATATGCTGGCCGGGAGCGAGCACCAGCAGTTTGCCGCGTGCTTCACCGTAGGCGCGATTGATATTCGCGTAGCCCTCGTGAGAGGCGAGAAGGAAGTATCGGCCAGCCGACAAGTTCTCAAACACGAATCGGCCGCTGGCATCGGTGTTCGCGGACCCGGGCTGTGGGATTGACTGCGACGCGGGCTGCGATCCCGCCAAGGCATTCGGAATAGCCCTTAGCCGGACCTCCGCGCTCTTCAGCACCTGCTCGGTCACGGCATCGATTACTGTCCCTGCGATTGTGCCCTTGTCCTGAGGAAGTCCGGTGTTCTGCGCCCGTGCAGAGAACGCAAAAAGCAGGATCGGGATGGCCATCCAGAAGGGTCGCTTCATTTTAGTTCTATGAGTTTAGCTGAACTTGAATCCCAAAAGTATTCCTAAGGAAGTAGACAAATTGCCAGCCAAACAATGATAGACTGTTTCCCCGTCGGGGCGTTTCCCTGGCTGTGTGTGTTGTTATGTCTGAAGCCCTTGCTAAGAAGGTTTTGCTGATCGGCTGGGATGCGGCCGATTGGAAAGTCATCAATCCGCTGGTCGATCAGGGATTGATGCCCACGCTGGATGATTTCATCAATCATGGCGTCATGGGGAATCTGGCGACCTTGCGGCCCATCCTTTCTCCCATGCTGTGGAATTCGATTGCTACGGGCAAGCGTCCCAACAAGCACGGCATCCACGGATTCATGGAGCCGGATACACAAAACGGCGGCATCCGGCCGGTTTCCAGCACCTCGCGCAAAGTTAAAGCGCTTTGGAATATTCTCACCCAGCGTGGGTTTAAGACCCACGTTCTCGGCTGGTTTGCCGGACACCCGGCCGAGCCGATTAACGGCATCTCGGTTTCCGATCTTTATCCGTACGCTACGGCGCCGCCAGATAAGCCCTGGCCGCTTCCGCCTGGTGCGGTCCATCCTGAGAGCCTCCGCGATACGTTCGCCGAGCTGCGTATGCATCCCGGTGACGTTACCGAGGCCGCTATCCTTCCCTGGATTCCCCGCGCAGCGGAGATTGATCAGGAGAAGGACAAGGGCCTGATGTCGTTTGCCAAGATCCTGTCGGAAAACTGTTCCATCCACAATGCCGCTACGTGGATTCTGCAGAATGAGCCGTGGGATTTCCTGGCGGTTTATTACAACGGCATTGATCACTTCTGCCACGGGTTTATGCATTACCATCCGCCGCGCATGGAAGGGATTCCGGAGGAGCGCTACGAGATTTACAAAGATGTGGTGAATGGGGCTTATCGCTTCCACGACATGATGCTGGAAACACTGTTGAACTTGGCTGGTCCAGACACGACGGTGTTGTTGGTTTCCGATCACGGTTTTCATTCCGACCACCTGCGGCCCCGTGGCATTCCGGCGGAGCCGGCTGGTCCGGCGGTTCAGCATCGGCCGTTCGGGATCTTCTGTATGAAAGGACCACACATACAGCAGGATGAGCGCATCTACGGAGCGACTCTGCTGGATGTGACGCCAACAATTTTGACGGTGTTCGGCTTGCCTGTGGGCGCGGACATGGATGGTCGCGTGTTGGTGCAGGCCTTCGAAGAGACGCCCGAGATCACTCGCATTCCGAGTTGGGAGCAAGAGGCCGGTGAATGTGGAATGCATCCCAGCGATCTGCGAATGGACCCCGCTGCGGCTCAAGCTGTGCTCCAACAATTCGTGGCGCTCGGTTACGTTCAGCCGCCCAGCGCAGATCAGAGCAAAGCCGTAGCCAGTGCGGTGCGGGAAGCGAATTATAATTTGGCGCGCGACTATCTGGATTGCGGCCGCCCCGACGATGCTCTGCCTCTGCTCGAGGACCTGGCCAAGAATGATCCCAAGCAGACCCGCTTCCAGATGCATCTGGCGCAGTGTTATCTCGCACTCAGCCGCCGCGCCGACGCGAAACAGATTCTGGAAGCCCTCATCGTCGCGGATTTGAACCCACCTGAACCAGAGGCCGCAAAGGATGGGCCACCCGAACAAGCTGGAGCAGCCTCACCGGAAACGGAAGCGCAACCGACTGAAATACCCGGAGTCGAAAACCCGATAATTGCAGCGGCAGAGGCAATGCCGGAAGCTCCAGCGGTCGAAGCCGAAACAGTGGAGGCGCCGTCGCCCGAAGCCCAAGCTCCGGAAGCCACCGTGGCGGAGGTGCAATCAACCGAGACGCAGGCGACCGAAGCGCAAGCGCGGGAAACGCCCGCAACTGAAGTCACACCATCCCCGAAACAGCCCAACCCTCGGCCATGGGCGGACTTGCTCATGGGCGTAATTCACTTTGAAGAAGGCAACATGGAAGACGCTCTGGCTAGCCTACTCAAGGCCGAGCAATCCGACCCACGCCTGCCCAACCTGCATTTGCGCATCGGGGAGACCTATTTACGCCAGAAGCGAACGGACGATGCTGACCGCGCCTTCCAGCAGGCGCTAGAAATCGACGGCGACAGCCCAGAAGCGCACCTCGGCCTAGCGATGGTCCGCCTGCGACAGCGCCGGAATGAAGAGGCTGCCGAACAGGCTTTGTTGGCCGTGGGCCTGCAGCACTTCCTGCCGTTGGGTCATTTTTATCTTGGAGTGGCGCTGGCGCGGTTAGGGCATCGGCAACGGGCGATGCTTGCGTTCGAGACTTGCCTGAGCATGCTCCCCGGTCTCGTTGCGGCGCACCGCTGGCTGGCGGCGTTGCACAGCCAGCCTGGCGGAGACTTAGACAAAGCCGTCCGGCACCGCAGCCTGTACGCCCAACTCATGCATCAGAGAAAGACCAGAGCGAAGGCTTGATTTCGGCTATCTGGCGCGGTCTCGCTCCGTGATTCGAAATTCATCTCTGGCGATATGACTCGTTCTCTTGGCCGTTTCAGCCGCTCCTTTCGACGTCGTGAAAACCGAGTCCAAGTTTGCGTCGTGACGCTGCACTGTTATACCGTAAGTGGTTCCCCTGGCTGTTTCCTTCATGGCCGATCGAAACGAATTCAGTACGCCCTCGAGTTCCAGCGTCCTCGAAACGCGCGTGGACGCTACCTCCGCGCGCTTTGAAGCCAACATGCGCTTCCTGGCCGACTTGGTTTCGCAAGTACGCAACGAGGAGGAAAAAATCCGCGAGGGCGGCGGGCCCAAAGCCATTGAGAGCCAGCACAGCAAGGGCCGGCTCACAGCGCGCGAACGCATCAACCTGTTGGTGGATGCCGGGAGTCTCTTTGAACTCGGCTCCTTCGCGGCGTACGGCATGTATGAAGAGTGGGGTGGGGCACCCGCGGCCGGGGTAATTACCGGGCTTGGGCGCATCCATACTAGGCTGGTGATGATTATCGCCAACGACGCCACGGTAAAGGCCGGCGCATTCTTCCCCATGACGTCGAAGAAGGTAATTCGGGCGCAGAACATCGCCATTGAAAATCGTATCCCGACCGTTTACCTGGTCGACTCCGCCGGCGTCTTTCTTCCTTTACAAGAGGATGTATTTCCGGACACGGACGATTTCGGGCGGGTGTTCCGCAATAACGCGGTGATGTCGGCGATGGGTATTCCGCAAATTGCTGCGATCATGGGCATGTGCGTGGCGGGCGGAGGGTATCTTCCGGTAATGTGCGATCACGTGCTTATGACCGACGGCAGCGGGCTTTTTCTCGCAGGTCCGGCTTTGGTGCAAGCGGCGATTGGACAGAAAGTATCCGCCGAGGAGCTGGGCGGCGCGGCGATGCATTCGGCGATCAGTGGCACCGTGGACTTCCGCGAACCGAACGATGAGGCCTGCCTGACACGCATTCGCTCTATCGTCGAGAAGTGGGGCTACCGGCGGCAATCTCCCTGGGATCGCAAGAAACCAGAAGAGCCGGCGCTGGCTGCGGAAGAAATTTATGGGATTTACGATTCGTCTCCGGGGCGCCCTTACGATATGAAGGAGATCGTTGCGCGCATCGTGGACGGCAGCCGCTTTGACGAATACAAGCCTGAGTACGGGAAAACTTTGCTCTGCGGTTACGCGCGCATTGGCGGATTTGCGGTGGGGATTGTTGCCAATCAGAAACTGCACGCCCAGGCCACCGACCACGAAGGCCATAAGCGGATGGAGTTTGGCGGCGTGATTTATACAGAATCCGCGGAGAAGGCCGCGCGCTTCATCATGGATTGCAATCAGAATCTGATCCCGCTGGTTTTCTTTCACGACGTGAACGGATTCATGGTGGGGCGCGACGCGGAATGGAGCGGCATCATTAAAGCGGGCGCGAAGATGGTGAACGCGGTTTCAAATTCGGTGGTGCCGAAAATTACAATGATCGTTGGCGGATCGTTTGGCGCGGGACATTATGCAATGTGCGGCAAAGCTTATGACCCGCGATTTCTGTTCGCCTGGCCAACGGCGCGTTATGCGGTGATGAGCGGCGATTCGGCCGCGAGTGTTTTGGTGGAAATCAAGCTGAAGCAACTAGAGCGCGGCGGGAAGAAATTGGGCGAAGAGGAAAAGAAACAGCTGTACGACGAGACGAAGCGTACCTATGACGAACAGACTGACCCGCGATATGGCGCTGCCCGGCTGTGGATCGATAAGATCATCGATCCCGCCGAAACGCGCGACGCGATTACGCAGGCACTCGAAGCAGCGGCGCTGAATCCGGACGTGCCAGAGTTCAAGGTAGGAGTTTTGCAAACATAGCCACGGATTCTCACGGATCTACGCGGATAAGGGCAGCCGAATTCATCCGTGAAGATCAGTTGCCGAGGTCTTGAAATGTCTGAATCCGTCAAATTCATAGAATGTCCGCGCGATGCGTGGCAGGGGTTAAAAGGGCAAATCCCCACCCACATCAAGCTGGAATATTTGCGAGCATTGATCAGCGCGGGATTCAAGCACATCGATGCTGTGTCCTTCGTGTCACCCGCGGCTGTGCCCCAGATGGCTGACTCGGAAGAGGTTGCGAAGGAACTTGATCCTCCGGACGATGTTGAGATTATCGGCATCGTAGTGAACGAAAAAGGTGCGCAGCGGGCGATCAATACCGACGTGGTGCGCACGCTTGGATTCCCTTACTCGGTTTCGCCGACATTCTTGCGGAACAATCAGCACCAGACGCTCGACGAAGCCATCGATGAGTTGGAGAAAATCAAGGGCAAGGGCGATGAGGCCGGATTGGACACAGTTGTATATATCTCGATGGCGTTCGGAAATCCCTACGGTGATCAATGGAATGTGGGCGAAGTCGTCGATGCGGTCGACCTGCTCGAATCTTATGGCGTGCGCATGATTTCGCTGGCGGATACGGTTGGGATGGCAGGTCCGGAGCAGATCGGTGAAGTGGTTTCCGCGGTGATTTCTAAGTACGATTATCTGGAAATTGGCGTGCATCTGCACAGCCGCCCTGAGCTGGCTGCGGCCAAGGTAACGGCTGCGTTCGACGCGGGCTGTCGGCGATTCGATTCCGCGCTGGGCGGCCTGGGCGGATGTCCCTTCGCTCAGGACGCACTCGTCGGCAATATTGCGACGGAGAAAGTGGTTGAGGCGCTGACCGCGCGCGGCGCAGTACTCCCGCCGCTCAAGCCACTCGATGTACTGCTGCGGGCAACGGCCGAAATCGGAGCACGGTACACGAGTTCAGTGGCGGCCGACTGAAAATGGCTTACAAAACTCTCCATCTCGCGCATGACAGCCGGATCGCCACCATCATCCTCAATCGTCCGGACAAGCGCAATGCGATCAGTTACGAATTAATTGAGGATTTATCCGCCGCGCTGAAGGAAGTTGTTAATTCGTCCGCGCGGGTGCTGATTCTCACCGGAGCCGGGAAAGCATTCTGCTCTGGCATGGACCTGGACAATCTGAAGGCCCTTGTCGGACGTTCATCAGAGCAGAATGTGGAAGACTCCGAAACCATGGCCCGTTTGTTCCGTTCGCTGTATGACTTTCCCAGACCCACGATCGCCGCGGTGAATGGCGCAGCGATCGCTGGAGGCTGTGGGCTTGCCACCCTTTGCGACTTCACGCTTGCCGTGCCGGAAGCGAAATTTGGATATACCGAAGTTCGAATCGGATTCGTGCCGGCAATCGTTTCGACTTTTCTGCTGCGCCAAGTCGGGGAAAAACATGCGCGAGATCTGCTGCTGACTGGCAGGATCGTCGCGGCCGATGAGGCATATCGCATCGGGCTGATTGACGAAATCGTTCCGACAGAAAAGTTGATCGAGCGCTCGCGGGAATTGGCGTTACAACTTATGGAGAACAGTCCGGCATCTCTGGCGTGCACCAAGCGTTTACTTAGCGAGCATGCTCGGATTGAACTCGATGCGCAGATACAGTCCGCGGTGCGGGAGAATGCAGCGATCCGCGCCACTGCCGATTTCCGCGAGGGCATCTCGTCATTTCTCGAAAAACGCAAGCCACGATGGAGTGGCGAATGACCAGGGGTGCAAACCATCAACCAGTAATCGGCGAGACTCGTCTTCGGGTTCGCTACGCTGACACCGACCAGATGGGCGTGGTCTATCATGCCAATTACTTCATTTGGTTCGAAGTCGGACGGGTGGAACTGCTGCGGCAACTCGGTTTTTCTTATCGCGACATGGAGCAGAAAGATGGCTGCGGCATTGCGGTTATCGATGCGCGTTGCCGCTATAAGGCTCCGGCGCGCTATGACGACGAAGTCATCGTCCGCACGCATTTGAAATGCATCCGTGAGTCCCTGATTCAGTTCGAATATGAGTTGGCGCGTGCCATTGACGGGACATTGCTGGCTGAGGGCGATACCACGCATATCGTGGTCAACCAGGAAATGAGAAAAGTGCCACTCCCGGAGAAATACGTAACCGCGTTCCGGAAGGCAATGGGAATTCAGGTCTAACAGTTAAGAAAGGATAGGCATATCTGAAAGCCCTTCACATTAACGGGAACGATTTGACTTTGGAAGCGGTGCGGGAAGTCGCGGTCGAGCGGCGGCCAGTGCTTCTTGACCCCGACGCTCGGGCAGCAGTTGGCCAGGCCCGCGCAGTGGTGGACGCATTGGTCAAGAGCGACAAAGTTTCCTATGCGATCACGACCGGGGTGGGCAAACTCAGCGACGTACGCATCGCGGGAGAGCAGATTCGCGAGATGCAGGTCAACCTGATACGGTCGCACGCCGTCGGCGTGGGCCCGGCACTGGAGGCGGCTGAGGTCCGGGCCATGATGCTGCTGCGCGCCAATTCCTTATCGAAGGGATTCTCTGGTGTGCGCGCTGAAATCGTTGACGCCCTATGCGAGATGCTCAGCCGCGGCGTCACGCCGTTTGTTCCGTCGCAGGGAAGCGTCGGCGCGAGCGGTGATTTGGCCCCGTTGGCCCATCTTGCGCTAGCGCTGATCGGGGAAGGCGAGTGCATCGACGATAAAGGCGTTCGTATCCTGAGCACTGAAGCTTTGCGCCGAGCCCAAATCAAGCCGCTGGTGCTCGAGGCCAAGGAAGCGGTTTCGCTGATCAACGGGACACAAGGGATGTTGGCCGTCGGAATCCTCGCCCTGCTCGCCGCCGACACGCTGGTGGATTCCGCCGACGTGATTGGCGCTCTCACACTGGACGCGTTGCATGGTACGGATGCGGCCTTCGATGAGCGCATTCACCGGGCTCGCCCGCATCGCGGACAGTTGAAGACGGCAGAAAATTTGCGCCGCATGCTCGAAGGCAGTGAGATTCGCGAATCGCATCGCGAGTGCGGGCGCGTTCAGGATGCATATTCCTTGCGCTGCATGCCGCAGGTACACGGTGCGGTGCGCGACACGCTGGCTCATTGCCGCGAGGTGATGGAGACTGAGGTTAACTCGGCAGTGGATAATCCGCTGGTTTTTGTGAACGACGCCGGGCAGGGTGGCGACGTGATCTCGGGGGGGAATTTCCACGGTGAGCCGGTCGCGTTTGCGCTGGATTTTCTCGGAATTGCTCTGAGCGCGCTGGCCGGCATTTCAGAGCGGAGATTGGAGCGACTGGTGAATCCGGCGCTGAATGAGGGTTTGCCGCCGTTTCTCGCAGCGGGGGCAGGACTGAATTCTGGATTCATGATGCCGCAGGTTACAGCGGCGGCGCTGGTGAGTGAGAACAAAGTTTTCGCTCATCCGGCGTCGGTGGATTCGATCACGACCTCCGGGAACAAAGAAGATTTCGTTTCCATGGGGATGACGGCGTCGCTCAAACTGAAGCGGATTGTCGAAAACACGCGCAATGCGATGGCGATCGAGGCTATGGCTGCTGCGCAGGCGCTGGACTTTGTGGCTCCGCTTAAGACGGGCAAGCGCGGGCTAGCGGCCCATGCTGCGATTCGGTCGGTGTGCCCGACTATGGATAAAGACCGGGTGATGTATCAGGACTTTGCTCGGATCGCGGAGTTGATCGCGAGTGGGAAGGTGGCGGAGGCCCTGAGGTAACTCTGACAACCAGCCCTCCATGCCACTAATATCTGAGCCCGAACGGGCGAAGACGCAGCGCCTACGTTAAACGGATTTCACGGCACTTCCGTCCAGTCCCAGCTTGTCTGCGATTGGCTTGAGGGCTTCGATACAGAATGTGATGTGCTCTTCGAGATCGACACCCAGTTCGGCGGCGCCATTCACGATGTCATCCCGATTCACCTTGCGGGCGAAAGCTTTATCTTTCATCCTCTTTCTTACGGACTTGGCATCTACCTCGGCTAACAATTTTCCTGGCTTGATCAGCGCGACTGCGGTAATGAATCCGGCCAGTTCGTCGCAGGCGAAGAGTGCTTTCTCCATTGGAGTGTCCCGAGTCACGCCGGTGTATTCGGCGTGAGACATTATGGCTTTGCGAATTTCTTCCGGATAGCCGCGCTCTCTTAGAATTTCGTTGCCTTTGTAAGGATGGTCGTCGAGGCTCGGGTACTTATCGTAGTCGAAGTCGTGAAGGAGGCCTACGACTGCCCAAAGGTCTTCTTCCTCTGGACCTGTAGCGAATTTGCGAGAATAAGCGCGCATGCATGCCTCCACCGACAAGGCGTGTTTCCGCAAACTTTCAGATTGGGTGAACTCAGTTAGTAAACTCCATGCGGCTTCGCGATCAATCGTCATTTGGCTCCTTGAAACGTGGATCAACTGCGGGCGGCTGATTACCATCAACCATCGCACCCAGGGGCTGAAGCCCGGTGTTTATCGGGCGTTTACGGCACGGCTGAACCCGTAGCCCTCCCACGTCAGTGCGAACGCTATCGACGAGAAAAATTGATTTTTCTCGCGATGACCTCGTCTAAGTTATCCCTCTATTATCATAATTCGAGTTTGCTTTGCAGATTGTGCTTGACATCCACAGGGCTTATGCCCCAGATTACGCTGCAGGTTGGGAACCGTATCTAGTTTGGTTCACTCGGTTCCAGGAGAAGCCCGCTCTGGCCCTCCCACACCTTAGATGGCCACTACTCTTGCCCCAGTAGATTCAAGGGAAGTTGTTCGTTGCGATCACTGCCTGCTGGTCCAATTCCGTACCAGCAATGATCTTTGCCGCCGTTGCCACGCTTCCTTAGATGAAGAGGAGCCGGAAGTTGTCGTGGCTCCGCCCCCGCCGCAGATGATGCCCAGCAATGGGCACGGTCGCGGGCATTTGCACTTGGCCGCATCGATCCGCTCCATGCGCTTGCGTAATGGGCTGAGCCAGCGGCAATTAGCCGCGCGTATGTCGGTGCCACGGACTTACGTGTCCAAGATTGAAAACGAGAAGGCGACTCCCACACTTTCCTCGCTCGAACGGTTGGCGCGGGCGCTGGAAGTGACCGTGCCGGATCTATTGAGCGGTGGCGAGCGCAATCGGCAGGAGGAGGTTCGCGAGTTGACGCAGGATCCGTTTATCGCGGAGATGCTGCCTTTCGTGAACCAGTTGAATGGGATGCAGATGTCGAGCATCCTGACGCAAGTACGGGATTTGACGGTGCGTCCGCGGAGAAGTGCGTAAGAGTTCTGCGGAGTTTCGCGATGCCTCTAAAGTGTTTGGGTCAAGACGGGCGAGGACGCCCGTCTTCCATATGATGTTTTTTCCGGGCGACCAGCCAACTGCAGCCGGAATCGGAAGATTCCGGCTTTTTTAGCTTTCCAGACGAAATCGTGTTTCGCCCAGTGTATAAAGCCGACGCCAAACCAGGCGGTTCACCGTTACTACCATAGCCGCCATCACAATCGTGGCTGCGATCAGCAAGTCATAATTTCCGCCGTCGGTAGCCCGGCTTATGGTCGAGCCCAGGCCAATGGTAGAAAATGTCTGCCCCTTGAAATGAAAATATTCGGCGACGATACTGGCATTCCACGCGCCGCCCGATGCGGTGACCATGCCGGTCAAGAGATAAGGAAAGATTCCGGGGAGAATGAGCTTTCGCCAGCGCTCGATCCCGCTGATACGGCATACCGAGCAGACTTCCTTCAGGTCGGTGGGAATCGCCATCGCCCCGGCAATGACGTTAAACAGAATGTACCACTGCGTTCCCAGTAAAAGCAGCAGGATGGAACCGACGCCCAATCCTCCTCCGAGGCGAATCAGGAGCAGCAGGATAACCGGGAAAAACGCGTTTGCTGGGACGGAAGCGGCAATCTGCGCCAACGGTTGGGTCACCCGGGCCAGGCGTGGGCTGAACCCGATCTTCACGCCTACCGGGATAGTCCACGCGGCACCGATCAATAGAGCCGCGATGACGCGAAGAAATGTGGCTCCGAGTCCTCGCCCCAACTCAGTCACCTCGGAGTGATCGAGTCCGGTCAGCAGGATTGCAACTCGAACTACGGCGTATCCCGTGAGGCCCAAAGCTGCGACTCCTAGAATGCCGAGCACCCAGGTCTTCCAACGGCTTCCTGCATCGCCGCTTGGCTCGGCCCGGTGACGCCGCGAAAAATAGGACATCAGAGACTCGCGCAAGGGAAAGATGGCCTTTCTCTCCAGTTGTGCCAGGGCACGCGAGTGCTGCAGCAGGTTGAGCACCCAGGAATGCGGTACCTCTGTGCTTTCGACTTGCTCGACCTTGAACTTCTCCGCCCAAGCGATCACCGGCCGCCAGACGAACTGATCGAGTAGCACGATCACCGTGATCATGGTGAAGACACCCAACAGAATGGAGCGCGTGTCTCCCGCGCTAGCGGCTGTTTGCAGATAGGAACCGAGACCGGGTAAGCGGAAATCACGCGAGCCGAGAACGAACATTTCGCACGCCATCAACGCGAACCACCCGCCGGCCACCGACATCATCGAATTCCAGACCAGGCCAATCGCGGCGAAGGGCAATTCCATTTCGGTGAAACGCTGCCACCCGCTGAATCCGTAAATGTTGGCGGCTTCGCGCATCTCACGCGGAATGCTTTTCAGCGAGGCATAAAAACTGAAGGCCATATTCCAGACTTGGCCGGTGAAAATGAGGAGAATCGCTCCCAGTTCAACGCCCAACTGGCGGCTGGGAAAGAGTGCGACCATAGCCAGCATCACTCCGGGTAAGAAGCTCAGCACTGGGATCGACTGCAGAACGTCCAGTAGCGGAATCATGAAACGCTCCGCCTTGGCGTTGTAGGCCGCAATATAGCCGTAGACGACCGCAAACACGAGGCTCAGCAGGTACGCGAGCGTTATGCGCAACAGCGACAGTGCGGCATACCCAGGAAGGGCCCGCGGGCTCTGCGAAATCTCGACCGCTGGGGTAAATGGGCCGAGCCAGGTTCGCCCCACCACCAAAACGCCGTAGAACAGCGCGATGGCCGCCGCGAACATTAACAAGTCGGGCAAATGGGAGGCCTCAAGCGGGGGCAATAGAGACCACAGGCGATAAGGAGAAACGGTTCGGAGCCCGGCGCCCTTTTTCATGTTCCCAATTACGCGACGAAGTCTTCACTCGGCGGCACTGCAACTGGCTGTGGCAGACGGTCGGTGACCTCGGCGAGACTCGCCAGACGGTTGGCCAGGTCGCGAGTCAGCGATCCTGCCTGGTATCGCCAGTGATAGTTGCCGGTCTTTACGCTCGGCGTGTTCAACCGAGCTTCGCTTCCGAGCCCTAGCCCGTCCTGGAGAGGAAATACAGCGAAGCTGGCTACGGAAGCCTGGGCGGCGCGAATGAAGGCCCAGTTGATTCCATCTTCACAGTGCCCGACGTAGGCCTCGGCGGCGCGGCGTTCGTTCTCGGTTGCCGTCGAATTCCACCAGCCCAGAGTTGTGTCATTATCGTGTGTGCCGGTGTACACGACACGATCCGCGGTCAGACGGTGGGGCAGATACATGTGCGCGCCGGGATCGCCAAAGCCAAACTGCAACACCGCCATGCCCGGAATGTGCAAGCGCTCGCGAAGTTCGTGGACGTCCTGCGTAATGTAGCCTAAATCTTCTGCAAAGAAGGGCAGACCGCCGAGTTCTTCGCGCAGCTTGTTAAAGAGCTCGTCTCTGGGACCATCCACCCAGCGGCCGTTGATTGCGGTCGGTTCGCTGGCAGGAATCTCCCAGAACTGCGCGAAACCGCGAAAGTGATCGAGGCGGATGAAGTCACAAGTCTGAGCGGCCCAACGCAACCTCTGCACCCACCACTTGTAACCTCGCGAGCGTAGCGCGTTCCAGTCATACAGAGGATTCCCCCAGCGCTGGCCAGTAGCGCTGAATGCGTCGGGAGGGACGCCGGAGACGGCCTCGGGCTCCAGGTTGTCCTGGAGACGAAACATTTCTCGATTCGCCCATACGTCGGCGCTATCGTAATCCACAAAGATAGCAATATCTCCTACCACGCGGATCGACTTTTGCGCGCAGTAGAGACGCAAGGCGCGCCACTGCTCATAGAAAAAAAATTGAATGACTCTGCGAACCGCCATGTCCGAAGCCAGTTCCGTGCGTGCAGTTTGCAGCGCTCCGGCGTCGCGGCGCGCCAGTTCGGGCGGCCATGTGTTCCACACTTGCTTGCGATAACGACTCCGCAAAGCATCGTACAGGACAAAATCTTCCAGCCACCACTCATTCTCGATGCGGAATCGTTCGAAACGCGATCGTGCAGCTTCGGGCGCAGAATCCAGAAATCTGCGTGCCCCCTCCGACAGTAGAGGTAGCTTGTGTTCATGAACCTGGTCGTAGTCAATGCGGCCGTTTGAATTGGGAAGTTTATTCAGTTGTGAAGCTTCGATCCACCCGCGCTCCGCCAAGCGTTCCAGGCTCACCAGCAAAGGATTGCCGGCAAAGGCCGATGTTGACGAGTAAGGAGAGTTCCCATTCGCAGGCGGCCCCAGCGGCAGAACTTGCCAGAGCCCCTGGCGCGCGGAGGCAAGAAAATCGAGGAACTCGTAGGCCGCCGGACCGAAATCACCGATGCCGCCACGCGACGGCAGCGAGATGGGGTGTAGCAGAATTCCGGTCAAGCGGGGAAAGGGCATGTCTGACTATCGTTCCTTCTAAATTATGAGGCTGTGATTGGAACCGAAGCGAGAATCGGATTCGCACTTCTCGCTTATGCATTGCACACTATCGCGAAGTTCAGTTTCCTGCGTCGTTTCGAGCGGAGTCGAGAACCCTGCTTCCCGCTCGCGCCGGCCAAACACCAAGTCCCCCGACTTCGCTCGGAATGACAAGAACGTGCTAAGCCCGAATCTGAGTTGGGAAGGTTCCGGACTATTCGCCCTCGTCTCCCTCGGTCTGCCGCTTGGTCAAGGCTTTCATCTCTTGTTCGTTGATCTTGACCTTCCCTGATTTTTCCATCTGCTCGCGCAGGTTCGCCATGAACAGCCCAAACAATTCCTGTTGCTTGCCCTGCACCAGGGTATCGCGGATCTGATCTTTCTTGGCGGCGAAGTCTGAGTCTGTCGGAGGCTGCTTGTCCAGAATCGCCAGTACGGCACCGGTATTTCCGCTGTCAACCGGACCGCTGATGTCTCCCGGCTTGAGGCTGAAAGCCACGGATGCAGGTCCGGACATCGATCCGATATCGGGCACCTGGCCGTCGGGCAGCACCAAATCGCTGGTCTTCATGGTGGCGCCCAATTCTCTTCCGGCCTTCTTCAGGTCGTGCTCGGCCTTGGCTCGGTCAGAAAGTTCCTGCGTCTTTTGCGTAAGCAGGGTTCCCGCGCGCTCGTTCTTGAACTCCGTTTCCACCCGGCTGCGAATCTCTTCGAACGAGGGTGTGGCGGGTGGTTTGATGGCTTCCAACTCAAATATGACAAATCCCTGGGGCACCTGCACCTGATCGGGCGGAGATTTTTCGGCTGCGTTGAACACCGCCTCGGTAAACTGCGGGGAACTGCCGAGACCCGGGAGAGAATCCGTCCGGCTGATGAATTCCGTTGCGACTACCGGAATGCCTTTCGCAGCCGCCGCTTTGTCTAGACTACCAGTCCGGGCTTGGGAAACCAGAGCGCTGGCTGCAACATCGGCGGCTTGCTGGGCCTTCTGTTGCTTGATGGTGGGCTCGATCTGATCCTTAACTTCGGCAAGCGTTTTCAGGTGGGCATCCTGTTTATCGTCGACCCGCAGAATCACGAACGCGTAGCCTGCATTGATCACGTCGCTGGTTCCACCCTTCGCCAACGAAAAGGCTGCTTTGTCCACCTCAGGGATGGGAAAGCCTCCGCGCTTAATCCAACCCACCGAGCCTCCGTTCTTGCTACTTGGGTCCTCGGAGTACTTCTTGGCCAAATCTTCGAACTTAGCCCCAGCTTTCAACTGCGTGAGTGCGTCCTCGGCTTTCTTGCGTGCCTCATCGACGCCCTTTTGATCAACCTTACCGTCAGTGCCGGGCAGCGGAGTCTTGATCAGGATCTGGCGAACGTTGACCTGCTCGGGCACGCGGAACTCGTCGCGATGCTGATCGTAGTAACTCTGCAGATCCTGCTGGCTGACTTGGGCATCGCTCTGAAGCTTGGCGGTATCGATGAGCGCGTACTTGATTTTGCGCTTCTCTGGAATCGAGTTGTTGTAGTTCGCTTTGTTGTGATCGTAGAAAGCCTTCAATTCAGAATCGGTGGGATGGAGTTCTTTGAGAATGTCATCCTTCTTCAGCACCGCATAGTCAAACTTGATCTTGGTGTTATCTTTCTCGAATTTCTGCCGGATCTCGGCATCGGTGACCATGGCGCTGCCCGCGACCAGGCTGCGCAGCTTCTCAATCAGGATCTCGTCTTTCACGCTGCGTTCGAACATCGGAACCGTGAGATCGTGCTGTTGCAGCAATTCCTCATAAGACGCTTGCCCGATGAAGTTGCCGCCTGGGAAAAACGTCTCGGAATAGCGGCCATGCTGTAATTCGTCGCGGACGTCGTCGTCGGTTGCACGCAGGCCGAGGTGCTCCGCCTCCGCAATCAGGACTTGCCGCTGGATCAACTGCTGGGCTGCCTGCGAAGCGAAGAATGGCAGCAGCATCGAGGCTTGTGACCCACCACGCGGGAACTGCTGCTGCACCATCTGCCGAGCCTGACGCTGAACTTCCAGGCTGGTGATATCGGTTCCAGCCACCTTGGCGACTACGCCGCGAGTGGGCGCACTACCGAAAAAGTCGGTGCTGCCAAAACCAGGAACCAGGGTGATCACCATGAACACAGAAATAATGGTCAGCAGGCCGCCAAGAACAATCTTCTTGATCGGACCAGGGGTTTGCAGAAATCGAATCATTGTCTAGTCACTCCGGAGTACAAGGGCGAATTAGACATTATAAACGAAGCGCTGGCATTGGGATTGCCCTCCCGCATTCCTCGGTCGGAGTTTTTTCGGTCGAGATGTCAAATTATCTGCCCCATTTGGCAGCGGGGGGAGATCGGGATGCTAAGATCCCTAGTTTTCTTTAGCGATCGAAATGATAAGACGGGGTGGTTTACTAGGTGCCGGCGACGCGCCCTAAGCATGCGATCAGTCGTTCGCCGTCCTCGGCTGTGTTGTAGACATGCGGTGTCACTCGAATCGACCTTCCACGGATGCTGACGAAGACTTTTTCTCGTGCGAGCATTTCCGGAAGCTCTTTCGGAATCGCAGCTCTTCTCCGCAGAGCCAAGTAGTGAGGGGCGCGAAACGGCTCGGCGGACGCGAAGAATCCCGAGTTCGAGGCGGCGTCAGCCAGTTGACGATTAAGCGCGCCGACCGTCTCGGAGATTCGCGCGATGTCCCACTCCAGCAACTGCTTCATGGCGCGCACGGCGGCCGGCAGCAGAGCAAAGTTGGCGCGCTCGCCCATGTCGAACCTGCGCGCGCCTGCATCGTACTTGTCCGTGTACAAGATCAGGCTGGCGAAATCTCTGGCGCCGGTGCGCTGGATCCAATTCTCCTCTAACGGCATTCCGCCATGCCATTTGGGAGCGACATAAAGAACGCCGACGGAATAGGGGCCGAGCAGCCATTTGTAGCAGGCGGCGACAGCGAAATCCGGCTGCACGTCGCGGACACTGAAAGGCAACGCACCGAGCGACTGGGTGAGATCGAGAACAAGCGCCGCGCCGAGGTTGCGGCATGCTTCCCCGATGCGGGCAAGGTCGAGTCTTCCGCCGCTCGTCCACTGCGTATGCGGCAGTGCGGCGATAGCGACGTCGGCAGTCAGGGAATTCAGAACGGCTGCCGTCCAATCTTTTTTTTCAGGCCAAGGGACGATCTTCAGAGCTGCACCTTTATCTTCGGCTAGTCGCTCCCACGAATAGTAGTTGGACGGGAACTGCTCTTCGAGTATGAGAATGCGCTGGCCTCGGTGGACCGGTAAATTTCGCGCCGCGGTGGCGATGCCGTAGCTGGCCGACGAAACGATGGCGACACAGTCGGCCGAGCAATCCAGGAGCCGCGCGGCGGTGGCGCGAAATTCTTCCGCGCCGGTGAAGAACTGATCGGGCGTAATCTGCCAGGGCTGCGCTTTGCGGGCAAGCCCCACCGTTCCGGCCTCCAGTACCGGCTTCATCAGCGGCGACATATAGGCGCAGTTCAGGTAGGCGACGTCGTCGGGAATGTCGAAGAGATGCCGCTGGCAGGGGAGCATAGCTAGTTTCTCGTTGTGTTGTCGTTGTGTTTCAAGCCTTTGGGGTGGTCTCGGTCAAGACCAGCGTTGCGTCTTTCGGAATATAGCTCTTGCGCCGGAACCAGTCTTCCATCGCATCTTTCAATTCGGCTAGCGGCACCTGGGTGCCGATTTCCATCAGGCCATCGGCTAACGGCAAAGTATTGTCAAAGACGGTGGAGTTGGTGAAGTTGCGCATGGAGAAGCTGTCCAGCCACTTTAGCGCAGAGGGGATGCGGCGGCCATTCTGCTCGTACTCCACGCGAATCTTGCGGGCAAACATCGATCTGATTTAACCACAGACGCACATCTCGGGCATATTCTAGACCGCAGCAGACTTGCCTGGAATCACCTAGACCCGGACGCCTCGTCCAGGCAAGCGAGCCGTAGCAAGCGCCTTTAGTGCGTTGGAGACGCGGGCGTAGCCGGCGTTGACGCGGCGGTCTCAGTGGCGCCTGTATTCACCAGATCTTTGAGTTCCTTGCTCGGCTTAAAGAACGGGATTTTCTTGGCTGGGACTTCCACGCGATCACCCGTCTTTGGGTTACGGCCTACGCGCGGCTTGCGTTGCCGGGTGCGGAAGCTGCCAAACCCGCGAATCTCAATCTTGTCGCCCACGCGGAGCGAACGCACGATGCTGTCAAAAATGGTTTCGACAATAACTTCACTGTCCTTGCGGGTTAACTCCGCAAGTTGGGACACTTCATCGATCAGGTCAGCCTTGGTCATACGCCTCTTCGCTCCGTAAGTGTCGTAATGAAAGTGGCTTGCACCTGGGGTCGGGGCTCCCGAGCCACATCAGGGCCTGCATAACCTTCTCAAATTTCAGGGCTTGTGCGCAAGTGGCAATTTAAAGGCGGGCTTCCAGAGACAGGCTTCAGGCTCTAGGCTTCAGGGTTTTCGGGCAGAACCATGAATTATCGCGAACTCTCTGCTACCCGGATAGTGAAGGTTGAAACGCAGCGCCGAAAGCCTGGTACCCGAAGCCCAAAGCCTGAAGCCTGCCTTCTCACTTCCACAGATAATAGAAGCCCATCTGGTTGTCCAACAGCTTCTCTCGCGTCGGTAACCACTGGGAGATATCGCCAAAGAGTAAGTCGGATAGTGTCTTGCGGTCCTTGTCGGGATGAACGAGGACCGGCTCACCTTTGATCCCGACTGACTTTGCGGTGTCGTCTACTGCATTCTGGAAGTCGCCGACCTGATCAATCAGGTGAAGAGAGAGCGCTTCCTGCCCGGTCCACACTCTGCCGTCTGCGATTTTCTTAATATCATCGGTTTTCGCGTGGCGTGCATCCGCCACAGCCTGCACGAACTGGACGTACATATTGTCGATCAGCGATTGCATGTAAGCGCGCTCTTCTGGAGTCATCTCGCGGCTAGGATCGCCGGTATCCTTGAGTGCGCCGACCTTCAGCACCTCAGGCTTCAGCTTGGCCCAGCGCATGAGGTCACCGTAATTCACCCACTCGGCAATCACTCCGATCGATCCCACTACGCTGCCATTGTCAGCATAGATTCTGTTGGTCGCAGAAGAAACATAGTAAGCGCCGCTGGCGCCTACCGTGCTGATCGAGGCCACAATGCGTTTGTGTTTTTCGTCGCGCAGGCGCTTCACCGCGCGATAAATCTCCTCCGACGCCGCCACTCCTCCGCCGGGAGAATTTACTTTCAGAATGATGGCCTTGATGGAATCGTCATCTCCAAATTTCTTGAGTTGAGGCACGATCACGCTGGAGTCCAGGATGACGCCTTCCAGTTCCACCACGCCGATCTTGTCGCCAAAGCCGCGAAACGAGGCTTCCTCCCCACCAGTGTGAAGAGTCAAATACACCAGCGTAAACACGGCCAGCACGAAGAGGAAGAAAACTCCTCCACCGATCACGATCCAGGGCAGAGTGCGGGAACGACCATTCTCAGCCATACAATGGGGGTAGTTTAGCACCGGAGCGGCAAGAAGGTTCTGAGTTTCGCGTTCCACCTTGACCTGCGAGCCAAAGCTACGTAAGATTCCGCCTGTTCACTCGACCCGTCGATAAGGTCGATCGTACGTGCCCGGATTTTCTCTGGATGTTGTGCTCGAGCCTTAAGGCAGCGGCAGCGCTTACGGAGGTGATACGTGGCCGGATTTTGCGGGAATTGCGGATCTCCAATCGCACCCGGAGTGCGATTCTGTTCGAAGTGCGGCGTGGCCCTACCTGGCGCCGCGGCTGAACCAGCGGTTGCAGCGACTCCAGCGTCGCCACCGCCTCCCGTATACGCTAGCGCTCCGCCCAGTCCCACGCCGCCGGTTTCTCAGGGTGGTGGCAGTTCCGCGCTGAAGATCATCTTGATTATCGTGGCAGTCTTCGTGTTCCTGATGCTGTTGGTCGCCGGA
>Ga0210406_10001149_pt1 | contig 33515 bp, 24 predicted proteins | sample IncBWC30MmetaG_FD_155454 | JGI IMG/M metagenome (GOLD analysis project Ga0210406, IMG submission 155454) | Forest soil microbial communities from Barre Woods Harvard Forest LTER site, Petersham, Massachusetts, United States - Inc-BW-C-30-M | ecosystem: Environmental > Terrestrial > Soil >... | reverse complement strand
GGTCGCTCGTACCCGGACGACCGCGTCGTTTGAGGTATCGTAATCGACCGGCCTACGAAACATTTCTGCGCCGATCATTCGCTCACGCAGAGAGTCCAGCTCACCCGCCAAAGCGTGTTCGACGACCAGTCTGAGAAAGTCCTGGCAACGCTTGCTTGGAGCGAACGCATCGCTCGAAATAACAGACTCGAGCGCGCTCCGAACTAAGTTAGCTTGTTCGGCGCTGAGCTTATGGGCCGTTACAGAATGCTGTCCAGTTGCCATCGGCGCTATAGTAGCGCTTAACGTGGCTTAACGGGTAGTGGGTGACATGCCGTAAACCGCAGACAGACAAAAGGTTGTTCGCTTAACGGTCTCCTTAACGGTTCCTCGGACCAAGAACCTGTCAAATCTAACCTGCCTGAACTGTTTCGAACATTCCCAACGGCTCAGAGTTCCTTTATCGTCATGCCTAAATACGGCGTTTGCCAAGAAGTGCCGTTTACGAACGACCCGCGGAGGAACATATGGGCGCGACTGTTGCTTTTACCGGCATCGAGAGCCTCGCAGGAGCAAACATTCCTGAACTAGGCGTGCTGGAAGAAGAATGCTTTTATTTCGAGTCGGAAATTGGATCGGAGCACCAATTTGAGGACATCGTCGGCAAGAGTGCCGGTCTGCGCAGGGTCTTAGACTATGTTGCGATTGTGGCGCCCACCGCGGCGACGGTGCTCCTGCACGGTGAAACCGGCACTGGGAAAGAACTCATCGCACGCGCGATTCACAACCTCAGTCCGCGTCGCGATCGGAGTTTCGTTCACCTGAATTGCGCGGCCATACCTTCTGGCCTCGTGGAGAGCGAGCTATTTGGGCACGAAAGGGGCGCGTTCACAGGTGCCCTCACGCAGAAGGCAGGCCGATTCGAGTTGGCCGATCGCGGAACTCTCTTTCTGGATGAAATTGGAGACATCAGCCTGGACCTGCAGCCAAAGCTGCTGCGCGCTTTGCAGGAACGTGAATTTGAACGTCTGGGTAGTGCGAGGACTATTCGCGTGGACGTCCGATTGATTGCCGCAACCCATCGCGATTTGTCAATGCTGATCCGCAATAACCAGTTTCGTGAAGACCTTTTTTACCGGTTGAATGTCTTTCCGATTGAAATTCCTCCGCTTCGCGAAAGGCGCGAAGATATTCCGCTACTGGTTCACTACTTCGTTTTGCGTGCTTCCCGCCGGATGCAAAAGCGCATTCGGTCGGTTCCGAAACAGGCGATGGAGGCTCTGGTGAACGCCGATTGGCCGGGGAATATTCGCGAGCTTGAAAACTTCATCGAGCGCTGCGTCATTTTTACGCAAGGAAACGAACTGAATGTCCCACGTGCAGAGTTGAGGCGCTCTGCTGCTTCAGCCGCATCAACTTTCGAACAGGCTGAGAGGCAGGTCATCATCCAAGCCTTGAAAGGCGCCTCGGGGAGAATCGCCGGCCCAGGTGGAGCCGCAGAGCGCCTCGGACTGAAACGAACAACGCTCCAAAACAAGATGTACAAGCTGAACATGAGTCGTGCCGACTATGCGCAGTGACGGTCCGATCCAGGTGTTCACGTTCTAAGACTGCCCCTTTAGTTTGTTCCACTCTCAGATCCCAACCAGGCCGACCGCCGTGTGCTCTTTCCCAGCGAAGATGTGCCTGCCCGCATCGCGGCACTGCCGATCCGTCGGGCACACGCAGCCCCAGACGCCCTTCAATACTCCGATGTAATTTCAATAACTTACGCGAACAAGTCCCTGGCATAACACCTGCAATAGTTGATGAGGAAGCTCTCCAGCCGACGCTCCTGGCTGCGTGGATACTCTGTGGAGGTGCGATGCTACGCGTCGATATACGCGATTCCGCGAACACTCTGAGCATCAAGCTTGAAGGCCGATTTACCGGCAACGACGCCGAGAATACTCGTATGCTCATGACGCGCTGCCGTGAGGAAGTGAGACTGGTGGTCGATCTAACAGAAGTCACGTTCATCGACTCCGTGGGGGAAGAGTTACTGTCGTTTTTTGGCCGGTTCGGGGCCGAGTTCGTTGCCCAAACATCCTACACACTCGACATATGTGAGCGCCTGCATCTTCGCGTTGCTCGGGGTGGGAAATCGGATGCGAACACTTCGAGCGCTTCCCGCACAAACGGTCGCTGACGCAGGGCCCTCGCACGTCAGCCGGAAAACGAGGAAGTCTGAAAGACCGGGGAAAGCACATCACGGGAAAACTCAGGATATGACTTCCCACTTTTAGCGGACATCAGTCGCAGTGTTTTCCGAATCAAAGATAAATCCGCAGTCTATCGTCGAACTTCGTAATTACTCTCGAAATCGCGGCAATGCCCGGATGCGGGCAGCGTCTGTCACCGCTATAACTCACATAACCTCCCCTCCCATTGCTCTGAATAACTTATGTGGGTGTTCCTTTGGCACGCACATTGCCTATCAACATGCAAGAGCGCAATCGCTCGGCGTAGAAGACATGCGGTGATTTGGAGGCTTTATGTCACTGATTTTCACATTCGCTAGCAAATCGGTCCGGTGGTATCGCGTGCTGCGGTACGGCAAAGGATTCAGCTTCACGGACTCCGTGCGTCATGGCATCTGGTTGGCGCGCAGTTGACGCGGATACTCAGCGATGAATACAGCGCGTTGTTCGAATGACAAATGGACCTCGCAGCCGACGTTTGTAATTGGGTGCGGACGTTGTCTTCACGAGAATCGGCTGACAGACAACCGTCCACTCGTGAAAACGTCTACGCAACGCCATGCTGGCCAACAGGCACTACCGCCCGTAAGGCAGGAAACCAGGAAAAAGAAGATGCGATCCAGAGTCGTGGATGAGGGCAACAAACCAACGAAGATGCCTTCTATTTCACTGAGTGAACCCGGCGCAGATGAAGCCCTTGTCGTTGCCGCCAAGGCTGGAGATGAACTAGCATTTGAAAACCTGGTTAAGCGCCACCAGGCAAAGATCTTAGCGCTTGCGCGGCGCTACACACGGATTCCGGAAGATGCGGAAGACGTTGTCCAGCAGACTTTCCAAAAAACTTTCATTTACTTGCAAAAGTTTGAAGGGAAATCTTCCTTTTCCACCTGGTTGACGCGTATTGCCATTAATGAAGCGCTTATGTTGCTCCGCAGGCGCCGAGCGCTGCGCGAGGTATTCGTCGACGATTCGAGCAGCGACGAAGGAACTGTGGTCGCACTGGAAATACCCGATACAAATCCAGATCCCGAAGCCACGTATGCACAGGGAGAAGGAGTGCAAATTCTGTCGGCGGCGGTCGCGCAGTTGAGGCCAGCCTTGCGGGCAGCCATCGAGTTACACGACCTTGGGGAGTTAACCGCCCGAGAGACCGCCCATCGCATGGAACTTTCGGTCAGCGCCGTTAAAGCAAGGGTTTTCCACGGGAGAAGGAAGTTAGGTCAAGCACTAAGGATCTATAGAACCTCACCTCGGATGTCCGGAAGCAACATTTTAGCGGTCACCGCTAACGCTAACCGCGGTTCACAAAATCGTCTGACCAGAAATGTAAGAGGTTAAGGCTCGGAAAAAGAAGAAATAGTCTAATTCCAATCACCTCCATCTGTCCTCCTCTCACTCGCTTGCGCCCACCCTCGCACTCAATCTCACGAGCAATCTGCAAAACATAAGGTTAACAACGACCCGCGCGACTAGTTTCGTCATCTCGGTTTTCCCCGATGTTGACCAAGTTACGGCAGCACTAAGGCGTGACGCCCCGCACAGACAGCGCCACCCAGATGAGAGAATATGTTTTGAACATTCCGAACTTCGCTGGCAATGGGCACTAAAACGCGGCAGTGCCCGCATAAGGGCACCATATCCCGCCACAGCCAATCCTGCACACCTAGATTCAACAACTTGCCGGACATACGAGTTGGCATATCCCCTGCATTATTCGCTGAAGGAACTACATCATGAATTTATCGATTACGAAAAACGAAGCGACTCGCCGGCGAACCGAGGAATCAACGCTGCGGCACTCAAGCGGCAGCAGAGAATCTAAGAAGACGGGCAGATGGACGCGTCTCTTGCTCATTTGCTCGATCTTGGCCGGCATGTATCCCGGAATGGTAGTGGCCCAGCAACAACAACCGTTGTCGGGCGACGGCGATGCACCAGTTCTTACGCTCGACGAGGCAGTCAACCTGGCACTCCAACACAACTGGAATGTGAAGAACTCTGTGCTGGAGGTTCAGAAACAGGATTTCGAAGTGAGTACGGCCCGTAGCCGGCGGAAACCACAATTTCAATTCACCATGCTGGGGGGCGAGTTGCTGCACTCGTTCGACTTTACCATCCCGAAAGGTTCGTTAGGCACGTATGCGAACGTTGGGCCGATCCCGTCAACGAACGCCAAAATCCACACGCCCGCGGTGTTTACCACCTATCTGACCGGCAGCATCGATCAACCTCTGACACAGCAATACAAGATTGGCCTCGGAATTCGCGCAACAGAAATCGGCCGCGACATCATTCGTGAAGATGTCCGCGCCGAGCGGCAGAAGATTGCTGCCGAAATCCGCACTGCGTACTTCAACCTTTTTGCGATTCAAGCGAATGTGGACGCCGCGCGTGAGGGCGTAAAAACATTCGAAGAAGCACAGAGGGTCACAATCCAATACGTGTCAGAAAAGACCGTGCTGCGCGGCGATGCATTGGACGTAGATGCGCGCTTAGCGAAAGCTCGCTATGAGTTGTCCGTCGCAGAGAATGGCCTGGCGACACAGCGTGAGGCGTTGAACCAACTGCTTGGGCGCGATGTTGCGACACCTTTTCGTGCCGAGTTCGTTCCTGAGCAAGACACGAGTGATCTGACTCTCGACTCAGCCCGGCAGGAAGCACTGGTGAACCGCCCCGAGGTGCGGCAAGCGCACTTGAAAGTAAAGCAAGCCGAATATGATCGGCGACTCGCGAAAGCCGCGTACATTCCGGACCTGAGTCTGTCCCTGCGCTATCAGGGTATCAACAACGTTCAAGTTCTCCCGCAAAACGTTACCACGGCCGGCTTTTACCTGAGTTGGGAGCCATTCGATTGGGGACGCCGTCACAACAAGGTTGTCGAGGCAACGAAAACTATCGAACAGGAGCGCAACGGGATCCAAGAGACGGAATCCAAGGTCGCCGTAGAGGTTGGTGCGAAGTACCGTAAATGGCATGACGCTTCCTTGCTGCTTAAGGCTTCTCGTACGGCCCACGAAGCGGCTGCGGAGCAGTTTCGCGTTACGGGCAACAAATATAAACAGCAGGCCGCACTCTTAAGAGACTTTCTCCAGGCACAGGCCCAGAGTTCCGAAACCAATTTCCAGTATCAGCAAGCGCTTTCCTCTTATTGGAGCGCTTTTGCCGAACTGCGCAAAGCGATGGGAGAAGAGTAGCCGATGAGAGCAAGAACTATTTTAGGCGCGACAGCCAATCAGGGCGGAGTTCGAGAAAGCGGTGGGAGAGGAGTGAACTTTATGAGGAGCAACAGGAAACGCGTGGTGTCAGTAATAGGTACTTTGCTTTTCGCCGCGATTGTGGCTACGAGCGGCTGTCAGGAACCCACGAAAGTCGCAGCTAAACCTCCCACACCCGTTCATGTAGTGGATGTGGCTTTGTATTCGCCTTCAGACGATTTGCGCTATTCGGCTTCTGTTCTACCCTTCGCGGAAGCGGTTCTGTCATTCAAGTCCGCAGGATATGTGACCGAAATTAAACAGGTCGCGGGTGCTGACGGGCGTCGTCGCAACATAGGCTCTGGAGACTATGTTGCTAGGGGCGCCGTTCTCGCGCAGATTCGCCATCAGGACTTGAAGAATCAACTTGACCAGGCCACCGCAACACTGAGTGCCGCCCAAGCTCAGCATGTCGAGGCGACGAAGGATTACGAGCGCGCGAAGACGCTTTATGCCTCAGAGAGCTTGACCAAGCCCGATTTCGACCGAGCACAGGCGAAATTTGATTCGACCCTCGCGGCTGTGGATCAGGCCAAGGCAAATGTACACCAAGCGCAGTTGGTTCTCCAGGACGCGGATCTGACGGCGCCGTTTTCGGGCTACGTCATTTCGCGGAACATCGAATTAGGGAACCTTGCAGCACCGGGGAATCCGGCTTTTACTATCGCCGATACGAGTGCGGTCAAAATCAGTTTTGGCGCTCCCGACTATGCCGTGAGGCATCTGCGCTTTGGGCAACAATTCAGCATTCATTTGCAGGACGATCCGAAAGAGTACAACGGACGGGTCACGAGTATTGCGGCGAGCGCCGATGAGAAAAATCGGGTTTTTGCAGTCGAAGTGACCGTCCCCAATCCCAAGGCATTATTGAAGCCCGGGATGATTGCTTCACTCAGTTTGACAGGCGTTCACAAAGCCCCGGTTCCCGCGGTGCCCCTTAGCGCCGTTGTTGCTGACCCCGGTTCATCTGGACGTTACGCGGTTTTCGTCGCCAAAGAACAGGGCGGTAAATGGGTGGCGCATTTGCGCGGGGTGGCACTCGGTGAAACCCACGAGAGCGATGTGGCAGTTGACGGTGTAAATCCAGGCGAAAAAGTCGTGGTCGTGGGAGTTGCTGGTTTAAAGGACGGCGACTTCATCCAGGTCCTCCCCTAAAGGCATAGAACAATGACACACGAAAACGAGCAAGACATCAGCAATCGTCGCAATATCCCCAGATTCTTTGTCGAGCACCCACACATCTCCTGGATGCTTCTCCTCGGAGTGCTCATTTGGGGCTGGTTCGGTTATACATCCATGCCGCAGCGCAAGGACCCGGACATCCCCGTGCGTCTCGGCGTCGCGGCTTGTCCATGGCCCGGAGCCACAGCGCAACAAGTCGAACAGTACATTACCCGTCGAATTGAGGACGTTGCCGCCGAGAATAAGACCATCCATCCGGGGACAGACGCAGACTACGGCATCAAATCCATATCTCTTCCCGGCTATTCGTTTGTGACCATACAACTCGATGAGGGCATCACCGATACGAAACGGCAATTCAGCGATATTAACCTCAAGCTGAATGCTCTAAATTCTCAGTTGCCTCAGGGCGCCGGCCCCATCACTTTCCAGAGCGATTTCGGGGACACCGCCGCCCTCATGCTGACCGTCGCGAGCCCTAGGGCGGACGACATCGAAATTGCAGCTCGTGCCAATTCCGTCGAAGCAGCGATTCGCAAAGCTCGCGATGCAAACCAACAGAATGGAAAAGGGCAGCGCATCACGGTGGTGGATTCCTTTCCGCAATCCATTTCGCCGCGCGCGGTTCTTGACACTGTATACCTGTTTCAAGAGGAGGCGCGGACCAACGGCATCATTCGAGACTCAGAAATCATACAGGGAAGCGGATTCATTCTCGTGGATTGCGTTTCCGAAGCAGATGACAGTTCCATTCAAGCGTGTATTCAGCGGTTTATCTCGGAGCGGCTAAAACGATCTGAGTTGCATCCCGATGTGTGGTACCCGACGATCATCCGCGATCCCAGGGACACACAAACGAAACTGGCCGACGTTGCAGCCGACAAATACAGTTATGCCGAACTCGACAATTTTTCTGACTTGATTGGGCGAACGCTACAGGGTGCTCCCGAAGTTTCCAAGGTGGAGCGGCGGGGCGTTTTGTCGCAGACCGTCTATCTGGATTACTCGCAGGATCGCCTGGCAGCCTACGGCCTGCGTCCTGCTGATCTCTCTAAAGTGCTTTCGGCTCGGAACATCATCGCGCCGGGCGGAACTGTTGAAAGCGGCGAGCGCAGGATCACTCTCATTCCCTCCGGACAATTCGATACCGCAAAAAGCATCGGCGATGTGGCGGTATCGACCACGTCAGAGGGCACCCCCGTATATTTGCGGGATCTTGTCCAAATCAGCCGAGGCTATCAGGCTCCTGCCCAGTATCTGAATTACTACACTTGGCGGGACACAAATGGCCACTGGCAGCGCAGCCGCGCGATCACCTTAGCGGTGTACATGCGCGATAGAAAGCAAATCGCGCGCTTCGGACAGTCCGTGAATTCAAAGCTTTCGGAGCTTCGCCAAATCCTTCCCGCCGACCTGATTCTGGCGCACACCTCCGATCAACCGCTCCAAGTCAAGGAGAACATCAACCTCTTCATGCGGGCGCTTGGGGAAGCCATTATTCTCGTCGTCTTGGTGTCGCTGATTGGGTTTTGGGAGTGGCGGCTGGCGCTGATCATGGCGCTGGCAATACCGATCACACTCGCGATGACGTTTGGCATCGCGTATATGTTGGGAATCGATCTCCAACAGGTCTCCATCGCATCGCTGATCATCGCGCTGGGCCTTCTCGTGGACGTGCCGGTGGTCTCAGGAGACGGCATCAAACGTCACTTGGCGGAAGGGTTTCCGCGCAGCGTTGCCTGCTGGCTCGGCCCTACAAAACTGGCAACCGCGATTTTCTACGCCACCATCACGAATGTTATCGCCTACCTGCCATTTTTGATGCTCACCGGCAATACCGGGGAGTTCTTGAAGAGCCTCCCGGTGGTGATGACGGTTTCTCTGCTGTGCGCGTACTTTGTCGCGATGACCTTTGTTCCGTTCCTGGGCTACTACATCTTGCGTGCTCCGACAAAGCGCCAACCGACGATTGAGGAGATGCGGCAGCGGGGATTTTACGGCTTCTACAACAGACTCGTCGGCAAAGCCATAAAACACCGTTGGGCGGTCCTCGGTGCTTCCTTGGTTTTCCTGATCGGAGGCGGGTTGTTCGGTTCTCGGCTTAAGACGCAATTCTTTCCCGAAGATGTTCAGTATTGGTTCTATTTGGATATTTGGCTGCCGAATGACACGCCCTTGAGCGTTACCAACGATGCTGCCGTGCAGGCCGAAAGGGTCGTCCGACAAGTGATTGACAATTCGCCTGACGTCACCACGAAAGAGAACCGTGGGCATCTTCTCAAGTCACTGACGACCTTTGCCGGTGGCGGGGGACCGCGCTTCTGGTTTTCGGTCTCGCCGGAAATGCCCCAGACCAACTACGCGCAAATGATCATTGAGATCACGGATAAAGAGGCTTCGCCAAAGTTAGCTCGTCCGATCCAGGACGCACTGGACAAAGAAGTACCAGGCGCGTGGGTTACGGTTCGCCAGCTGCAAACCAATCCGGTGGACAACCCTGTCGAGTTGTTGATTTCTGGGCAGGCGGACGTTGACGCGAGAAACGAAGCCAGCGATATTCGTACCCTGCGGCAGATTGCCGCGCAGGCTCAGCACATCGTCAAGCAAGCTCAAGGCATCGCCGTTCTTCGTGATGATTGGTTCCCTGACAATGTTCAGCAGAGGATTCAGATCGATCCAGACCGCGCCAACGTCGCCGGCATTACTAACGCTGATGTCGCAGACGCATCGGCGACAGCTATGAGCGGCGCCCCAGTGGGCACATTCAAGGAAGGCGACAAGAACATCCCCATTGTGGCGCGCCTTCGCATGGAGGAACGTGCTCAGCTTGCGGACATCAAGAGCCTCTATATTTACTCTTCACAGACCAACAACCGCGTGCCTCTGCCGTCGATCGCAACGGTCGGAAATTCTTTGGAAACGGGTCGCGTCAGGCGCCGCGAGCATTTTCGCACCATCTCCATACTGTGTTATCCCCAGCCTGGAGTTCTCGCATCTGAGGTTCTTAACCAGATCCTTCCAAAAATACAGGAATTTCAGAAAAACCTCCCGCCAGGTTATCAGCTCCGGATTGGTGGCGAACAGGCCAAACAAATCGACGGATTCGACAACCTCAAACTCGTTCTGTTGATCTCTTTACTCGGGATTTACCTCGCGCTATTAATTCAATTCAATAATGCCGTAAAACCTCTTCTGGTATTCGCCGCTGCTCCCTACGGAGTGATCGGCTCTCTGATCGCCCTCTCGGTAATGCATACGCCCTTTGGATTTATGGCCTTTCTGGGCATCGCCAGCTTAATCGGAGTGATCGTAAGCCACGTCATCGTACTCTTCGATTTCATCGAGGAAATGCACGAGAAGGGAGAGCCCCTGGAGCAGGCCCTTCCGGACGCAGGCATCCAGCGTATCCGGCCCGTAATGATCACTGTGCTTGCGACCATCTTGGCCCTCTTCCCACTGGCGCTTGAAGGAGGGCCCCTCTGGCAGCCTCTTTGTTATGCACAGATAGGCGGGCTTGCCGTGGCAACGTTCATCACCTTGCTTTTGGTGCCCGTCCTTTATAGCATCTTCGTTCTTGATCTGAAAATCATCCGATGGGATGTGAAGACCCCCTCGCCAACATCTGCGGAATCAGCGGTCTGCTCGACTGAGACAAGCCATGCCTGACGCCAACACCCAAACTCCGGAGTGGCTTCGCCAGATGGAGAGCATCCTTGAAGAGCTCAACGAGGGAGTGGTCATCGTGGACAACCAACTCCGCGTGGTGTTCGCTAACGAGGCGCTGATCCGATTAGGTCGATATGAACGTGAAGAACTAAAGGGGCGGACGCCCGACGCCATCTTCCCACCGGAAGATGTTCCATACATTCTGCGGCAGCACGAATCGGACCAACGCTACGGACGCCATCGCCATGAGTTTTACCTTCCCCGCAAGGACGGTGAGAAAATTCCGGCGATCTTCAGCGCGCGGGTGATTCAGGGCGCGGACGGACAAGAATACGTACTGCTTATCGTAACCGACATCAGCGCTCAGAAACGGGTTGAGGGGCAACTTCGTGAATCCAATGCGCTCCTGGAGCAGCGTCAGAAGGAAATTGAGGATGAACTCTCGCTCGCTGCGCGCGTCCAGGAATCGCTCGTACCACGCAGCATGATTTGGAACGATCTCGCCGTTGAGGCCTATTACAGCCCTGCGCACACCATTGGTGGTGACTTCGGCGTGGTCCTTCCGCATGGCGACGAACTCCTCAGCCTGCTCATGAGCGATGTGTCGGGCCACGGTATCGGTTCGGCGCTCATGGCCAACCGGATTTACTCCGAAGCTCTGCGTGAGCTCGAACGAAAGACGGAGCCCGGCACCTTGCTGCGGCGCCTTCACGACTTCGTGCATAATCGCATTCCATTAGACGGCTTTTATTTCACGATGGCCATAGCCCGTTTTAACCGGCACGGGCGCCACGTGACTCTCGCTGCCGGAGGCCATCCTCCAGTAATGCTCATCTCAAAAGGCGGCGTCCGGCTGCTCGATTCGAAAAACGGGATTCTTGGCTGTCTTTCTGAAACAGCGCCATCCGAATCCGCCATCGAAATTGACCTCGAATCCGGTGACCGTTTGGTTTTCTATACGGACGGGCTTACGGAGGTTTTTAACGAGCACGACGAGATGCTCGGTGTCGAGGGGCTGGAAGCGCTGGTCGGCCAATCGGCCAAGCGAACACTCCAGGAAATGAGGCAGGCAATTCTCGATGGCGTGACGGCGTGGAGGCATGGCCCCGCCACCGACGATGTCTCCCTCGTTATCGTCGAAGTTTGCTAGCACCGGGGGCACCTCGTGCGCAGGTTATGCCAGAGAAATGCATTCCGGAGCGCGGAGAAAGCGTGTTGTGCGAGGAACTGATTTACGACCGTTTGCGATGAAGCGATGACGCAAATTCAACAAATCCCGATCTTGTTGCCGCTCGCCGTGAGCAGCGTAGCAATATTGTGCACGATTCTGGTCCATGGGATGCCGCTGGCCGGGACGCTTTGGTTTGTTCGCCGGGAGAAAAGCCTTGGCAACACGGGAAGGAGCTTCTGGAGTGATACAAGAATTGTCGTGCTCGTAATCCTGTTTGCAATGGTGGCGCATCTGATCGAGATCGCCCTATGGGCGGCCATATTCCTCCTCTGCGGTGAATTTGCGGACATGGGAACTGCGTACTACCACTCCGCCGTCAACTTCACGACGTTGGGCTATGGAGACGTGCTTCTGTCCCCGCGCTGGAGAATGCTGGGACCGCTGGAAGCCGGCAATGGAATGCTCTTGTTCGGTGTCACAACCGCCATGGTTTTCGCGGTTATCCTGGGATTGGCCCAGGAGAGGTTTGCCGATCTCAGAGACTGAAACGATTCTCTTTTCCAAAGAGTAAATCGCTTTTCGCTTTACTGAAAGGCTCGAGCAGGACCTGAAAGCTCCACCGCATACCATTGGTGATGACTTCGGCGTGGTCTTCCACACAGCGACGAGGTTCTAACATGGCCAACCGGATTTACTCCGAAACACTGCATCAGCTCGAACGCAAAGCTGGGCCCGGAACCCTGCTGCGAAACATTCACGATTTCGTGCACGATCGCCTCGCGACAGATAGCTTTTACTTCACTATGGCTGCAGTTCGTTTGAGTATGCGCGGGTCCGCGAGACCTTTGCTGCGGCAGGGCATCCACCAGCAATCCTCGTATCAAACGACAAACAGCAGCCATTTGACGTACCTGCTTGGGAGGCCAGCACGTCCTTATAATCCTAGTGTTGGGATGGCCGAGCATTCGGTTCTGGACGGAGTGGTCGATCAAGTGTGGAAGCCAGAATGTTCGCTCTGCAGCCACTGACAACGGTCCCGCAGGTCGGAATTCCGAACGTGGTATTACATTTTTATGACAGCCGCCCGTTGGCGTTGGACACCTTATAGAGAAGGGCTATCCCCTCAGCAACTTTCACACCACTGATTTTTGCTTCCCATGCTCACGCACTCGGGCCATAGCCGAATGCTCTACCTACATTCATTCTGTAATTACTCATGCTCAAGAATTCCGGCTCGCGCGGGAGGATGCGCCTCCCGAGGGCGAGGGTTTTCTAGAACGTTGTCAAAAGCGCAGAATCGTCAAGCCCTTCAGTCAACGTCTACAACGGTTCCAAACACCGTTGTAGTCAACAGCAATTGGAAAGAGATCTTGCCGCACCACCTGGCCGAAAAGTCGGCTATTCGTAGAAGTGATTTTCCAACCGTTGGTCCGGCCTTCCCTGCTAACAAGGGCAATTCGTTGGGCAAAGAGCGTCCCTTTGTGGTTTTGCTTTGCGGTCAATTGTCTGCAAAACGCAAGGAAAGGCCTAAAACTCTCGGTGGATTAGCCTAAGAAAATGAAAATCATTGCCCGCGCAAGAATTTTGGGAACGCGTCGGTCTATGAAGTGATTCTGCCAGAAATTGACATACCCCCTCCCTCTTTAGATTGCCAGGTTCGGGTCCACGGCCGAGACTCTATGGTCCGGCGAACCTCCAACTAAGGGCTGCGTATATGCCTACACAGGAAACTCCGTTGCTCTGCCGCCGTTATTAGTGCGGTCGTACTCAACACGGCGGGTGCTGGCTATATCAATTCACCTTGTCTGCCTGGAACACTTCGTCCATCAACTTCTTTGAGCGTTCGTTTGTTGCTTCCATAATCAGGCCGTCTTTCATCGTGTTGACAATCTCTCGGCGCATCGTCGCCTCGCTGAGAACGTTGTACTTTACGCAGGCGACTGCGAACTCCAGCAACGACAGGTTTCGGTCGATGCAGGTTCGGCAGGTGCGGACGAACACTGACTCGTTGCGCGTGGGGAAGTGATACTTTATCTCATAGCCGTAGAAGTCATGATTCGGGTCGCGCCGTGACGCCATGAGATGCAGACACTCACGCACGGCACGACTCTCTTCCCCGTCTTGCCAGTCGAACGCCTGTTGATTGAATCCTTTCAACATGTCGTCAACTTTGCTTTTGTACTCTTCGGCCGCGGCGAGTCGCACCTTCTCGAACTCGGCGTTGTTCAGTTTTTTTCTTTTTCTGCTCATCGCTCATCTCCTGACCTGCGCCGCCGACGGTCGTCAGTCGGTCGGTTGCACAGCAAAGCCGCCAACCTGCTGCCGCTACCTTGCTGCGCGATTCTCGAATCATGCGGTCGAGTTGCACCATAGGGGGTTGAATCTTGGTCAGTTTCTTCCCTCCAGAAAGGGACTACTCCCTCCCCTCCTACGATCCTCAGAACTCGGTCCACGGTTTGCTAGATGTCAGCAATGGTTCCCACCGGTATTGGCGTCACAGCGTCCCGGAGTTGAAGTCCGATTCGTCTTGCCAGGGCGTAAGGAGTATTGCGATCGAGAAACACTCGGACGTCTTTGTAGCCTTCCAAGTAGATCGTTTCATGGTCGATGCCAACCTTCTCCAACGAGGCCCGTACAGCCTCGGCGTATCTAATGCCTGGCTCATCCGAGTCAGGAAGGATGAGGACCCGCTTTCCGTGAAGAAGTTCAGCGAAGTGGGAACGCCAAGAGGTTGCGCTACCAGTTGTTGTCACGGCGACATCCTGGCCGCGGAAGTCTCGTAGCCCTAACCAACTAATGGGGTCGGCCTTTGTTTCACCCTCAACCAGCAAGATTGTGTTGGCCTTCAAAACTTCTGGGAGGTTGTAAAAGGTGCGCCTACCCCTCGCGCTTCCCATCCCTAGCTTCATCTTTCCTCCAGCGGTTGGATGGTAGGTCCGCGCTAAACCACCCGCATAGCGACGCATCAGAAATAGGATCTCGCCATCAGCGTCACGCCAGAAATGCTCGGTGGTCGGCGTCCCGAGTTTCCTACCGCTAAGCCTGACACCCAACTTCTTCCCAATGGACTCCCACGCGTAGCGTTTGTCTTCCGTCTCAAGAATCCGCATTTCAAAGTGAAGCATGCCACCGCCGAAGTCACAGGCATGGCAGAACCACTCTCCGTCTTCCAGGTTGACGCTCATTGATGGCGTGCCGTCAGCATGGAAAGGGCATCGCACGTCTTGCTGAACCCTGGTAGCGTCCAAACCGAGTAGTTCGTGCCCGTAATACCTTTTGAAGTTGTCCGGGGTCAGAAGCTCACGCATACCAATCCGCATCCGGCTCCCCGCTTCAATGAAAACGAACTTTTCGTCGTCATCCACCTCATCCAGGCTTTGTCCCGTCTCTGGGTGTAATAGATGCACCTTGCCAGCGGTAACTCGCAGGAGAGGTGCAGAGTCATCGGTTAGTTCCGCGACGGCCTTCCGAAGCGTAGGGGGTGTCATGCCGCCATGCTCTGCCAACAGTTTTGCTGTGAGGGAGAGAACCTGCCGACCGGTCCTATTGACCGAGGCCAAGACAGCCAAATAGACGAGAAGAGCGGTGCCCCCCAACTTTGTGTACTGTTCCCTGAACATCAGCGATTCGGGGACCTGGAAATAACGAGGCTTTACGTCCCAATCCAGCGGTTCACCGGTTTTCGCATTCAAGATTGAATGACCGTAGGTCGCACCACGACCAGGACTGAATTCGGGCTTAATCAAGCCGGCCATCTCCAAAGTTCGTCTGGCGTTCACCACCGCGCCTTCGTGCAGACCGATTCCTTTCATAATCCCTTCCACGTCCTCCTCGACGTGGATACCTTTGAACGCAAGCCAACAATACAGCTTTGTGGCTGAGGCTCTTGGGCTAGGTTTGATTGCTTTCAGCTTAGCCAAGGCTTCGTGTTGAATGCGAAACACAGAAACGTACTTTCCCAGGACGTTCATCTTTGTTATCCAACCTCTCCTTCCCAGCAATCGGGTCACAGTCAGGTCAACGAATCCACGATCGAAGACAACGTCAACCCAAAGCCAATCCAGAGCTGATCCCTATACGAATGTCGTGAATATTCCCTCTAAAAACCAAGCTATCCCTTTCCAATCTTAGTAGTGGGCGTTAATTGGCGGTTTGTGTGAGTTAGCCTTGCGATTTCTTTCATTCCGCTGGAAAGAAACCGCAAAGCAAGAAGCCGCAAAGCTAAGCTCACATTACAGGTGACGGAAATTCGCTGAGTCGTCTGTTCAGTAGCTGTTCGGTCCTGCCATCAATGTACAGACTGCGCGCTGTTCCTGATGTAGGTTTGCCAGTCACGTGCATTGACCTGTTTAATGGCTTGCGCCATCGCGGAATGTGCTGCTGACTCTGCCTCGAATACTGCTAGGACTCCGAATGCCGTGCCAAGAGCTGAAGTCGGATGGACGTCAATTTCATGGCTTTCGATGTAGGCGTCCACGGCAGGAAGCAGGGCTTTAAAGGCTTCGGCCTGAAGCAACTCATGCGCGGATTCTTCGTGGACTCCGCTTGTCAACATTGCTTTCGCCAAAGATGCAATCTGTTCGTCTACTTGGTGTTCTCGTAGAGCCTTTCGTAGCCCACTTTCCATTTCAATCGGGCTTAGGTGCGTAGGCCAATTCGCTCTTTTACTGTTCATTTTCATTTCCATTCTCCGAACACACTTCCATTTCGTGCGTTGGGATCAGGTCTGCTCGCATCTTCAACCTTGGGTAACTGCTCATTTCCTCTTCGCTCCTTCGTCTTTTGGTTTGTGACTACCGCGCGGTGCAGCACAGTGCATCAGCGCGACGTGCGTTTTCTTGACACTTCTAGTGTCTCACACATAATGTGTGTGTATCAATAGAACGGGGGTACCATCCCCTTTAGTACATCGGTTTATTTGGCCTTCATTACTTGGAGTGGGGGGCGAAACATCGTGACACACACAGTGTGTGTGTTATAATTGACTTAGGAGTTGACGCAATGAAAAAAGCCAGTCCCGGTGGAGAGTCAGAGGCAACGGGCCAATCGGTGAATCCCAGCCGTTTTGCTTCGCTGATGCGAATGTCAATGGAAGAGCGGGGAATGTCGCTCACTGACGTAGCAAGAGCCGTTGAGATTAGCTACGAACACGCCCGAAGGTTAGCAAAGGGGCTGACACCACCAGGCCATGCACTTACAGAAGTGGTTTCACGCGTCCTAGGTTTCAACGCTGCGCATGCGTGGGACGCTGCACAGTCTGATCGTCTACAGAAAAAGTTTGGTGTGCAACTCGATCGCAAGACCATTATGAAGGAACACGCACGTATTGAAGAGTGCCGGAATATGTTAGTTGCTCTCACACCCGTACAATATCAGGCTGTCTTGTCTATTCTTCGCGGCTTCGCTGGTCAGCAGGCAGTGACGCATTCCCCCAAAAAGGTGGAAAAGCCCAATCTGCTGGTACACGAACGTTCGGGGCGCAAATTCCGCGACGATTAGAAACCTTCGAGTAGCAGTACTGTCGTTCCGTTGTCACCAAATTAGGCTTCCTGTAGAATCCCGATTCCATGTCCAAGAACAACGGTCAACCTCATCAGGCTGCTTCTGCCGCTGTCATCTATTGCCGCGTATCCACTGTCAAGCAGGCCGAACGCGAACTCAACCTGCCAGCCCAGCAGAAGCGTTGTGAGGACTGGTGTGCCTCTCAGGGAATTCCAGTATTGCGCGTCTTCGTTGCCGAAGGCGAGTCAGCATGGAAGACTGAGCGGCCAACGCTAGAAGAAGCTCTGGCCTTCATAAAAGACAGCAGAGGCCAGGTCACTCACTTAGTTGTTCAGGACAGCAGCCGCCTTTCCCGCAACGTTGAGGGCAAGGCTTTCGTCAACGTGGCTCTACAACGGCTGGGTGTGAAGCTGGTCAGCGTCGACGAACCAATGCTTGATGATTCACCCGTTGGCAAGCTCACCGCCACGATGCTCACCGCGTTGAGCCAGTTCTACTCGGACAGCCTCAGTAGCCGTGTGCGGTATCGGTTCCAAGTTCACCGTGAACAGGGTAGATACCTGCACGCTGCGCCGCTGGGATACCGCAACGTACAGCAGAACGGGCAGAAAACGCTGGATCTTGATGACTCTGCACCACTGCTTAAGCAGGCATTTGAAATGATGGCCACAGGTGGTTATAGCTCAGACGCTGTGCGCCAGTTCGTTACCGCTGCTGGTTTACGAACCAAGAAGACCCACAAGCTAACCCGTCAAACTTTTAGCACCGTGATGAAAAACCCTGTCTACTGCGGGCTGATTGTCCACAAGGGCCAGACGTTCAAAGGAAACTTTCCCGCACTGGTGTCAGAAGACCTATGGCACGGCGTGCAGGATGCGCTTCGGGGAAAAAAGAAGGCCGTGCCAAAGAAGACCGTTGACGAAAGCTTCCCACTACGCGGTTTCGTGAAATGCGGTTACTGCCGTGCAAAACTCACCGCCGGCAATGCCAAGGGCAGAAGCAAGACTTACGCACGGTACTGGTGCTGGAACAGAGGGTGCAGCAAGCCTGTCAGTGTGGGCAGAGAGAAGCTGGAAGCTGACTGGTTACGCTTCCTAGAAGATATGCAGCCAGCCTTTGAAGCACTGGTAAACGTTCTGCCTGTTCTGGCAAAGGCCAATGCACACAAGCGCATTGAAGACGCAGAGCGGAGGCAGCGTCACCTTGCAACGCAACTCTCAGAGAAGAAGGCGCTACGCAACTCGCTGATTGAATCGAAGCTTCGCGGTGAGCTCAAGCAGGAAGAGTTTAGAGAGATGGCCGATATGATTGCCCATGACATTGAGGGAATTGAGGCCGCTCAGCGTGCGTTCGTTGCAGAGGCAGAGGCCGCATTGCAGTTGACTACCGATACTTCACGCACCACGATACCTGCCAAAGCCCTGTGGGCCAGTGCCCATCTCACTGACAAGTTGACGGTTCAAAATGCCCTCTTTCCTGAAGGAATTCTGTACCGCACGGATATTCACTTCTTTGAACCACCAGACAACGATCTGCAAGCCCTTGTCTTCAGTATGCTTCTTTCAAGCGTAGGGGAAGAAGAAGGGGAAGAAATCAAAAGTGGTCGGGGCGAAAGGATTTGAACCTTCGACCTCCTGGTCCCGAACCAGGCGCGCTAGCCAGGCTGCGCTACGCCCCGACAATGAGGTAATACGCGGGCAGGGAACACCCGCCGGGACTCCAAGAGTAACACAGGATATGGGGGCCGGCCAGCGAACGTATCCGGCCCCGCAGTAGAGTTTCATGCCCGGTAGCACACCAAGTCATTACGCCCTGACAACAAAACCGCCGGAGAGGGCGTCCTCTCCGGCGGGCAAAGGTGAAAGTGCATTCGCGATTAGAACGAGTAGCGCAAGGCGAATTCCATAACGCGCGGCCCGTTCAGCGTGTGCGTGTAATTCCCGAAGCTGCCGGAGATATCAATTTCCGGCAACGCGCTGAACGTGTCGAAACGCACGGAGTTCGTCAGGTTGAAAGCCTCCGCCGAGAAAGTCAGGCTCTGCCGCTCGGTGAAGTTCCAGGTTTTCCGCACCGCAGTGTCCACCGTGAAGTACCCGGGGCCACGCAGCACATTGCGGGCACCCACTTCCCCTGGGAACGGATAATCGAAAGCGGCGATCGCAGCCTGCGGGTCCTTAAACATGTTGATATTTCCGCTCGCGCTGTTGAACGCACCAGTCGTGGGTTTCGGCCCGACGAGGTTCGCGTAACCGTTGAGGTCCCAGTTGGTTGGGAACTGGAATCCGTTCTGCACCCCGAACGGCAATCCGGTGGTCCACTTATACAACCCGGACCAGCTCCAGCCTCCGAGCACCGCATCCAGCGCGCGATTCCAGTTCGAACCCCAGCGCTGCTTGCGCCCAAACGGCAGGTCATACACCCAGTTCGCGTTGATCTGATGGGCCATGTCGAAATCCGAGACGGAGCGGAACAACCCCGGGCTGAACGGATTGTAAATCGCGGTAACTCCAAAAAAGCTGCCCTGGAAAGTGGAGACACGCTCCGCCGCCGAGCCCATGTCTATGGACTTCGAGAACGTATAGTTGAGGTCGAACGTCAGTCCGCGAGTCGCGCGCTTCCGCAACATCACTTGCATCGCGTTGTAGTTCGCGCGGCCCGTGGTGGTCCACGCATTGAGCGACGCGTACTGTGCCTGGTAGAAGGCATACGGCCCAAACCCTGACGCTGCCTGGCTGTTCCTCGGGAAGTAATTCACACACGCCGGTTCCGGTGGCTCATTGGGTAACGGCGTCGTGCCGCAGTCCGAATCATTCGTGGCATCCGGGATGCCGCTGGTGTCCCACGAGGAAAGTGGCGTGGTTTCGTTGAGGTTGCCGCCACAGAACAGGTCGTAGGCAGCGACAATCGGATTAGCAGTGGCTACCAGATTGGGGTTTCCCGCCGCGTTTATTCCTGTGCAGTATTTAGCCTGATAAGCGCCGCCCGACTGCAATGGCTGCATCATGTCCGTCCAATACTGCTGCACATTGGCGGGAAGTGACGCCGGATTGAAACTCTGCGTGCTGGTGCCGCCGCGATAGACTTTCGCCAGCGCCGTCACTGCCTGGAAATAGCAGAGCCCGGATTTCGGATCACACAGGTTCACCGGCTGCGCCAGATCTTTTTCTTGCAGCAAGCGGCGACTGATGCGGCCCACATAAGCTACCTCCAGCGTGAAACCATTCCGCAACTCTCTCGTGACTGAAAGGTCCAATGCATAGGAGTAAGGCGTCTTCATCTTGTCGTCAAGGCTCCAGTAAATCCCGAACGCGTCGGGCGGCGTTTGGGGGAATCCAAGCGAAGCCGGGGCCGGATAGACCATGGATTGCAGATTGGAGAAATCGTGCAAGCCCGTATAGCGTGGGCCAGTGTCGAGATTCACAAAGCCCGGAGGCTGGGTCGTGTTGCTGACGAATCCATAGGAACCGTTCTGGTCGTAAATATCCACGGTCCCCTGGCCAAAGTGATCGTAGTACAGCCCGGCGCCGATACGCAGGGAACTCTTCCCCGGCCCGCCAAAGAGAGCTCCGAGCAAGCCCGTACTCTGATTCGGTGAGTAGGCGAGCGACAACCGCGGAGCAAAGTTCTTGTAATCCCAACCCCAGAATCCGGGTTTGCCGTTTGCGGGGCCGGAAAGGACCATGCTGAAGTCCGGAGAATACGAAATTCCCTGGGTCATGTCCGCCATGCGGGTCTTGAAGAAGTTGTCGAGACTCAGGCTGGGCGACACCTGATTCCCGCCGCGTTCATACGGTGGCTGCAGCAAGGAGTAGCGCACCCCGTAGGTAAAGGTCAGGTTGCTCTTGGCGTGCCAGGAATCCTGCACGTAGAATTCAACCTCATTGTCCCGGAAATTGCGCGGCACGAAAGCTCCCGGATTGCTAGGCGAGGCGAGCAATTGCCCGGCCTTACTCTGGACGTATACGGTGTCAATTTCGTTCACCACACCGGCCAAAGCCATCATCGGAAAGTCATAGGAATTGCTGAAACCTGAGTCCACGGTGGGAAACTTGAAAGCGGAAGGATCGAACGACTGGCCCGTACCTGCAATCCCCGTCGGAATCAGGAACGCAGCATTGGTCAGCGCTCGTGTAAATGAGTTGGCGTTTGAATTTCGCTCGTTGGTTATCATCCGGTAGTTGCCACCAAACGAAATGGTGTGTCTTCCTCGCGACCAGCTGAAATCGTCCGTGAAGTTGTGAACCGGCACGATCTTGCTGGTCGTCCGGTTATCCGCAACCGGCGTATCTAATCCCCGCAGCACCACGAAATTCTGTACGGAAGCTCCATTTTCGCCGATTCCCTGCCGGATGAAACCATAATGGAAGTTATTGACCTTGGTCGGGCTGATGACCCAGGTATACCCGGTGACAATCCCCTTGGAATTGTTGGTCTCCACGACGGAATCCGGCTGCCCCGGAAATTGCTCCGCTCCCGAATTCGTTCCTAACTGGTCGCCCGACACGCTGGTTGGTACTCCGTGGTCGTTCTGCAGACCCAGGCGCACGAAGAGCCGCTGGTTGCCGTTGCTGGTCAAGTTGTAGTCAAACTTCGCGACGTACGTGTCCTGCTTGCTCGGGGTAGGCGCGGAAAATGTATAACCCCGGTAGTTCAATGTATCGCCCACGTTGTCGCTGTTCGGCAGCGGATACGTATTCATGGTTTGAAGAACAAACGGATCGACTCCGGGGCTCAGTCCCACGGACGCGGAGCACGTGTTATTCGCCGGTAGGGAGCAGCGCGGATCCATGGTCGCAATTTGCGTCGGGCCCAGTGCGTTGAAACCGGGGCCGGGGGTATACGTCGTGCCGCTTGCGCCTTTCGCGCTATTGCTGGCGTCTCCCGGGCACACTTGAACCGCCGTCTCAATGACGTTTCCCTGAGCGTCAAAATTTGGAGAGCATGGATACTGGATCACGCCGTCGCGAAGAGCTGCGCTCGGCACGATGCGGGATACCTGAAAGCTTTCCCGCGTCCTCTGTCCCTCGTATGCGAGGAAATAGAACAGCCGGTCTTTCTTGATCGCTCCCCCGAAACTCCCGCCGAACGTGTTGCGCAGCAAACGTGGTGGAATGTTGTTCTCCCCGTTGGTCAGTTGAGAGTGTTTGTTAAAGTAATCGTTGGCCACCATGTTTGTGGGACGGTTGTACTCATACGCGGCGCCATGGATCTGATTCGTACCGCTTTTGGTCACCAGCGATACCTGCGCACCCGAAGATCGTCCGGACTCGGCATCCGAGTTCGTGGTGGTCACGCGGAACTCTTCGATCGAATCGAGCGTGGTTCGCAGCGCTCCGACGAACGCGTTCCCCTGCACCTGGTCGTTATTGTCAATTCCGTCCAGCGTCAGGTTCGTCTGGTCGCTGCGCGCGCCGTTGACGGCGCCCCCGCGGCTGTCCCCGTTCGTGTCCACCTTGCCGCGGTCCGCCACGGTAACCACGCCCGGCTGAAGGCTCAAAATGCCGGCCGGATCGCGTCCTTCAAATGGCAGCGCGCTCAACTGCGTCTGATTAAATGCATTCCCGATAGTGGCATCGGAAGTGTTGACGGTCTGCAACGCGGCGGTCACTTCGACCGTGGTCGCGCCGGTCGCAAGCGTCATCTGGAAATCACTTCGCGCGGGCGTGGCAACCAGCAAAACCAGGTTGTTCTGCTTGATCTTGCTAAATCCCGCGGCCGCCACCTCAAGGGTATACGTCCCCGGCCGCACTTCCAGAAATTGGTAGTGACCATCATTATCGGTCCTGGTGATGAGGTTCACGCCACGTTCTGTACTCGCGAGCGTCACGTCCGCACCTGGCACAGTAGAACCTTTGGGATCGGTGATCGTTCCCCGTAGGGACGACGTGGCAGTCTGTGCCACCGCGATGCTGGCCCCGAGAATCATCAACAGAAACGCGCATACGATGGAGCGTGCGAATTTGGAGACCATGATTGACTCCTTATAGGTAACTTCGAGAATCAGTACGAATAAATGCTTGGGAGAATATCCGGCGGGAAATAAGTAATTCTGCAGGATGGATTCTCCAACACGGGACCCGGTAAACAGACCACTGCACTCCTGCACCTGCGGCGGCTCGCATTCGCCAAAGAAACGACTTATGGAAGGAATGGACCCTCAACCAACCCTACGAATTGTCCTCGCCCCCATAATCCCTCGGCACAATTTGGGAATGTGCCTGACCACTTCTTATCAAGATATGCGCGAGTTTTATGCCACTTGGAGCGTTCTGTCAAGCAGGTAAACCTTATACCCGTGGAAAGTTTTTGTTCTAGCTCCTCGCAGCAACGAAATTGCGGGCGTTCACGGTGGAATGCGAAGATGCCGCACCAACTGGGAAGAACTGGCGAGCACCTGCTCCAGGAACACAGCGTCGAAAGTCGGATAATTGTTTTCAAATGTGGGGTCAAAAATTTAATTGAGAGCCCACGCGAAAAAAACCGCCGGAGAGGTGCTCCTCTCCGGCGGAAATAGCGCGACTTGGAGGAAAGCTTAGAAGGAATAGCGCAAGGCAAACTCCATAACGCGCGGCTTGGTTAGTGTCCCCGAGTACAGCCCGACGGAACTCGGATTCGTCAGCGCGCCGTTGAAAGTTATGGTTGCGGGGTCAAAGCGCACGGAATTGGTCAAGTTGTACGCATAGGCACTGAACCGGATCGCCTGCCGTTCCGTAAGATTGAACGTCTTGTTGAGCCCCGCATCAATGCCGAAGAAGCCTTGCCCGCGGAAAATATTGCGCGGGCCGGATTCGCCGGGATACGGAAGGCGCATCACACTGTTCCAGTAATTGGAAGTAGCGTTCGGATCGTTCGCCGCGGCCCCGATATCGAAGGCAAACGGTTGACCGTTCACGTAGGTCAGTTTCTGATGGACCGTGCCCGTCAATACCGCGTTTCCGGACAGCTGGAAGTTGGTGGTCCAGGTTCCGCCCGCGGGTATGGTGAAGGGAAAGCCGCTCGTCCAGCGGTAGATTCCCGCGATTTGCCATCCTCCCAACAAAGTGTTGGTAGCGCGGTTCCAGTCGTGGCCAAACCGTTTGCCGCGGCCGAAAGGCAGATCGTAAACCCAGTTGGAGTTGATCTGGTGGCGTGTGTCGAAGTCCGAAACTCCGCGCAACTGGTTCGGGCTCCATGTGTTGATGATCGCGCTCAATCCGCCAAAGGCCGGCACTCGTTCGGAGTCGGAGCCGACGTCCAGCGATTTGGAGAGCACGTAGTTGAAGTCGAATTGCAGCCCGTGCATATTCCGGCTGCGCACCATGAACTGTCCCGCGTTGTAGCTACTGTTCCCGATGGAAGACCAGGCATAGAGTGCCGAAAACTCCTTGTTGTAAAACGCATAGGGCGTCTTGACACCGTTGATGTCGGCGCAGGCCGGAAAACAGAAGGAATCAAAGACGTTCACGAAATTGGAAGCGCCGAAAGTGCCCGCGCCCCAATTGCAGTAGAACATCTCATACATTGATTGCGTCGCGCTTGGGTTGGCGAGGGCCCCGTTCCCCGGCGCTCCGGGCTGATTCAACGAGAGATCGCCGTCGCCGCAGTAGGACCCGTTCACTCCCGCGGCCTTAGGAAAGAGATTTTGAAAATAGGGGATATTCTGCACCTGCGACACCGGCGTTTTGGCTTGAGCCAGTTTGGCCAATTGGGTCGCGGCAGCAAAGTAATCGGTGTGAGACTGGGGGTCAACCAAATCAAGCGGCATGGCCAAGTCTCGCTGCTGCAACAGACGGTGGGCGAACCGTCCGACGTAAGCAGCCTCAAACGTCAAGCCACCCGGGAATTCCCGGCTGATCGAAAAATCGAATGTCTCCGAATACGGAGTTCGCAGCTTGGGGTCAAAGCCAAAGGTAATCTGCTGCAGCGGATTACCTTCCGTGCTCACAGGCGGAATGTAGGGAAAAGGTCCCGATGGCGCCGGCACAAGCGCAAGCAGGGAATCTGGAATATTGTTTATTCCGCTGAAACGAGCGCCGCCGTCAAGCGTCTGCACGGAAGCCGCGTTGCTGATCACGGTGTTCAAGCCAAAAGAGCCATTTTGGTCAAAAGTATCAACCAGGGTGGTCCCGAAGTGATCGTAGACAATGCCAAACCCGCCACGGATCGAAGTTTTGCCGCTTCCTCCGAAGAGCGCGCCCAACAAACCATCCTTGAAATTCGGGGCGTAGGCAAAGGCTAGACGCGGGCCGAAGTCTTTGTAGTCCCAGGGCCAGTACGGCTTCTTCCCATTGGCCTGCCCGCTTGGGCTGTAGGTGATGATTTCATCCGTCGTTTGGCCGAGCGCCATCGCGGCGGCCCGGTTCCCCACGAATTGATTCAAATCCTGGTTCGGAGAAACCTGGTTTCCATCTGTTTCATAAACTGGCTGCAGCAGGGAATAACGCAACCCCGCGGTGATCGTCAGCGTTGGGCGGATGTGCCATGTGTCCTGGACGTAAAAATCCGATTCCCAGGAACGGAAGTTCTTGGGGACCAGGGTGCCTTCCGGAATGTCGACGCCTTTGGCGGTGCGATTGTACTGTCCGTCCACCTGGGCGATGACGCCGATGATGTTTCCAATCGCGTTGTCATAGGGCGCGGAGTTGTTGGGATCCACTTTTTTCAAGCCGAAATTGACCGGGTTCAGGCTGCCATTGCTGGAGGCCGGAGTATTCAGATAGCTGGGGTTTGTATTCGCAAAATTGATATTGGACAAATCGGTTGCCCGGGTGTTGGTGATGCGCCGGATATTTACGCCGAATTGCAGGGTGTGCTTGCCTTTTGTCCACGCCACATCGTCGAGCCAGTTGTACACGGGAATATGGAATTTGCGCGTGAAGGAGGTTGTCGGAGATAGCGAACCAACGCTTGGATGCAGATCGTCAAAGGTACGGAAGGTGACGATAGGCAGTTTTTCAATTCCGTTATTGTCCTGGCTCTGACGAGTAAGCCCAAACCGGAAATTGTTCACTAAAGTGCTGGAGAACGTTGCCGTATAGCCGGCAGCAATCGCGCGGCTGGTGTCCCGGATCACGTTATTTGGAGGCATTCCGGGAAACTGTGGGACGTCTTCGGTCTTATCGGTCTGGTAGTTGCCGCGGAGAAAAAGGCGATGCGTGCCCGCGCGGTTCAGATTGTAATCCAGTTTGGCGATTGAAGTGTTAAGCCGCCTTGGATTGGGCGCGGAGAAGCTGAAACAGCTCACGTTGAATCCATCGGCATTTCCACAAGCCGAGGAGTTGGCCGCCGGATATTGTTGGAACACGCCGGTGCCTTGCGCGTTGGCTACGAGTGGGTTTTCACCCGGCCCGAGCGGGCACGTCCCCAGTCCGCTGCAGACGTTATCCATTGCCGCGATTTGTGTTGGGCCGACGCCGCTCGTTCCCGGAGCGAACGAGTAAACTTTGCCGCTGAACCCGGCAACCGGAGGAAGTCCGTTCGTTCCCCCGGGACATACAACGTCGGCCGCAATTTTCACCGTACCATCGGGATTGAATACCGGAGAGCACGGATAGAGCACCACGCCATCCTGAAGATTCGGACTGGGCACGTTCCTCTGCACTTGCTGGTTTTCCGCGAGGCGTTGCCCCTCGTAAGTGCCAAAGAAAAAGAGCCGGTCCTTCCTAATGGGCCCGGCTAGAGAACCGCCGAACGTGTTGCGGATCACTTTCCCGGGAACATTCGGCAAGCCGCTGCTCAGCTCTGCCTGCTTGTTGAACCAGTCGTTCGCCGCAGTAACCGTGGGCCGATTTTGTTCATAGGCTGTCCCATGAAAAGTGTTCGTCCCGCTCTTTGTCACCAGCGTCACCTGCCCGCCCGAAGAACGCCCCTGATCCGCATTGTCACCGATGGTGGTGACGCGAAACTCTTCAATCGAATCCAGCGTCGAGCGAACCGCCCCCTGAAACGCAGTGCCGCGGGACTGTTGGTTGTTGTCCACGCCGTCCAGCGTGATGTTCGCCTGGTCGGACCTCCCGCCATTCAGTGCCCCATTTCGGGTGTCGATATTGTCGTCGACATTTGTGCCCACAAACGTCACGCCCGGCTGCAAACTCAACACCCCGGCGGCATCGCGGCCCTCAAACGGCAGGGCCAGAATCTGCCGCGAGTCGAACGTGTTTCCGATCGTCGCGTCCTGCGTGTTCACCGTCTGCGACGAGGCCTGCACTTCCACGGTGGTCGTGCCGCTGGCCAACTGCAGTTTCACGTCGCTTGTGGCCGGCGTCGAAACAAGTAGTTCCAATCCCGATTGCTTGAAGATCGCGAACCCGGAAGCACTGACCGTCATCACGTACGTCGCCGGACGAACCGCCTGAAACTGGTAGAAACCGTTCTTGTCTGTCTCTGTGCTGAGATTCACCGCGATTTCCGCGCTGGACAGTGTGATCGTCGCGCCGGGCACGATAGCGCCCGCGGGATCGGTGACCGTGCCGCGAAGCGAAGTGGTGCCGGATTGCGCGAATGTGAGAGTTACCGATGCAAACAGCAGGATGAGGACACAGATGCAACGCTCGGGAAGATTCCGAGTCATGGTAGAACCCCTTTCGTGCACCGGAAAGAATTAAGGCACCGAAATAAGTGTCCACCACGGACCGTTCGCCGATTCGCTCGCCTTATGGAAAGATTGGCAACCGGCAAACCAGGTAAACCAAATACACGAGTCGGAACCTGAGTATTAGTTGCTTTGACGTCCCTGCAGAAAAAAGGTTAGAGGCCATTTTGGTTCGCGGGATAAGGCCCTGGCCTGCCAGGGGAACCCTAAGCCTTCCCCAGATGGATGAGGCGGGCCTCAGTGATCGCCGGGTGTTGGCGGACGGGTTCCAGAATCGAAGAAGATACGTCGCCATCCACACGGATCAGGGAGACGGCCTCGGCGCCGGGAGCAGAGTCGCGGCGGCCCAGCGCAAATGTGGCGATATTCACGCCATGCTTGCCGAGCGTGCTGCCGACGTGGCCGATCACCCCCGGCTGGTCCTGGTTGCGCAGAAAGAGCACGGTGCCGTCGAGTTGGGCTTCAAGCGGAATCCCGTCGATCAGAATCACGCGAGGCGAGCCGTCATGCAGAACCGTGCCCTCGGCGGTGAAACCCGGTGAGCCGGATTTATCGGGCAGCGCGGAGACTTCCAGCGTGTGCGGGAAGCCGTGTTCGCGGCGCCGCGTTTCTTCTTCTACGGTGAGCCCTCGCGCGGCGGCGACAGCCGGCGCATTCACCACGTTCACCTTTTCATCGAGGATGGCGTTGAGCATGCCGGCAAGAACGGCGCTTCGCAAGAGATGCGTGCCGACCTCGGCGACTTCGCCCGCATAACGGATGCGAATGCGCGCCGGGCGCGTAGCGGCCGCTTGCGAAACCAGCGAGCCGAGCCGCTCGGCGAGTGCGAGATACGGACGCACGCGGCGATACTGCTCGGGAGAAAGCGCGGGAAGATTCACGGCGTTGCGGATGATGCCTTCGACCAGAAAATCGCGCACTTGAACGGCGACCTGCGTGCCAAGTTCTTCCTGAGCTTCCGCCGTCGACCCCGCAACGTGCGGCGTGGTGATGACGTTGGGCAGGCCGATCAGCGGGCAATTCTTGGGCGGCTCTTCGGCGAAAACATCGAGCGCGGCGCCGCCCACATGGCCGCTCTTGATTGCGGCCGCAAGGTCGGCTTCGTTGATCAGTTCGCCGCGGGCCGCGTTCACGATTCTCACGCCTTTCTTCATCTTGGCGATGGTGGCGGCGTTGATCATGTCCTTGGTTTGCGGGCTGACGGCGGTGTGCAAGGAGATGAAGTCGCTCTCGGCGTATAGCTTTTCGAGGGGCACAAGTTCCACCGAGAATTCCCGCGCAGCCGCTTCACTGATGAAGGGATCGTAGCCGATAACACGCATCTCGAAACCGTCGGCGCGCGTGGCGACTTCGCTGCCGATGCGCCCAAGGCCGATCAGGCCGAGCGTCTTCCCGCGGACTTCGGCGCCAGAAGAGGATTTTTCCCAGCGGCCTTCACGCATCGCCGCATCGAGTTTGGGCAATTGCCGTGCAAGAGCAAGAAGCAGCGCGAAGGTGTGTTCGGCAACGCTAACCGAGCTTCCACCGGGCGTGCTCATCACCAGAATGCCGCGCTTGGTGGCTTCGTCGAGATCGATGTTGTCCACGCCGACGCCGGCGCGGCCGATGACGCGGAGGCGCGGCGCATGATCGAGCAGCGCCGCAGTAACTTTGGTGGCGCTCCGGACGATGAGCGCGTCGGCGTCGGCGAGTTCCGCGTTCAAGTTGTCTTTGTTGGTGAGAACGATGTTCCAGTTGGTCTGCTTCAGTAGTTCGATACCGCGATCGCTGATCTTGTCGGCAACAATGACCTTCATGATTCCTCTATTCGGGGTAAAAGCCGCGGCGAGTGCACGGCGGTCTCTTGCCTTGGGCTCGAAACATTCCAAATTACTGTGCCGTTTGCAGCGTGTCAAATCGCCGCGAGTTAGAATGGCGAAGTGAGAGAATAGGCTTCTGCTATAGTGCATAAATAAGGGAGCGAAAATGAGCCTTTCCGAACAATTGAAGAAAGATATTGTGGCCGCGATGAAGGGAAAAGAAGAGATGCGGCTGAGCGTTCTGCGCATGGCCAAGGCGGCGCTGCAGTTGAAGGAAGTGGAAAAGTTGCGCCCGCTGGACGAGACCGAATCGATCCAGTTGCTGCAGACGCTGGTGAAGCAGCGCAAGGAATCGATTGACCAGTTCGCAAAAGGCGGCCGCCAGGACCTGGTGGACAAAGAGAACGCCGAATTAAAATTCCTGGAAGCGTATCTTCCTGCCGGAGCCAGCGATGCCGAGATGGACGCGGCAATCGCCAAGGCCATCTCGGACACCGGCGCAACCTCGATGAAACAAATGGGCGGCGTAGTGAAAGCAGCAAAAGAAGCGTTGACGGGCAAAGCAGTAGACGGCAAAGCGCTGAGCGACCGCGTCCGCGAAAAACTCTCGAAGCTCGGCTGACGCTCGTGTAGGCGTCGGCCTTTAGGCCGGCCACCCGCGCACGGCTCCCACAACTTGTCATCCTGAGCGCCCGCCTCAGGCGGGCGCGAAGGACCTCAACGTAAAGTCCTTCCCCAAACTTCTCAAACGAGCAAAACTGAAATGCCACTCCCCGAACAAATTCCCCTCCGCTACACCGAAGAAGACGCCGGCTTCATCAGCGTGCGCCCGGTGGTCAAGCAAACCTTCCACCTCCACGAGCTGGTGGATATGGTCGTAAGCGTCGCGGGCAAAGACGCGGCGCGCGTCCAGCAGATTTTCCGCAGCGGCACGGTCGTCTACAACGGCTACCGCTACTGGTGGGACGCGCTGCCGGCGGATCGAGAAGAGATCGAACAACTGCTGATTCCCTTCCCAGAAGATGATCCGTCGCGCCCGTTCGAGCCGGAAAAAGCCACCGCCGTCCTCCTCGAAATTGGCGGCGGAGCACAGCGCACCGTCGTGGAAATTTCCCGCCAGGATGCCGCTGCAAAGAAACTGTTCGCGAAGCACTCTCCCTGGGGTGTGCTCACAGCCTTCGCCTCTGGAAAAACCGCGCGCTACGAAAAATACGCCCACGCCCGCCGCGCCGATCTCTTTCGCATTTTCCTCCCCTTCGACCAAGCCCAGCAGCTGCTCGCCGCAATGCTCGCCGCCGCCCCGCGCAAATTGAAGTATCGCTGGAGCACCCTGCGCCCGCCGGCGGCGGTGACGTTCGTCTGTCTGAGAGAGAGTGGACAGCGACCAGTGGCCAGCAACGAGTGACGAGTGGCGAGGGCCGAGCGAGGAGTCGAGGAGGAATTGGCGAGGATAAGCTGTCTCGGCTTATCGACTAAACGTTGGGAGCAATTAGGAGTCTAGTTTTCGGGGCACCCGGCAAAGACGGCTTACCAAGTGATCTCTCTCGTCCGCACCTTATCTCAGACTTTCAGAGCGCGCGTTGGTCGGGCGTCATTAGCGCAATGGCGCCCGATGAGCCGGTTCAGGGATCAGGGGCCAACGCATTGTTCAACTCAGCGTGTGGGCGCGAATTGAAGCAATAGCCGGGGTCGTCCTGCCTTCCTTACAAGAAGGAAGTGCGGGCAATCTAGACTCGGAATCGCCAACTCTCATTGTGATTCGTCAATCAGTGTGCGCCGCGACAACCACTCATCTGAAAATTCTCAGCGCAAACAGTCTGAATGCAGGCCGTTATCAACGTTGTAAACTCTTTGTAAAATGAACATGCCCTCGGACCTTCCTGATACGAAAATCCGAGAGCCAGCACCTGATGCAGTTGGCGCCAAACGTTCCCAGGCGATTTTTTTCTTCATTTACCTTTTTTTGGTTTTTGCCCTCGTGGAATTCCGGGCAACTTCGATCCGCAGAACGGCGTGACTCTGTCATTTGTAAAACATTTGTAAACCCAATAAACATCAATGCTTTTGTTGCTCTCGCACAAGGACTTTACCCGGCACACGCCGAAGAATGCGCAGAATTTCACACGAGCGTGCAAGCAGCACACTTTCTTCAGAGGATTTGAGAGGAGTCGGCAGTGACCAAAAGCGTTTCAAAACCTCTTATTTATCTGTCTCTCTCAATCACAGCTTTTGGGGCATCGGCTGCCATAGTGAAGAGCAGGGGGAACCATCTGCTGCAAAGCGCAGTTGAGAAAGATGCCCGCCCGACGGATGCGGCTTTTCGCGATGGACTATTTCTAGGGAAACTTGACGCCGACTCAGCCAAAAAGCCGCATCTCAGCGTTGGCCGCTGGAATACTCCCCAGGATCGCGCTTCTTTCGTTGCAGGCTATCAGCAAGGCTATGGTGAGGCCACGGAGGCGAATCGTGCACGTCTCGTGCCGTAAAGTCTGGACACAAGTCAGATAACTCGTTTCACGTTACACGAGCTGAATGTGGTTGGGGGAGTTTGTTTAGTGGTGGGTTGATCCCTGTCGTGACTTCGACGGAAGTTGCGAATGCTAAGAGCGTCCGAGGAACTCACGATCTCGCAAAGGAGGCGCCAATGAGCGTCGGAGGTCCCGCAATTGCCAGCAGAAACTTTTCGTGGCCGAGTGTCTTTGTCCTCTTTGCCGGTTTAATCTTCGTTTTTGTACTTGTGGACGGCAGTTCCTCCTTCGCGTTGCCGAATACACCTGCTAGCGTCCGAGCTATCCCCGCATTCGCAAGAAAATATGGCCTGCCATGCTCGTCGTGCCACGAGGCATGGCCGAAGCTGAGCCCGTTTGGGCAGCAGTTCAAGGACAGTGGATACCAGTTGGGGAACGACCGCGATGCCCCCATCTTCCAACAGGCAGCCTACTGGCCAGTAGCATTCCGAACCACCCCGAATTGGCATCTGGAAACCGCCAATCATGTGCCCTTGGACAATGGCACGGTGGCGGATGTGAAGACGTCGGGCTTTGACTATACCGGCCTGGACATACTGACCGCGGGGACCTTGGCCAAGAACTTCAGTTTCCTGTTAGTTCCATCCTCGGACGAATTAGGGGCCTTTCACATCGAATCGGTGAACGTGCGGTTCGACAATATTCTCAATTCGACATGGTTCAACATTAAGGTTGGAAAATTCGAACTGGATAACCTGCTGTCGGAAAAGCGCATTCTCACGCTCTCTCACAACGGCGGGTTCTATCAGAACTACCATTTTCAGCCACTGTACAAACCAGGCGCGACGGAAACATATGTGTTTGGCATCGGCGACAACCAACTGGGTGTCGAATGGATGGGGCACTCGAAGAATGATCGCACGCGCCTGTCTGTGGCGATGTTGCAACCCAGCGACGGGAATCCGGATTTTGTGACGGGTGCCGGGGCGGGCGGGCTTACCGGCCCGGGCAGTGCTGCGGGACGGACCTATGACGTGTTCGCCGCAGGCAGCCAAGCTTTCGAGGTCAAGGGACTGGGCCTGCAGCGCGTCGGCGCGTTTGCTTATTTCGGACACTCGCCCACTCACTCGCGATTCACCAGTGGTGGCGCAGACATACCGGGCACAGGGATCGGGAACGAGCCTTACTACCGGGTCGGGCTAATCGGCATGTGGTACGTGAAGAAATTTGATTTCACGACCATGTACTTCTATGGGCATGACAATGCGTTCCTTGCTTCCAGCACGCCTTCCAACCTAGCCCTGCCGGCCGGCACGCGAGCGCCAACGTGGAACGGCGGGTTGATCGAAACGCATTACACTTACAACCCGCAACTCATTTTTGTTAATCGCTACGAACTGATCCGCATGTCGCAACAAGCGTTCGTTGGCGATCCCCTCACGCTCCAGGCGCCCAACCCCGGGAACGCGGGCGACATTGACGCGCTGACCTTCGGCATCCGCTACTACCCGTTCATCAATAGCCGAGCGGGCTTTGCCTTCCACAATGAGTATTCCATCGTCTGGCAACGCAACAGCCAGATTTCGCCCGTGACCGGTGGAACGATCGGCCTGACCAGCAGCAGCTTGCTGTTCGGGTTTGACTTCGCATTCTAAGGGGAGAAAATCATGCGGAGAATCAATTT